>Ga0316204_10011088_pt1 | contig 11397 bp, 7 predicted proteins | sample 6monrhotite_MG_2_FD_205661 | JGI IMG/M metagenome (GOLD analysis project Ga0316204, IMG submission 205661) | Microbial mat bacterial communities from mineral coupon in-situ incubated in ocean water Damariscotta River, Maine, United States -... | ecosystem: Environmental > Aquatic > Marine >...
TGATGATTATCATTGTGTTGATGACACGGGGTTCTTTCAGCTGTTTGCCAAAAATGCCCAGCATGTGGCGGACCTTAATATCATTGCCCACTACATTGCCGAGCAGGCCTTAAACCCCGGCATTGTGGCGCAGGATGGGTTTTTAACAACCCATCTCATCGAGTCCCTGCTGGCTCCGGAGCGCGAATTAATCGCGGCGTTTCTTGGCCGCCCCGACGATATTATCAACACCCCCACCGCCGCCCAAAAAATGATTTACGGTGAAACCCGGCGGCGTATTCCGGCACTCTGGGATGTGGACAACCCGGTAATGGCGGGCATTGTTCAAAACCAGGACGCCTATATGCAAAGTGTTGCCGCTCAGCGGCCGTTCTTTTTTGATCACATTGCGGCAATCACCCAACAAGCCTTTCAGGCATTTTCTGCCCTCACCGGCCGGCATTATGCCCGGGTTATGCCCTACCGTGCGGATGATGCGGATTACCTTATTATTGCACAAGGGAGTGTGGTCTCCAGCGCCGAGGTGGTGGTGGATTACTTGCGCGACAGCCGTCATTTGAAAGTCGGGGTGGTTGACCTGGTGATGTTCAGGCCCTTTCCCGCGGATGAATTAAGTCAGGTTATAAAAGGTAAAAAAGGCGTTGTGGTGCTGGAGCGGCTGGATCAACCCCTGGCGGTGGACTTGCCACTGATACGAGAGATTCGCGCAACCGTCAGCCAATGCATTGATAATGGCCAGCGGCCCACGGCACATCGCAATGGCAAACTGGCGGTCTACAATACGTTATCGGAAATCCCGCCATTGTATTCAGGTTCATTCGGCATGGGCAGCCGTGACCTGCAACCCGAAGGGCTTATTGCCGCCATCGAGAATATGCTGCCCAATGGTAAACACCTTAAACACTTCTATTTAGGCATTGATTTTGTTCACGCCAATGCAATGACACCCAAACAGCAATTGTACCAGCAATCCCTAAGCGAGGCTTATCCTCAGTTGGCGGATCTGGCCATTCACGGCAGCGAAAACCCGAACTTAATGCCCAAGGACAGCATAACCATTCGGTTTCATTCCGTGGGGGGCTGGGGCGCCATCACTACGGGTAAAAATCTCGCCATGACCTTGTTTGAGTTGTTGGGTTATCACATTAAAGCCAACCCGAAGTATGGCTCTGAGAAAAAAGGCCAGCCCACCACCTATTATTTGTCGGCGGCACCGGAACCCATTCGCATTAATTGCGAGTACTTTTATGTGGACGTGGTGCTCTCCCCCGATCCCAATGTCTTTAACCACACCAATGCACTGGCGGGGCTACGCCAGGGCGGTGTGCTGGTTATTCAAAGCGCCTTGGGCACTGCCGAACAGGTTTGGGCCAGCATTCCGGTGAATTATCAAAAAGTCATCAGTGAGCAGGCTATTCGGGTGTTTTATCTCGATGCATTTAAAATCGCACGCGAAGAAGCCACTGACCCGGACTTGCAGCTGCGCATGCAGGGCATTGCCTTTCAGGGGGCCTTTTTCGCCGCGTCCACGGTGATGGAAAAATCGGGGTTTAACGACACCCAATTATTCGAGGCAATTCGTACTCAACTGCAGCACAAATTTGGCACAAAAGGCGCCCGCGTGGTGGAAGACAATTTACGCGTGGTGCAACGTGGCTTTGATGAAGTAAATGAAATACTCGATAAGACCGTTGCGGAAGCTAACGTGATACCGGTTGCATTTAATGGTGAACCACCCCTGCCCATCATGTTAAAGCGATTACCCCAGAGCCAGGCGCCCATCAGTGATATACATCGTTTCTGGGAACAGACCGGCAACTTCTACGCCCGTGGCAAGGGTAACGATAATCTCGCTGATCCCTTCGCCAGTTTGGGGATTATGCCCGCCTCATCGGCGGTGTTTCGGGATATGACGGGCATCCGCTTTAATCATCCCCACTGGATCGCCGAAAACTGCACGGCTTGCGGTAAATGTTATACGGTCTGCCCCGACACGGCGATCCCCGGCCTGGTGAATGATATTTCGCAAGTGCTGGACACCATTGTGGCGCGGGTTAAACAAAGCGGCAAACCGGTCAAGCGCCTGCCCAAAGCCGTGCGCACACTGGAAAACCATTTACGGGCGATTTTCAATGGCGCAAAGGAAACCGACCCCGTTAGCGGCATGCTGGAAGAAGCCATTGAAAAAACCATTACTGACTATGTTGCTACCGACAATGTAACCACTGACAATGTTGATGCCGATAATGCTGATACCAACAATGCTACTACCGATAATACTGACAACTCTGATAATAAAAATCACAAAAATGGCCTGACCGAGGAGTTTCAGTGGTTTCGCGAGGCTCTGGGCAGCTTTCAGTTTGCATTAACACGGCCCTATTTTACCTTGGCGGAGAAAAAGTCACCTGGCAGTGGCGGTTTATTCAGCATAACCATTGACCCCTATACCTGTAAAGGTTGTGGCGAGTGTGTGGCCGTTTGCCCGGATGATGCCTTGCGGACCGTGGAACAAAGCAACACCACCGTGGAAGCACTGCGGCACGACTGGGCCTTATGGCTGGCGCTGCCAAACACACCTAAAAAATTCATCCGCATTGATCACCTGGAAGAAGGTATCGGTGTGTTAGAAAACATTTTATTGGATAAACCGACCTACCTGGCGTTTTCCAGTGGTGATGGCGCCTGCATGGGTTGCTCAGAAAAAACCGTGATTCATTTATTTATCGCCACGGTTGAAGCGCTAATGCAGCCGCGTGTTGCGCAGCATGTTACTTATCTCAACGATCTTATCAAACGCCTGGAACAGCATATTGAACTGACGTTAGTGGCGGAAATTAATGTCCATGATACGGATTCACTGTCAGGTGTCATTGAAAATATAATCGGTAACGTTAACGAGCAGGACATTACCCTGTCGGCCATTGCCAGCCAGCTCGAAAGCCTGCATGACCCGCATCCCATTGACCCTATCTGGCTAAAACAGGTTACCGAGACCCTGGCGGCACTTAAACGTTTAAAATGGAATTACACCGAAGGCGTAACCGGTAAAGGCCGCACCGCAATGGGAATACTAAACGCCACCGGGTGTACTTCCGTTTGGGGCAGCACCTATCCTTATAATCCCTACCCTTACCCCTGGGCCAATCATTTGTTTCAGGATAGCGCCTCCCTGGCCCTGGGGGTGTTCGAAGGTCACATGGCCAAAATGGCACAGGGATTTAAAACCATTCGTAGAGCGGAGTTGGAAATAGCAGGCAAATATAACGCCGCCGAGCACGATGCCTTCTTCAGCAATTTCACCTGGCAACAATTCAGCGACGCGGAGTTTTTGTTATGCCCTCCCGTGGTTGCCGTGGGTGGCGACGGCGCCATGTATGATATTGGCTTTCAGAACCTGTCACGCGCCATGATGACCGGCAAGCCCATTAAAGTGGTGGTGGTGGACACCCAGGTGTATTCCAACACCGGCGGGCAGGCCTGTACCTCCAGTTTTAAAGGTCAGGTCAGCGACATGGCGGCCTATGGCAAGGCCAGTGCCGGTAAGCAGGAAATACGCAAGGAAATCGGCCTGATTGCCATGGCGCACCGCACCACCTATGTGATGCAAAGCACCATCGCTTACCCGAACCATATGATTGAAGGCTTTATCGAGGGATTACTCACCAGACGGCCCGCGGTGTTTAATTGTTTTACCTCTTGTCAGCCGGAACATGGCATCGGCGATGACATGGGTTACCATCAGGCGAAATTAGCCGTGGAGTCCCGCGCTTATCCGTTGTTTCGCTACAATCCGGACCACGGAAAAACACCCGAGGAATGTTTGGATTTACACGCTAATCCCGCCTCCCATCAGCCCTGGCCCATCTATAAATTGCAATACCAGGACAACGGCCGTGAAAAAGTGCTGGAACTCCCCCTCACCTTTGCAGATTTTGCCATGACTGAAACCCGGTTTCGTAAACACTTCCGCACCGCGCCCCCTGATACCTGGCATGATGATATGGTGCCCCTTGCAGATTTCCTTGCACTGCCCATTGAAGATCGGGAAGATAAATTTCCCTACCTCTGGTCGCTGGACAAAAAACAACACTTAACCCGTTTTCTGGTGGACAGCACCATGGTGGCATCCTGCGAGGATCGCCAGGATTTCTGGATAATGTTAAAAGCCCTGGCCGGTATTGATAAACCCGCAACCCCCAGGGAGGATATCGCCGCCAAAATACGTCAGGAGGTTATTGCGAAAATCACCAGTGGCCTTACGCAACTGGTGGAAGGAGACACTCAGGGCTTGTCAGCATTGACGCCTGGCGCATCAACACCGTCACAGGACACCGAGGTGGCTGCAAACGCTGCCACAGCACCGCAAAACAATAGCTATATGGCGCCCTGGATTGATACGGAAGACTGCACCAGCTGCAATGAATGCATGGATATTAATCCCGAAATTTTCAATTATAACGAAAATGAAAAAGCCTATATTGCCAATGCCAATGCTGGTCCCTATCAGGATTTAGTTAAAGCGGCCGAACGATGCACTGCCCAAATTATTCATCCGGGGCTACCCAAAGACCACCGTCAAAAGGGTGTCGACAAATGGATTAAGCGCGCGGAGAAATATAATTAGGCCCCCACATGCGCTGGATTAATCACACTGCCATTAAAACGTTTTCCCGAGGGGTGCATCCCGCGGATCATAAAGCCGACACCTGCCATTTACCCATACGACAATTTCCCTTTGCGCCGGAAATGGTGATTCCGCTGAGCCAGCATGTTGGCAAGCCTGCCATCGCCGTTGTTCGTCAGGGGCAGGAGGTGCTGCGAGGCCAGGTGATTGCCATTGCCGATGGTCCCATGTCGGTGCCCATTCATGCGCCCGCCACCGGCGTGATTCAAGGCATGGATCTGGTTCCTTCCAATAAGGGCATGATACCCGGTATTTACCTGAAACCCATGCCCGGCTCCACCCAGGAAGTTAATGAAGGCACTCCCTGCCACCTTGAAACCGCAACCCCCGACGACATCCTGCAAGCGATTCAATCTGCCGGCATCGTGGGCCTGGGCGGTGCGGTATTCCCAACGCATATTAAGTTAACCCTCGGCGACAACAAGTATGTCGATACCCTGATTATCAATGGCGTTGAATGCGAGCCCTACCTGACCACGGACCATCGTGTGATGCTGGAACAAACCCAGGATATTATGCTTGGCATACGTTATTTACTCAAAGCCACCGGCGCTAAACGAGCCATTATCGCGGTGGAAGCCAATAAGCCGGATGCCGCGCATGCCTTAAACCAGGCCATCCCGCCGGGTTTAGCGGTGAGCGTGCAATTACTAAAAGTAAAATACCCACAGGGTGCCGATAAAATACTGGTTAAGACGCTACTGGGGCTGGAGGTACCACCGGGCTCGCATTCGGTAGACATACATGTTGTTACGATTAATGTGGCTACCACCGCTGAAATTGGCCGTTTGTTACCCCATGGCCGTGGCGTGCAGGAACGCGTTATCACCATTACCGGGCCAGCCGTGGCCAAAAAAGGCAACTACCTAATCCCCATGGGCACACCCCTGCGTTTTGCATTAACGACCCTGGGGGTAAGCAAAGATATAAATGCCGTGTGTTTAGGTGGCCCGATGATGGGCCCGGCGGTCGCCAATCTAGATATTCCTATCACCAAAGGCGTGGCGGGGTTTGTTGCATTTACTAAAACCAAAACCGAGCGCAAACAACGCATTTTTGCCTGCATTCACTGTGGGTATTGTGTGGAGGCATGCCCTATCGCCCTTAATCCATCACAACTGGGATTACTGGCAATGAAAAAGGACTATGCCCGCATGGTGCATGATTTTCACTTGCGGGAATGCTTCGAATGTGGTGCCTGCGCGTATATCTGCCCGTCCCATATTCCTTTAGTGCAGTACTTTCGAACCGCCAAGGCCATGTATAAAAAAGAGCATGTTAGTGATTCATTAACCTCAGCTACTGTAAGCATCAAATGACAAACAACAACAAAACACTAAGGGTGCAATCCTCACCGCATATTCACAGTGGTGCCAGTGTTGAAAAAATCATGCGCAACGTGGTGCTGGCGTTATTACCCACCAGTGGCTTTGCGGTCTATGCCTTTGGAATCACGGCATTATTGGTGTTATTTACCGCCATTTTGTCCTGCGTGCTAAGTGAACATTTACTGTGTAAGTTTTCCAACAAACCGAGCACCCTGGGGGATTATTCCGTTGTCATCACCGGCTTGCTTTATGGCATGACCTTACCACCGGGGTTGCCCTTGTGGATGGTGTGCGTTGGTGGTGTGGTGGCCGTGGGGCTGGGTAAGTTTATTTTCGGTGGATTAGGCTACAATGTATTTAATCCGGCACTGGTGGGCCGTGCTTTTTTACAGGCGGCCTTCCCGGTGTCCATGACCAGCTGGATGCCTGCCTTTAGCCCCGACCGCTTCCACGTGATTGCTTCGTCAACCTTAACCTTGCCGTTCACCACCCCCCACTACGACATCATTGCCAGCGCAACGCCTTTGGCCGCAATGAAATTTGAGCAGCACGTAAGCGACACCGCCGATCTGTTGCTGGGCTTAAGCAGTGGCTCGACGGCGGAGACCTGTAGCGTGTTAATACTCCTGGGTGGTATTTATTTAATGGCGCGAAACATGCTGAACTGGCGCATCCCGGCTGGCATATTTGCCGCGGTCATTTTGCTGAGCGGTGTGTTTAATGTCATTGATGAAAGCCGCTATGGGGCGCCGCTGTTTATGTTATTTTCCGGTGGCTTAATGCTTGGTGCGTTATTTATGGCAACGGATATGGTGGCATCCCCCATGACATCACTGGGCTGTTTTATTTACGGTGTTTTTATAGGAATACTGGTGGTTATCATCCGCTACTGGAGTGGCATGACCGAAGGGGTTATGTATGCCATTTTATTCGCCAATGCCATATCACCCCACATTGACCGGCTGGTGCAACCGCTGCCTTATGGCTTTCGAAAAAGGAAAACACGGTGGAATCCGCGATAACCCGCGTTAACTGGCAAATGTATCAGTCCCTGGTGGGTGCCGGCCTGCTCTGCGCCATCCTGATTGTTTCGGTTTTCACCATCACGGCCCCGGTTATCAAACGCAACAAAGAAGAAGCATTGCAACGCGCACTGTTTTCCATTTTACCACAGGTGCAAACCTATAAGGCGTTTGTGCGCAATCAACACGGCCGTTTTGTCATTCGTGATGACGAAACCGCGCCGGGCCAGGTAGTCTATGTTGGTTATCATCAGGACAATAAAATAGCCGGTATTGCCGTCCCGGCCAATGGTATGGGTTATCAGGATACCATTGAACTGCTCTACGCCTATGAACCAACCCGACAAGCCATCGTCGGTCTTGTCATCCTAAGCAACCGGGAAACCCCCGGACTGGGTTCAAAAATCGAATCTGACGCGGTGTTTCATAATAATTTTAAACAACTGGATGTGGCGTTAACTGCCAATCAATCCAGCCTGCTTCATGACATCGAAACCGTAAAATCAGGCACTAAAACCAACGCCTGGGAAATCGACGGTATTAGTGGCGCCACCATATCATCGAAAGCCGTCGGCACTATCGTGCAAAAAAACGCGGCGGTGCTTATTCCCGCCGTGGCACAACGCGTAAAGGACTTTACCATTGAGCAAACTCATAACCAGCGGTAGCGGCGACACATCCGCCACCGACGAATTTATCAAAGGCCTATGGCGTGAAAACCCCATATTCGTTCAGGTGCTGGGCATGTGCCCGACACTGGCGGTGACCAATTCCGCCAACAACGCCCTGGTGATGGGGTTAGCAACGGCTTTTGTTTTAACATTATCCAACAGTATCGTATCGCTGATTCGGCACCGGGTGCCAAAACAGGTTCGTATTGCCACATACATCATGATCATTGCAACGTTTGTAACTGTGGTTGATTACCTTATTCAAGCCATTAGTCTCGACATGCACAAGGCACTGGGGGCCTTTGTACCGCTCATCGTGGTGAATTGCCTGATACTTGGCAGAGCTGAGGCATTTGCATCAAAAAACCCCATGGGCAAATCCCTGTTGGATGGTCTTGGTATGGGGCTGGGATTTACCATTGCGCTACTTTGCCTTGGCATTACCAGGGAATTAATCGGTAATGGATCGATCTTTGGGTGGGCCGTGTTTGCCGACAGTTATCAACAATGGGTCATCATGTTGCTGCCAAGTGGTGGTTTTTTTACCCTGGGATTATGGTTGATCGTATTTAACCGCCTAAAACGTAAAACCAGCACAATAACCATCATAAAAGCCAAAGCAAAAACCAATGCAAAAACCATCGTGAAATCCAACGCAACGCCAGGGACAACACCATGAATGACGCCACGCTATGGTCCATTTTTATTAATGCCAGTTTAATCAACAATTTTGTATTGGCTTATTTTCTGGGTATCTGCCCTTTCCTTGGTGTGTCGGGAAAGCTGGCTACTGCAACGCGTATGGGCGCGTCGGTTACGTTTGTGATGCTCATTGCCTCCATGTCCACCTATGGCATCCACGCCTTATTACTCATGATTAACGCGCCGTATTTAAATCTGATTGCCTATATTGTGGTAATTGCAGCGACGGTACAAATAGTGGAAATGTTTATTAAAAAAACCAGCCCCCTGTTATTTCGTACCTTAGGCATTTTTCTGCCACTGATTACCACCAATTGCGCTATCCTCGGTCTGGCATTATTCCAAACCAACCGGGGTTACAATTTCATACAATGCATTGTTTATGCCCTGGGGGCCGGCGCCGGCTTTACCCTGGCGCTTGTGCTGATGGTCGGTCTTCGGGAGAAACTGGAATTGGCCAATGTGCCCGACACCTTTAAAGGCACCGCCGTCACGTTAATGCTGGCGGGTATCTTATCGCTAGTCTTTATGGGGTTTGCCGGATTGGGCAGTTGATTCTTACACCTTGTGGTAAGCCTGAATTATAAAGGCCAGGAAAATATCGGGAGAACCATCATGCACTTAAATGAATACGACACCAGCCGTCGTTTTGAGGCCATTGTAAAACAAAGTAACCGTATAACCGCCGACGACGCGAAAGAGGACGTCAAAGAGCTGGTACTGGCAATAGATAACCCCGGTTTTTCATATAAAGTGGGACAAAGCATTGGTGTCCTGGTGCCCGGCCCCCATGCGATGGGACATCCCTATCATTTTCGTTTATATACGATTGCCCGCCCCCCGCAACCTAAATTAGTGGGAACACCACAAATAGATCTCTGCGTTAAACGTTGCCATTATATCGATGAGTATAGTGGGGAGCATTATAAAGGCATTGCCTCCAATTACCTTTGTGACCTGCAGCCCGAGGACCAAATAACCATCACCGGTCCCTATGGCATCCCGTTTGAAGTACCGGAGGATAAAACGGCTAACCTACTGATGATCGGCTTGGGCACGGGCATCGCGCCTTTTCGTGCCTTTGTAAAGCATATTTATGAAAATGTGGGTGACTGGAAAGGCCGGGTGTGGCTTTTTTATGGACCCCACAGTGGCCTGGACTTATTCTATATGAACGATAAACGCGATGACTTCGCCAACTATTATGACGAGGCAACCTTCCAGGCCATTAAAGCACTAAGTCCGCGCCCTCACTGGAATGAATCAGCCTCGTTATCGCGACGAATTGAAGAACACCAAAAGGAGGTCTGGAACATGATTTGTCAACCCAATACCTGTATTTATATCGCTGGACACGAAAAAATCCGCGATATGCTCGACACCATTTTTAACAAAATGCTTGACTCCCAGGAGAAATGGCAGCGCAAAAAAGCGGAGTTAGTGGCCGGTAAACGTTGGTTCGAAATTATTTATTGACCGTAATATGGCATGCATATTATTGGCATATTCATTGCTGCAATTTGTTTGTGACCTGCATCAATGAAAACGCTCTGGAAAAGGATTTATATGGAAACAACAACAGCGAAAGATACCCTGCAACCGGCCGTTTATGGCACAATATAAACGTGTATTCACGGTAAAATAATATAAAAGGAAGTACCATGAACGTTTTAAAAGACATAATGACGACAAATGTATTACGCGTAAATGCCGACTGGTCTATCGAAACCTTATCCCAGTTCTTTTTTGATAATCTTGTATCAGGTGCACCGGTTATTGATGAAAACACAAAATTAGTCGGCGTTGTCTCCATTACCGATCTGGCTCACATCAATTCACTACCACTGATGAATTCAAACACAGATGCGACCCACGATTATTATCTTGACTCCAATATAAATAAAAAAATATCTGAAGAAGACATGTCGTTACTTAAAATAGAGTCTGAATCCGCCTTAACGGTAAAAGACATCATGACACCCATGGTGTTTGATGTGGATGAATCCACCAGCGTTAAAAGCGCCGCTGACATTATGCTAAAAGGCCACATACACCGGTTATTTGTAACCCGTAACAAAGAGGTTGTTGGTATCGTGACAACCATGGATATGTTAAAATTAGTGCGGGAACAAGCCTGAGAGCTAAGAGGATCTTCCCTTCGGCGTTTACTCGATAGCAAATGCTCGGTAACAAATGCCGACAATAACTGTATTCGATTTACGCAATTAAGAGATTCTGAATAAAGAAACTCTGTGCAGCGTGCACAGGAACAGGACAAGATCAGCTATCAACTTAGATTTCAGTGTTTAGGGAAACATTACCTTGCTCAACGATCCGGAACAACTCTTAAAGTTGGCGCAATACCGTATGCCCTTTGGAAAGTATGCAAACCGACTATTAATCGACTTGCCAGAACCCTACGTTGTTTGGTTTGCCAACAAAGGCTTTCCGTCCGGTGAACTGGGTCACATGATGCAAATCGTTTATGAGATTAAAATCAATGGCTTGGAATATCTTTTTGAACCATTACGTGAAAAACCTTAATTTAAATTAAAGAAAGGTGCTCTAACATACTGATATTACGTAACATCCGTTTCGGTATAGGTAATTAAGCGATGTAGTTATCAACACAATTACCCGTTCTATACCCAAAGCGTTTGGGATTTAGGTATTTAGTGCGCGTCATATTTTTGTTCTGGCAAGGCGAAATGACGAGTAATAGTCGATCTATTGCGAGGAATTTCAACGCTGCCAGGACAGAAATAGGACAGCAGTAAAGCCTAAATCCTAAACGCTTTGGGTATAGACTCTCCTTTAAGTACAAACCTACCCTGATCATCCAATACTTAACGCGATGATCGCCTGGTATTCTCACCACCAATAACAAAACAGCTGTATCCTCCCGCCCCAACATAACTACCCATTCAGTGTAGCCTCCGGTCCTTCCAGTAAGCTTAGGATTAGCTTGATCACTTGGGGAATTTTTA
>Ga0316204_10011089_pt1 | contig 11396 bp, 5 predicted proteins | sample 6monrhotite_MG_2_FD_205661 | JGI IMG/M metagenome (GOLD analysis project Ga0316204, IMG submission 205661) | Microbial mat bacterial communities from mineral coupon in-situ incubated in ocean water Damariscotta River, Maine, United States -... | ecosystem: Environmental > Aquatic > Marine >...
ATTACTATCTCCCTAAAGCTTATCTTGTAGGTAGTATTTGTGCACGCTTTTCTCCTAAGGCTAAATTAATAATGAGTCGCCGAAGTCTGAATGTTTATCAAAATAAACATCCCTATCTCGCACGTATCGAAAAAAAATGTCATCGAGCAATGCATCTAATCTTGGCTAATTCAAAAGCGATACTTAATGAATTAATCCATAATGAAAATGTGCCCGAGCGTAAAACACGCCTTATCTATAATGGCGTACGGATTGATCAAATAAACTCTCCTATCAAAAATTCCACGCCGAAGACATTGATCCTTATTATCGTCGCAAATTTATTTCCATATAAAGGACATGTTGATTTACTAAAAGCATTCTCAATAGCTAAAAATGATCTCCCATCAAATTGGCAATTGTTATGTGTTGGTAGAGATGAAGGTATGCTTACCGCTTTAAAAGTCCAGTCTAAAGATTCATTTTTAGACGATCATGTGCAGTGGCTTGGTGAGCGAGAAGACGTTTCCCAACTGTTATCTATTGCTGATATTGCTTTGCTTTGTTCTCATCAGGAAGGTTTTTCAAATAGTGTTTTAGAAGCGATGGCTGCAAAACTCCCGCTAGTTGTTACTGATGTTGGTGGTAATTCAGAAGCTGTGATAAATGGAGAAACGGGTATTGTTGTTCCGTCTAAAAATCCACAAGCGCTTTCTAAAGCTATTGTTAAATTATCAAACGATAAAAAATTGCGTATCGATATGGGTGAGGCAGCTTATCAGCGAGCAAATCAATATTTTTCCATACAACGATGTGTTGAATCACATCACGCTGTGTATTCAGAGTTGTTGGATTAAGGTGAGGGGTATTTAAGTTTAAGCATTTCCTCCAAAGTTTTACACCCAAGAATAATAATAAAAGGCTCAATAGGTAATCGATAACGCAAGGATGCAATCGTCAGCATACAGCCTATCATTAACGATAATGCCAACAGTAACATCGGGCTAATTTTCCGCCAGTCTTGCTTTAAATGTCGAAATAGATAAACCAAACACAATGCGAGCATGGTGCCATAAGACAGAATCGATACAATAATCATTTTACTGTTTCTATATTGTGGGGCGTATGGGTATAAACGCCAAAAACGTAAAAACTTAATACCGTCCAGTTTTAAGATATGCCACGGGTGTGAAAATGCATAGTCTTTAGCAGCCGTTATGAGCGCCTCATTTCTTGCAACAGGATTTTTTATTTTATCAAACTGTCGGCTATCCCCATCAACGCCGCCAATCCCACCGCCAGATTGGTTCATTGGATTGTTGCCCAAGTAAGCGACAGATCCAAAACCTAAATCCAAACGAACAAATTGGTGGTAACGATGATAGTTTAGGGCCCACCAGGGTGCTAATAAAATACAGTAAATGATGGCGTAATAAAAAATCCATTTTAGTGCGAGCCTCCAGTTTTGCCGATGTACAAGCACTATAAATAACAAAATAAAAAGTGGTGTGATGATATCAGTAACGGGTCGAATTAAAATTGCTATAACAGAAATAACACAGGCCCAAAAATATTTTTTTTCATAGAACAGATAAAAGGTTAAACACAATAAAAACAAAAAACTGGTTTCAGTCAACCCTGTAATGGCATAGAAAATAAAATACGGATAGATGGCAGCACAGCAAGCAGCAAGCACTGCTGCTAAAGGATTTTTGAAAACCGAAAGTGAGATTTTATAGATTAGTATGACAGTCAATGCGGACAACAGACAATCTAGTAGCAATGTTCCAAGGCCGCCACCGGTGAGATAAGTAATAATAGGGTAAAGTGGCATGACTTTTACACTGAAAAAACTACCATGAAATATAGCGGCGCCTGTCATTAGATAGGTATGAGCATCTGGCAAATGTGGGTTAGGGACAAGTGCTAAAGCCAGTAAGCGAATCGCTAAAGCAAAGCAAAAAATATATGAAAGACGGATACGTGTCATTGAGGGGTAGCGTTTTTAGAAAGAGCGCTGCTCACCGAGGAATGTGAAAGATAGCGTAAGTATTTTTTTTCACGACGGCCGCGACAAACGCTATCTAGTACGATGCCACAGGTGAAGCTAATCACAGCGATTAACATCATGCCTGTACTTAAGATTGCAGTTGGCATTCTCGGGACTAAGCCAGTTTTTACGTAGGTGATAAGTAAGGGGAAAGCTAAGCCAATAGCCAGTAATGCAAAAATCCCAGCTATGCTGCCGAAGAAAAATAAAGGTCGAGATTCTTTTAACATCACTAAGATACGCAATAAAATTCGGATGCCATCACGATAACTTCTTAGTTTGCTTTCAGAACCTTCGGGTCTTGCTGCATATTCAGTAGCAATTTCAGCAACAGGTAATCGGAGCTCAAGACTGTGGATGGTGAGTTCCACTTCAGTGTCAAAGCCGCGGGATACTGCAGGAAAAGATTTTATGAAGCGTTTAGAGAAAACACGGTATCCAGATAAGATGTCTGTAAATTTATTGCCAAATAAAAAACGGACAAAGCGATTAAATAAGCTATTACCGAAACGATGTCCAGCGCGATAAATGTCAGACTGTTGGTTGTCAATTCGAGTGCCAACGACCATATCTAAATTTTCAGAAATGAGTTTTTCGATTAGTTTGGGTGCAGCGTTAGCATCATAAGTTAAATCGCCGTCAGCAAGCACATAGATATCAGCGTCAATATCAGCAAACATGCGACGGATCACATTACCTTTGCCTTTTTGTGGCTCATGACAAACAATTGCGCCAGACGCTTTAGCAATTTTTGCAGTATCGTCGGTTGAGCAGTTATCATAGACATAGATTTTTGCTGAAGGTAGCGACTGTTGGAATGCTTTGATCACATTTTTTATGGCCGCCGCCTCATTGTGACAAGGTAACAGAACAGCTATATTGGAAGGCGTTTTCATTCGCAGAACTCTATGCAATTTGCATAATAGTGTCAATAGGATAGCCCGTAGCTGATGCGGATAGCAGAGCCCACAATAGTAAAGAATACATCCAATGCAGCTCAGGGCCCATTTGTTTTTGATAGTATCATATGATACTATCAAAAGATGAAAGAGCCACCATTTACAATCACCGAATCCATATTTAACTATTCAATGCGAATAGCTGAAATACTGGGTTCGCTCAATACACTGCGTTTAAAGAAGCCGGATGTCAGCCTACGAAAACAGAACAAAATAAAAACCATCCATAGCTCATTAGCAATTGAAGGCAATACATTGTCGATTGAGCAGGTTACTGATCTTATTAATAATAAAGCTGTAGTGGGCCCTGCAAAAGACATAAAAGAAGTAAAAAACGCAATGATGGTGTATGACTCAGTTAACCAATTTAATTTTAAATCGATTACAGCCTTCAAAAAAGCACATAAGTTATTAATGCAGGGTTTAATCAAAGATGCAGGTCATTTTAGAACTGCTGACGTTGGCGTATTTGCAGGTAACGTTGTTTCTCATATGGCACCGCCATCAAAGCGAGTACCACAGTTAATGTCAGATTTATTTTCATATATAAAGAAAACTGACAATACTGCTTTATTGGTAAAGGCATGTGTTTTTCATTATGAGCTTGAGTTCATTCACCCATTTTCAGATGGCAATGGGCGGATGGGAAGATTGTGGCAGCAAGTAATATTAATGCATCATCATGCCGTCTTTGAATTTTTAACGATTGAATCTTTAATCAAAGAGAATCAAGAAGATTATTACCATATCTTGGGTGAATGTGATTCAGCAGGAAATTCTACATTGTTTGTTGAGTTTGCACTGGGGTTGATTGAGAGAGAGTTATCAATATATCAAAATACGATAACCTACATCGCTGATACCAAAGAAAAACGAATGAGAAATGCCATAGATCATTTTAAAGATACATGGTTTTCACGGTTGGACTATATGAAGCTACATAAGACGATCTCAACAGCTACCGCAAGCCGAGATTTAAAGGCAGCTGTGGAGAATAAATGGTTACAAAAACAAGGCGATAAAAATGTAGCTAGGTATCAGTTTAAAAAGGATGTAAAGCTATAAGGCAGCTGTGTGATTTTGCATAATAGTGTCAATAGGTAAGCCTATGTGTGGAATAACAGGATTTATTGATTTTACAAAACAAACATCTTCAGATGTGCTGTACTCTTGTGCGCAAAAGATGGCAGATCAAATTGCTTATCGAGGCCCTGATGATTCAGGGATATGGATAGATCCAAGGCAAGGTGTTGCACTGGCCCATCGACGTCTTTCCATTATCGATACGACTGAAGCAGGTCGCCAGCCTATGCTATCAGCGGATGGACGTTATGTTTTAGTTTTTAATGGTGAGATTTATAATTTTAAAGAATTACGCAATGAGCTCACTGAAGCATTTCGGGGACATTCAGACACAGAGGTTTTGTTAGCTGCTTTATCTGAGTGGGGTCTAGAAAAAACACTAGCTCGTGTCAATGGGATGTTTGCTTTTGCCTTATGGGATAGAAAAAAACGTTGTCTACATTTGGTGTGTGATCGATTAGGACAAAAACCTTTATATTATGCGTTGATAGGGAATACCTTGATTTTTGCTTCTGAATTAAAAGCACTGCGCATGCATCCTCAATTTAAATCAAACATTAACAGAGACGCGCTTGCATCCTATCTGCGTATGAATTATGTACCAGCACCGCAGTCTATTTATCAAGATACTCATAAGTTAATGCCTGCTAGTTATCTCACTATAGCTAGTAATACTCGACCCAGCCGTTTAATACAAAAAAACTATTGGGATCATCATGCACTTTCTCTAAATCATTTAGATCAGCCATTCACGGGATCTGCAAAAGAAGCTGAATATATACTCCATCACTTATTAAAAGACGCTGTTTCAAAACGTATGATATCCGATGTGCCTTTGGGTGCATTTTTATCAGGTGGTATTGATTCATCGCTTGTCGTAGCCTTAATGCAGTCGCAAAGTTCAAGACCCGTTAAAACATTTACTATTGGTTTTCACGAGAAACATTTTAATGAAGCCAATGAAGCAAAAACAGTAGCAGCACATTTAAAGACAGAACATACTGAGCTCTATGTTACACCTGAAGATGCGATGGCCGTCATTCCAAAATTGCCGCATATATACGACGAGCCTTTTGCAGATATGTCACAAATACCGACCTATTTAGTGTCACACTTAGCACGTCAACACGTCACGGTTGCACTATCCGGCGATGGTGGTGATGAATTTTTTGGTGGCTATAACCGACATTTTTGGGTGCCGATGTTTTGGCAACGGTTTGGTAAGTTGCCTTATGCATTAAAATACCCTTTCCTAAAAATGATGGCTACAGTTCCGCCATCTATTTGGAATACTTTATTTGGTCGATACGTTTCTAATCCAGCTAATAAGTGTCAACGATTGGCAACAATGCTTTCCTGTCGCTCATCAGGGGATATGTATTTGGATTTAATTTCTTCATGGAAGCAACCAGAAGATATTTTAATCGATGGGCATGATCAAATGCCTAGCTTTTTCGAGCATTATTTTTCACATACAGAATTAGATCAGCAACATCAAATGATGTATTTGGATGCAACAACTTATTTGCCTGGTGACATCCTGACTAAAGTTGATCGCGCATCAATGGCGGTGAGCTTGGAGGCACGTTCTCCATTGCTTGATTATCGTATTGCAGAATTTGCATGGCGTTTACCGCTGTCATCAAAGATACGCGGGAATAAAGGTAAGCAGATCTTACGTAATATTCTCAACCAGTATTTACCCAATGAGCTGATCGACAGACCTAAGATGGGTTTTGGTGTGCCGATTGGTGCTTGGTTGCGTGGGCCACTTGTTGAGTGGGCTGAAGATTTATTGAGTGAGCAGCGTCTTCAAAATGACGGTTTTTTTAAGGTCGATGAAGTCCGAAAAAGATGGCATCAACATCAAAAGGGGCAGCGCAATTGGCAGTATTGCTTATGGAATCTATTGATGTTTCAATGCTGGCTGCAGGAACAAAATAGTTTTGCTCAGGATGAGATGCGGGAAACCGCAATAGCCTTATGAAACAGAAATTACTCTTTGTGACGAATGAAATTTCTACCTTTTTTTCGCATCGTCTATCGCTAGCGAAAGCGGCACAACAAATGGGTTATGAGATTCATGTTGCAGCGCCATATTCAGATGCTGCTTCTGAACTGGCAGCCATGCATTTTTCTTATCATCGTATTAAGCTTGACCGTAAAGGTATTAATCCCTTTCGGGAGTGCCAAACTGTTTCTGATTTATTCTGTTTATATCGTTCTCTTAAGCCTGATGTGATTCACCATATAACGATTAAGCCTATTTTATATGGTGGCATTGCTGCACGTTTGGCACGTGTTCCAGCGGTTGTTAACGCTGTAACGGGTTTGGGTTATTTGTTTATATCTCAAACGAAATGGGCTAGGTTATTAAGATTTTTTTCGAAAATCGGATTTTATGTTTCTTTTCGTCATCCCAATATGCGTGTGATTTTCCAAAATAAAGATGATCAACAAACTTTTATTAGCGGTAAGTTATTAGCAAAGGAAAAAGCGACATTGATACAAGGTTCGGGCGTTCCTTTAGAAACTTTTAAATCCTTGCCGGAGCCTAGAGGTGAGATTGTTGTGCTGCTGGCTGCACGTTTATTGTGGGATAAAGGTGTCAGTGAATTTGTTGAAGCCGCTCGATTATTACGTAATTATACGCATGTGAAATTTGCATTGGCTGGTGATGTTGATGCAGGTAATCCCGCATCTATACCTAGAAAACAATTAGATATCTGGGTGCGCCAAGGTGTGATTGAATGGTGGGGTTGGCAATCATCTATTCAAGATGCTTTTTCAAAGTGCCATGTCGTTTGTTTGCCATCGTATCGTGAAGGCACACCGCGTGTTTTAATCGAAGCGGCTGCATGTGGGCGACCTGTGATAGCAACAGATGTGCCAGGTTGTCGTGATATTGTTATTCAAAGTGAAAATGGTTTCTTGGTTTCTGTGAAAGATCCGCAAGCCTTGGCCTCGGCGATTGAGCAATTAATTAAAGATGATTTATTGCGAAGACGCATGGGCAAGCGTGGTCGGCAAATTGTCGAAGCGGGTTTTACGTCTTATCTCGTTAATAAAAAAACTTTGGCGATCTATAAGGATCTTTTGCCTGTTTAGGTATACTAGGGAGATCGCCGCGTCACTGTGTTCCTCGCTATGACACCTAAAAAGAACACGTCATTGCTTCGCTACGTTAGCAATGACGACATATAATACTCTCGATACCAATCAACAAAGTTTCTAATACCTTCATCAATCGACATCTTAGATTGATACTGAAAATCCCGAGCTAATGCGCTCGTATCTGCAAACGTTGCCGGCACATCACCATCTTGCATCGGTAACAAATTCTTCTTTGCTTTTTTTCCTAAGGCATTTTCAATCGCTTCAATAAATACATTTAACGGTACAGGATTACTGCTGCCGATATTGTAAATTCGAAAAACATATTTATTTTTTTTCAGCTATAAATTTTTGCATCTTAAAGAATAAATCGAAATGACATTTCGATGGTTCTGTACATAGCATCATTATGGGTAAAACTACCCATTGATTTTAATGTGTACTTAAGTATAGTCGATTAAATTTTGACAAATATATAACGATCTAGCAAAGCCAGTGTGATGTTTTTTAACATTGAAATACTACAAGAATTTATTACATGAATTATATTAATGTGAGCGGTCAGGGAAATAACTGTGGTCTATACGCTTTAGGGCTTGGTGCAGCGAATGCTCTGCGACGTCAACCAGGTAAAGCAGGCCATGCAGTACCTGCCTTTGTTGCTGGGATGACAGAGGATTGCGTGAGTGGTAATACGCGGTTGGTCGCAGATTATGGTCATCAGTTGCGTCGAGAGTTAGCTACGGCATTAGCTAAAGATACTGCCTATAAGCAGCGTCGTATAAATAGTTTTACTGATCTCATCATAACTAAGATTCCTTTGCTAGATATGGAAGCATTTTCGGAGAGCTGTACAGATATCCTTGTTAATATCCAAGCTAAATTAGATCAACTGGTGCTTGCTCCAAAAGATGCTTCGGATGCTGAGCCCAGCCACGAAAAAATTCGTCGAACGACTGCCGATTATTTGCTAATACTCAACGGGACGTGTGAGCCACCACAATTAAGAGCCTTTTTTGATCAGCAGTTAGGTAGACTTTCAGCTGATTGCTTATTTGAGTTTTGTCAGATCTATACAGTCGGTAGAGAACAAATTCCAGAGCATGAAGTAGCTGAGACTCACCGTCAGCTATCACATGAAATTGTAATTGAGTGGTTTTTTGAAAAAGCCACAGCACTTATCAAGCAATGTGAGGCTGCTCAGCGCGGAAAATTAATCGCACGTTTGGGTCAGAGTTTATTTATTTTAGCAGGAGGTGAATCAGCTGAAGATCAAGCCAAACATATTTATGCACATTATTTGACAAAGAAACACTGGGATAGTGTGTATCGACGATATGTAGATTATGTCAAAACCCAGGCAGTATATTTATCTGCTGACGAATTGGGCTGTTTAGCACGACACTGGGGTATTGATTTTTCTGGGAGTGGTGAGCCTTATTCCAACGAGTTTCAGTCCGAGCACCAAGTTATATTGTGCAATCCCAGCCACTCTCATTGGAACATAGTTGAGACTGATTCAGAGGATAAAGCAGGCGCGCGCATCTACAGTGATAAAGGTAGAACGGCATCTCGAGTAGTCAATGAGCATCCTCATGCGCCTCGACTGCAAATGCCCGCTCAAGAACAACTTCAGACTCTTGAGACGACTCATGTCGAGGTTGATGACCTAGAACTGGCCGTTAATGATACGCTGCAGACAGAACCGCTTGATGATAGCTCTGAGCTTGATGAAGACGCTGATTTAGTGGCTGAAATTGAGGTGAGTCAGGCCAAAGAAGTAAAACCTGTAAAAGCAGGTAAAAATGATATGTCGCGGCTTCGCATTACCGAGTGGGAGCATTGGGAAATTTTCAAAAAAGCAGAACGTGGTGAATCGCTAGCTGATGCTGAGCTTGAATATCTTGGGGAAGTTTTGCACTCAAGTACAGCTTTGGCAGCATTGGACTTTGTGATGACCTATAGTCCGCTTAGATTAGCAAGATTTGTGGCGAATAAGCTTGGCTCAGAAGTTGGTAATTTGCGGGATACCGCTAGATATTGGTCATTACAAGCCTATTGTTATGCGATAGAAAATGGCCAGTTCGAATCAATTCTATCTGTTTATCAAGGGAGCACCTCGTTCCTATATCAGCAATATAGCGACCTAGGTTTGGCAAAGCCCAGCGCAATCAAAATTGGCTCGGCGATTGCGTTGTGTTATTTGGTAAATGGCGATCAGCCTTTACCTGTTGCTGCCGAAGAAATTTTAGTACAACAGCTACAAGCTAAAGCAGGTTTGCGAGGTCGAGGTGTGCATCGTTCAGTTCTGGTCAAGAAAGAAATTGATGTTGATGAGCTTAGCTTGCGAGCTGCCAGAGCTTTAACAGTTGCTGTTAAAAATGGTCACCCATTAAAGCCTACAACGATTCGCCTAGTAGAACAGAAATTACAGCCAGTATCTGCTGCACATATAGCGCTTTATGTTGATTTACCAAGCACTCAGCATCATACGCCAACGGATGGATGGCTTGAAAGAAAATGGAGAATAAGACAGCTCAGAGATACCTATCTAGCTGATGCCCTTAAAGAAGAAATTTTTTCTGATACGCAGCTGAAATATCTATATGAATTTATTATTAAAGACGAACATCTGAATTCACTATGGGCTTTGTTTTATGCTGTAGCTTGGAATCAACAGACAATAATTGATGAAGGTCACCGAACCGAACATAATTTTTCAGCTTTAATAGCTAAGCTTCAGAAATTAATAAATGGGCGCGGTGAAAAACAAGCGCTCAAGTTTGCTGCAGCTTGTTTGTTATTGATGCTTAGTTCTGAAAGAGAAATCAAGAATAATTGTTGTGGAATTGTATTAGAAACACTCGAGAGAGGAAGAGAAGGTGTGACACCTGATGAGCGCAACGATGCGTTGATTGCGCTTGGTCGTCATTATCATGAGATGGATGATGACAACGAGCGACGTTTTAATTACCTGTACCATGATCAGCGTGTTGAGTTTTCTAACTTGCTGACAGCTTATGTTGATCAGACAGCCAAAATTGCATCAGCATCTGCTGTAGCGCTAAATTCAAAAACGGTGCCTACCCTAGAAAATCTAATTGATACAAATGATCATGATAAATTATCTATGGCTGCGGCCGGTACGCTAGATATGATTCTAGCACATCACCCCGATACAACATTTAGCTTAGAGAGATTAGGAAAAGGGATTCTAGATCCAAAACGCTCCTATTTAGTCAGCTGTAGACTGAAAGGTTCTGTGAAAAATAAACGCTCATTTAATTCGATTGTTATTGATGCCTTATGTGAAGCGCTATCAAAAGTTGAAATTTGTGAGCGCACAAAAGCAAATATCGTTCTTATATTAGCTCATATTATCAAGAACCATTTAGATAGTCATATTATTCCAGGTAGAATAATACCCGCGCAATGCGTTGATATATTTATGCAGCGGCTTGACGCACATCCTGAAGATGCAATGAATAGTTTTGCCATCCTGCAATATGCCCGTGCTGTAATGAAACTACCTGAACATTATTCTGCAGCTGTATTGAGTCGACATCTTGGAGTATTGATGAAGGTTGCGACAAATGAGGTGTTGGAGCAAAAGATTCGTGAATACTGCCTTAAAGCTTTGGTTTATGCAGCTGATAGAAAATTAATTTTAGATCAGCATGATATTGAACGGTTAGTGCCTATGTTAGAAGCAGGGTCACCATATGTTGATATTGTACATAACTTATTAGCTATGTTGGCAAAAAATACTTCGATCAAACAGTTTCCTGATGATGTGTTAATAGCACTTCTTGATTCACTCAACAGCGAGCAACAATCTGTGGCAAACAATGCCTATCGTTTGCTGATGTTGTACTTTGAGCCACGCAATTGGATTGTTAGCGCGAAGATTGTTGGTTTATTGATTGAACGATTTTCTGGGAAGCAATCGTTTTGCTATTGTCATCAATTACTACGTGGCATGGTCTCTGCCAGCAGTTATATGTTCTCTAAAGATGATCTGCTTAGACTGCTGCATATTTCTGCAAATTTTGATGAGTTGGAAATTGCCCGAGCTGCTGCAAAATTGATTGAGAAAATTGAATCGAATTGTGTATTTGTGCCGCTTGTATTTACTGAATGTCAGAAAGTTCTGGCAGAAGCAGTCAGTCAACGCAGAATCGACATTATTAAGCCAATTTCAAGAACGATTT
>Ga0316204_10011090_pt1 | contig 11396 bp, 9 predicted proteins | sample 6monrhotite_MG_2_FD_205661 | JGI IMG/M metagenome (GOLD analysis project Ga0316204, IMG submission 205661) | Microbial mat bacterial communities from mineral coupon in-situ incubated in ocean water Damariscotta River, Maine, United States -... | ecosystem: Environmental > Aquatic > Marine >...
AGGACTGTGCACCTATAAAACTACAAGCTATGCATAAAAAAAGTAAAACTATTTGTTTGTGTATAATCAAAAAAACGTACTCCTAAAAATATGCGGTAAATGGTATTGCTTGGCTAAAAGAAAGGCAAGGGACTATTTACTTTTAGGCCGATAGAATTGCAGGACTGATGCGCTTTTGCGACAGTTTTATTGAATAGTCGGATTTGAACGGCTAAGGTATGGGTATATACGTGGAAACTGACATTTATCAGCCGAAAAGGTTTTATGGAATACGAAATTGAACTTAAATTACTGACCAATGAAGATGCTGGTGAGGTTATTGAAACAAAGTTGCTGCCACAGCTCAATGCCAAGGTAATCCAAGAAACGCTTGTATTAAGCAATCATTATTTTGATACCCCAGATAGAGTGTTACGACAACACGATATTGGCTTGAGAATTCGAGGAAATAACCAAAAATTTGAACAGACTCTAAAAACTTCAGGAAAGTCTATTGGTGGATTACATCAACGTCCTGAATATAACGTGCAACTCGATGCATTAAAAAAACAAAATTTTGAGGTGCCTGACCTTAAATTATTTCCTTTGTCAGCATGGCCTAAAACGATTGATGTAGATGAACTGCAAACTAAAATTGAAACACTTTTCTCCACCCACTTTGAGCGTAATGTGTATTTGCTTGAATTTTCACATGGCGACATAGTGGAGTTAGTGTGGGATCTAGGTGAGGTAAAATCTGGTAATAAAAGTGCACCCATTTGTGAAATTGAGCTGGAACTTAAAAAAGGCGACACAAAGGCACTATTCGATTTAGCGAAACGTATTGTTGGTTTATTGCCAACATCTATAGGTACTGATAGTAAAGCGGCTCGAGGATATCATTTACGGGATGGTTTGCCCGCCAAAAAGCGCGAACAATATCAACAAAAACGTGCAGATAAAACGCCACTAAAAGCACAGGAGTATGCCCTCTTGTTGACAACATTGCTGCAGGACTTCCAACTGCTTTCAGCTGAAATTAGGCGTCAATATAGCGAGGAATTAACCACGAATATTAAACATGTACTTGTTGGATTAGTCGATAACATAGCGCAGTTTAGAGATTATTTTCCTTGTCCATGTTTAGATCGTATTCACATAAAACTACAAGACTTAGTTAACGATTGGTCTTTGGTTTCACAGCAAATCAACAAAAATGATATTTGTAGTTTATTGACTCGAGCATCAACCACCCAGTTGCAATTAGATATTGTGCAGTCTCTTGTAGAACAACCTTGGTCTCCTAAGGTTTAGTTATCATAAACTCAGTGAAAGTTTGATTTATGGTTTATTTTTAAACGTTAAGTATTGGGATATACCCATACTAATAACAAACAGATTATATAAACACAAAAACACATTAAGGCTATGACCTTAGTTGTTTGTTAACCCTAACTGCTTAATAGCTGTTGGTTAATAACCCTACAAACATTATAGGAGCGCCCATGAAAGCGTCTGATTTATTTGTAAAAGCCCTCGAAGCAGAAGGTGTGGAATACATTTTTGGAATTCCAGGTGAAGAGAACCTCGACTTACTAGAATCTTTGCGCGAGTCGCCCATTAAACTTATTTTGACCCGCCATGAACAAGGCGCAGGGTTTATGGCTGCTACCTATGGTCGATTAACAGGTAAAGTCGGTGTTTGTTTATCGACCCTTGGTCCAGGGGCGACTAACCTTGTGACGCCTGCCGCTTATGCACAATTAGGTGCAATGCCGATGTTAATGATAACTGGGCAAAAGCCAGTTAAAACCAGTAAACAAGGGCGCTTTCAGGTGATTGATGCAGTCGATATGATGCGTCCTATAACCAAATATACCACCCAACTGGTCAGTGGTGACCGCATTCCTTCCGCGGTGCGCGAAGCATTCAGATTGGCCCATGATGAACGCCCTGGTGCAACACACATTGAATTACCTGAAGACATTGCGGCTGAAGCCACTTCTGCTCACCTATTGTCACCTAGCGCGAGTCGACGTCCTATTGCCGAATATAAAGCAATTAAAAAAGCCGTCGAAATGATTGAAGCAGCTAAGTCACCATTGTTGCTTATTGGTGCGGCCGCTAACCGTAAATTAACCTCCAAAATGCTCAAAGAGTTGGTAGACAAAACCGGCATTCCTTATGTCACCACACAAATGGGTAAAGGTGTACTCAATGAAAGTGCTGATTTATTTATGGGCAATACCGCCTTGTCAGCAGGAGATTTTGTGCATCGTGTTATTGATAGCGCCGATTTAATCATTAATGTAGGCCATGATGTGGTAGAAAAGCCGCCTTTCTTTATGAAGGATGATGGCCGACAAGTAATACACATAAACTTTGAACCGGCAGCGGTTGATCCAGTGTATTTCCCGCAACTCGAAGTGATTGGGGATATTGCCAATACTATCTGGCAGATGAAGGAACAGATTATCGCCACAGCCAATTGGGATTTTAGTTTCTTCCATAAAGCCCATAACGCTTACCTTGAACATAAAGCTGAAAGTGAAAACGATGACCGTTTCCCCATTTTGCCTGAGCGTTTTGTGAGAGATATTCGCAGGGCCATGCCAGATGACGGCATAGTGACGCTCGACAACGGTGTCTACAAAATTTGGTTTGCACGGAATTACCCGGCAGCCTTGCCAAATACTTTATTGCTCGATAATGCCCTAGCGACTATGGGTGCCGGTTTACCTTCGGCTCTGGCTGCTAAAATGGTGTATCCAGATAAGCCAGTGATTTCAGTATGTGGTGATGGTGGCTTTATGATGAACAGCCAAGAGTTAGAAACCGCTGTGCGTCTCAAGCTGCACATAGTGGTGATTATTCTGCGAGATGATGCCTACGGCATGATCAAATGGAAACAAGCTAACATGAATTTTGCAAACTATGGTTTGGATTATGGCAACCCCGACTTCGTTAAATACGTAGAAAGTTATGGTGGTAAAGGTTGGCGTATTGCCGCTGCCGATGAGTTACTGCCACAAGTGCAAAAGTGTTTAGCGGAACCTGGTGTGCATTTAATAGATGTACCAGTGGATTATTCTTTAAATGATAAAACCTTAAATCAAACACTACGCCAGCGTAGTGAAGCCATTTAACCCAGGAGATTTTATGTTAGCTAAAGCTTACCCTTACTATCTGGCTAATGAAGCTGTGTTTGCCAATCAAGATTTGGCGATAACCAATAAATACACCAATGAAGTGGCGACTAGTGCTGCTCTTGCTGATGCCAAGGTCATTGACCAAGCCATTGCAGCGGCCACAGCCAGTCAACCGTTATTGAATAAAATGGCACCTTACGAGCGCCAGAATATTCTTAACCATTGTGTAAAACGTTTTGAAGAGCGTTTTGACGAATTGGCTTATGCTTTATGTATCGAAGCGGGTAAACCAATCAAAGACTCTCGAGGCGAAGTGACACGCTTAATTGATACCTTCAGAATTGCTGCTGAAGAATCAGTACGCATGCATGGCGAAGTCATCAATCTTGAAATAACGCCTCGTGCTAAAGGTTATACAGGCATGTACAAACGTGTGCCTATCGGCCCATGTTCCTTTATCTCGCCTTTTAACTTCCCGTTAAATTTAGCCGCACATAAGGTAGCACCTGCTATTGCAACAGGTTGCGCTTTTGTACTTAAGCCTGCCAGCAGAACGCCCTTAGGTGCGCTTATTATGGGCGAAATTTTAGCCGAAACTGACTTGCCTAAAGGGGCATTTTCTATTTTGCCTTGTAGCCGTGATGGTGCTGATTTATTTACTACCGATGATAGATTTAAGCTGCTTAGCTTCACTGGATCACCTCAAGTGGGCTGGGAGCTAAAGGCGAAAGCAGGTAAAAAACCGGTGATCCTAGAGCTCGGTGGAAATGCGGCTTGTGTGGTCGATGCAGATTCAGACTTAGACGATGCCATCGAACGCATTGTATTTGGTGCCTATTATCAGTCTGGTCAAAGTTGTATAAGCGTGCAAAGAGTGATTGTGCATAAGTCTATTTATCAAGATTTTAAAAAGCGCTATACCGACAAAGTCGCAAATTTAGTACATGGCGATCCACTTAATGAAGATACGTTTATAGGTCCAATGATTTCTGGATCAGAAGCAACTCGATTAGAGGGTTGGGTGCAAGATGCAGTAGCTGCAGGCGCCACACTCTTATGTGGTGGGCAGCGAGAAGGGAATATGCTGCAAGCCACTTTGCTTGAAAATGTGCCAAAAAATGCGGCGATTAATACCGAGGAAGCCTTTGGCCCCGTCTCTATCATTAGTTCATTCAGTGATTTTGATGAAGCCTTGAGAGAAGTCAATAACAGTCAATTTGGCCTACAAGCAGGTGTATTCACTAGGGATATCTATAAAGCACACAAAGCCTGGGATGAACTAGATGTAGGTGGTGTTGTAATCGGTGATGTACCCAGTTGGCGAGTAGACAATATGCCCTATGGTGGAGTAAAAGAATCAGGCTTAGGCCGAGAAGGCATAACCTTTGCCATGGAAGATATGACCGAGATTAGGTTGATGGTGTTAAGAACCCCAAGTTAGCTTCCAAGCAATTAATTGACAATAGACTTAACATTAATACATGCTAATTTTTTTGCTCTGTGCAGCGCAGCGCTCTGTGAACTCTGCGGTGAAAGTTTTGGTAATTGAAAAGCCAAAGAACAAGATATTTGAACCGCAGAGTACGCAGAGAGCACGGAGAAAAGCAAAGGCTATTGGCGATCGAAAAAAGTCTGTAGGATTTTTCCGGTAAACTCTTTTCTCAAATAAAATCCTCTTGGTCTGGTGTTAATGACCTGACCATCATGACCAAAAGCTTTAGTCAATACATTGCCATTTGCGGCCTTGGGGCGTAATTGCAGGAATTGACCGTGCCTCGCTGTAATATTTTCAATTTGACCAAGGGCTATCATTTCCATCAACTCTTCCCAATCGCTACGTAATTGATGGTCTTGTTCAATATCGGGTGTCCATAAGAAGGGAGTCGCTATGCACCTATCTTGTGGGGCTATTTCTCTTCTGCCATCGATAGGTACCCAGAGCACTTGCTGGATCTTATTTTTGACGCTGCTGGTTTGCCATTCTATGCCAGCTATATTGGTAAGCGGCGCAAAACATACGTAGGTAGTTTCTAAAGGCCTGCCGTGTTCGTCTATGGGTATGGTTTTTAATTCAATGCCTAATTTGGAAAAGTCTTGCTGAGTCTTAGAGCCCGCGCTGGCGCCAAGGCAAAGTTCAATAAGTTGACCTGTCCAGCCCTTTTCTCGCTTGAAGTTTTTGGGCACTTTCACATGGGCCAATTCGGCGACTTCACCCAAGGTGAGTCCTGCCAGCGCTGCTGCTCTTTGCATTAGCTCTTGGATAGTTTTAGGTTCGGCTTTTGGCATGCTAAATATTTTCATTTGGACACTTTTACTTGTGGAATACTTTTTTTATTCCTTTGAATACAGGGTAGTTTATGGAAGAATGCATGACATTAAAAGAATTGAGTTCTCGGGAGTCTAAGTGATTGATGCCGAAGGATTCCGCGCCAATGTTGGTATAGTGATTTGCAATGAGTTAGGCCAGGTTTTTTGGGCAAGACGTTATGGGCAACATTCTTGGCAGTTTCCGCAAGGCGGAATTGATGAAGGTGAAACTGCCGAACAAACAATGTATCGCGAACTCCATGAAGAAGTAGGTTTAAAGCCGGAACACGTAAAAATTCTGGCTGTCACCAAAAATTGGTTGCGGTACAAACTGCCTAAGCGATTGGTTAGGCAGGGAAGCAATCCTGTTTGTATTGGACAAAAGCAAAAATGGTTTTTACTGCAACTTGTCTGTAAAGAGGAGGATGTGGACTTATTACAATCAGGCCATCCTGAATTTGACGACTGGCGTTGGGTGAGTTTTTGGTACCCGGTGCGCAACGTGGTGTCTTTCAAACGGGATGTTTATCGCCGCGTGATGAAGGAGTTTTCACCTACAGCTATGCCAGACAGTGTAGTGCAAAATCAAGGTGGCTATCAAAAATCCAAGCGGCGCAGAAAGGCTTAATTAATCAGATATACATGAGAGATAAACACGTCTTATGCTAACCACGCTAAAACGCATCGTTCAAGAAGTGAATCAAATTCCCGTATTTGATGATGCGTTGAGCTGTTTGGCAAATAGGTTAATAGAAGCTCTAAAAGTTGACTCATGTAGTATTTATTTAGCTGATTACGAGCAGCAACATTTTATGTTGGTGGCGACTGAAGGTTTAGCAAAAGCAGCTGTAGGTCAAGTTTCTATTGGATTTTCTGAAGGTTTGGTTGGCTTAATTGGGCAACGTGAAGAACCACTCAATATTAGCGATGCTCAAAGGCATCCGCGCTTTAAACATTATCCGGAAGTACAAGAAGAGAATTACCACGCCTTTTTAGGCGCGCCGATAATCCATCAGCGCAAAGTCTTGGGCGTGTTAACTCTGCAGCAAAAGCGCAAAAGACGCTTTAGTGAAGACGAAGAGGCGTTTTTGGTCACACTTGCGATGCAATTGGCTGTTGAAATTGCCAACGCTAAAGCGCGGGGTTCGATTAATCTATTACAAGAAAATATCCCTAAAGACTGGCAAAAATCTTTAAAAGGCGTGCCTGGCTCCTCTGGGCTAGCCAGTGGTGTGGGTTATTTACAAAACATGATGGTCAGTATTCACAGTCATGTACCAAAACGTAGTGAAAATAACCAAGTTCAAGTGCAAAATTACCGTCAAGCGGTGAGACAAACACAAGCTGACATGGCAGTGTTATCAGAGCGAATGCAAGGTGAAGTGCCTGATGATGTGCGCGCGATTTTTCAGCTTTATTATCATTTACTCGATGCAAACAGCTTAGGACGAGACGTAGAGAAAGAAATTAAATCTGGATGGGATGCGCCTACTTCTTTAAAAATGGTTGTAGAGAGCTATGTTCGTCAATTCCAAGCTATGAAAGACCCTTACATGCGCGAACGTGCTGCGGATGTAGAAGATATGGGCAATAGGGTATTGGCTAATATATTGGGGATTACGGCTGACAAAAACGTAAAACGTGAAATCCCAGAACAAGCCATTCTAATTGCCGAAGAAGTCACTGCCGCGATGTTGGCTGAGTTTCCCAGTGAAAAGCTTATGGGCATAGTCTCAATGCGTGGTTCAAACAACTCCCACGCGGCTATTATGGCAAGAGCTATGGGTGTGCCGGCAGTCATGGGGCTGAGCAATGTTCCCATTGCTTTATTGCACGATAAAGAAATTTTACTAGACGGCTACACCGGTGACGTGATTGTTTCACCAAATGCCACCATCAGGCGTGAATTTGATCAGCTAGTATTAGAGGAGCAATTATTATCCGAACGTATTCATTCGGAAGATACTTTACCCGCTATCACCACCGACAATTGCGAAATGCACCTGTTTACTAATGCGGGTTTGTCAATCGAAGCTGAAAAAAATGATAACCCTTATTCCGATGGTGTAGGGCTGTTTCGTACTGAAATCCCTTTTATGATGCGCGAACGATTTCCTACTGAACACCAGCAAGTAGAGTTATACCGAGCTTTACTTAAAGTTGAGCCTAACAAGCCTTTTACTATGCGTACCTTGGATGTGGGTGGGGATAAACCTTTGCCCTATTTTCCTATTTCTGAAGAAAACCCCTTTCTGGGCTGGCGTGGAATTCGTTTGACCCTAGATCATCCTGAAATTTTCTTGGTGCAAATTCGAGCAATGTTGCGAGCCAGTATCGGTTTAGAAAACTTAAGTATTATGTTGCCTATGATAACCTCGGTAAGTGAAGTCAGTGAGGCTAAACGTCTTATTAGGCAAGCTTTTTATGAGGTTGAGGAAGAGGCCCAAGAGCAGGGTGAAAGCTTACATATGCCTAAAATTGGTGTGATGCTTGAAGTACCAGCCGTGCTTTATCAATTACCACAGCTATCTAAAATCGTTGACTTTTTCTCGGTAGGTAGTAACGATTTAACCCAGTATTTATTAGCAGTAGACCGCAACAATCCTCGAGTGGCTGAATTATACGATAGTTATCACCCAGCGGTACTAAGCGCTCTACATACTATTGCTAAACACTCTGACTTGTTACAGGTTCCTGTGACTGTTTGTGGTGAACTAGCTGGAGAGCCAGGTGGAGTGGTATTATTACTTGCCATGGGATACAGAAAACTCAGCATGAATAACCACAACTTACTCAAAGTGAAGTGGATCATTAGAAATATTCATAAAGGCAGCGCTGAGCAATTGTTGGCTAAGGTGTTAACCTTGAATAATCCTCAAGATGTGCGAGAAGAAATAAACCTGTATCTCGAATCAGTTGGTTTAGGTGGGTTAGTACGCGCTGGGATTTAAAACAAATAAATTTTAAAGTATTAAGAGATTAAGAAGAATGCAACAGTATATACAGCTAATGCGTCATGTATTAGACACAGGGGTCAAAAAAGAAGATCGCACAGGTACAGGCACACTCAGTGTATTTGGTTATCAGATGCGCTTTGATTTGAACGCAGGTTTTCCTTTAGTCACCACTAAAAAGTGTCACATGCGATCTATTATTCACGAATTGTTGTGGTTTTTAAAAGGCGAAACCAATATTGCCTACTTGACGGAAAATAATGTGAAAATCTGGGACGGGTGGGCCACAGATGAGGGAGAGTTAGGACCAGTTTACGGTAAGCAGTGGCGCAGTTGGGAAGGTGCTGATGGACAAGTGATTGATCAAATCAGTGAGTTAGTTGAGCAAATCAAAACCAACCCAGACTCAAGACGTTTAATTGTTAGCGCTTGGGATCCAGCTGTGTTGCCAGATACCTCATTTTCGCCAAAAGAAAACGCACAACAAGGCAGGCAGGCGTTACCACCATGTCATACCATGTTTCAGTTTTATGTTTTAGAAGGAAAATTATCTTGTCAGTTATATCAACGTAGCGGTGATATCTTTTTGGGTGTGCCTTTTAATATTGCTAGTTATGCGTTGCTAACTATGATGTTAGCGCAAGTCTGCGACTTACAATTGGGAGATTTTATTCATACCTTGGGTGATGCCCATTTATATGTCAATCACCTAGAACAAGCAAAGTTACAGTTAACTCGGCAACCTTACGCCTTGCCGAAAATGATAATAAACCCTAGTATTGATGATATCTTTGCTTTTGATATCAACGATTTCGAATTAAAAGACTATCAAGCACATGACCACATCAAAGCACCAGTGGCCATTTAATTTGTTCGTTAGATAGACCAGAATTAGGTGACAATGTCCATATGACTACCCCAGTACTTATTTGTGATGATTCGAGTTTTGCTCGAAAGCAAATGCAAAGAGCTATTCCAGATGGATGGGATGTTGATATAAGCTTCGCTGAACATGGTCGGCAAGCCTTGGAGATGATCCGCGCAGGTAAAGCGGACGTCATGTTTCTTGATTTAAACATGCCTGTTATGGATGGATATCAGACCATGCAAGCAATCAAGGATGAAGATTTACCAACTATGGTTATTGTGGTGTCAGGTGATGTGCAACCAGAGGCTCGCGCACGCATGTTGGCATTAGGTGCCCTTGAATTTATTCGCAAACCGACCGATAACGCTAAGCTGGTAGAGATACTTACTCAGTTTGGTTTATACTCTGGTGAAGCTTCAGCCACTAAACGTGCTGAAAAAGTGCAACCCACCGCAAAAAACTCTCAAATAGAAAAATTAGATGCTTATCGTGAAATGGCTAACGTGGCGATGGGCCAAGCTGGCGAAAGCCTGGCTAAGTTATTAGGTGAGTTTATTGATTTACCTATCCCCAATGTCAATTTGATTACCAATACTGAGTTACATATGGCCATAGCTGATATTCAGCGCAACGAAAGTGTATCTGCGGTATCTCAAGGTTTTATCAGTGCAGGTATTAACGGTGAAGCCCTAGTTATTTTCAACGACTCTAACTTTGACAATATGGTTAAACTCCTCAAATATAGCGACGATAAAAGTAGCGGCTCTTTAGAGTTAGAAGCGCTGATGGATGTGTCTAATATATTAATTGGCGCTTGTTTACGGGCACTTTCAGAACAGCTCCACTCGGTATTTAGCCATAATCACCCGATTATTTTGGGTAGGCATTGCGATTTGGATGATATCCTCAAAAACACCACCCACAGAAAAGAAGATATGTTGGCAATAGAGATTGCCTATTCCATCAAGAGCCAAAATATCAACTTTGACTTGTTACTATTATTCCCGAACAAATCTATCGACCTAGTATTCGATAAACTTGTTACACCTCATTCTTAAGGCCCAATTTTATGGCAGTTGATAGCAGTTTGGCGGAAATGCATTGGAAACACGACCTCCTTGGTTCGATTGAGGTGGGCATTGTGGTATTGGATAAAGAATTTAATGTGCAGGTGTGGAACCAGTTTATGGAAAACCACAGCAGCATAGTGCCGGGTATGATCCAAGACAAAAACGTATTTGAGTTTTTCCCTGAAATTGATAAAGAGTGGTTTACTCGTAAAGCCGCACCAGCGTTTTCGTTGAAGAGTCCGGTTTTTATTATTTGGGAACAACGTCCATATTTATTTCATTTTGACAGCAATCGCCCTATCACTTCTCAAGCCAATCATATGTACCAAAATATTACCATCTTTCCACTGGCGTCTTTGACCGGGCAGGTGGAGCAGGTATGTTTGGTCATCTATGATGTGACAGACGAAGCAGTCAGTCGTTTGGGCATGCAATCACTCAACAGTCAGTTGGAGAAAATCAGCCGAGTTGACGGCTTAACCGGGCTATACAACAGACGTTTCTGGGAAGAACAGTTTGTTATGGAATTTAAGAGAGATAAACGTAGTGAAAGTCCCTCAACTCTTATTATATTGGATATCGACCATTTTAAAAAAGTCAACGATACCTATGGTCACCCTGCAGGTGACGAAGTGATTAAAGCATTGGCTGGGATCATTAAAAAAGCCACCCGAGAAACGGATATTGCTGGCCGTTATGGTGGAGAAGAATTTGCCATTATATTGCCAGATACGCCTGTTGCAAATGTAGAATTCGTCTCTGAGCGTATTCGCCGTTTAGTTGAGAAATGCACAGTGGTTTATGATGAGATAAATATTTCATTTACAATTAGCATCGGCATTGCAGGTTTTAAGCAAACCTATAGAGATAGTACCCAATGGTTAGACACGGCTGATAAAGCCTTGTACAAGGCAAAAGAGTCAGGCAGAAATCGAGTCATACTTGCTGAATAAACCTCACGATTGTCTGCTTACTGCACACTCTTTTAAATAATAATTAAAAACAGCCGCGCCTATTAATGACCAATAAAACCTTCAAAGAAGCCATCCTAAATAAACGGATGTTAATA
>Ga0316204_10011091_pt1 | contig 11395 bp, 6 predicted proteins | sample 6monrhotite_MG_2_FD_205661 | JGI IMG/M metagenome (GOLD analysis project Ga0316204, IMG submission 205661) | Microbial mat bacterial communities from mineral coupon in-situ incubated in ocean water Damariscotta River, Maine, United States -... | ecosystem: Environmental > Aquatic > Marine >...
GCGCGCGAGCAGCTGGAGGAGCTATGAGCCAGGCAGACCCGAACGGCATCGACAAGGAGCTGGTCGCGACGAAGTCGTGGGACTCCCAGGTCGTCGCTCGACTCCTCGGCTGGGCGCGCCCCCACCGCCGCGAGTTCGTCCTCAGCTTCGTGATCCTGGTCGGGCTGTTCCTGGTGGAGCTCGCCGGGCCGTACGTCTGGCGCCTCGTGCTCGACGGACCGGTCGCGGGCGTCGGCGCGGGTACCGTCGATTCGGAGAGCGCCTTCACGTCCCTCGCTCGACTCGGCGGCCTCTACGCCGTGCTGGCCCTCGCGCAGGCCGTGCTGTCGTACTTCGAGGTCGCCCAGCTGGCGCGGACCGGCGAGCGCGTCATCCACGACCTGCGCACGGCCCTGTTCGACCACCTCCAGAAGCAGGACCTCGACTACTTCGACCGTCGCGCCACCGGCTCGATCGTCACGCGCCTGACGAGCGACGTGAAGAACCTGAGCGAGCTGTTCACGTCCGGGCTCGTCGTGCTGCTCTTCGACGTGATCAAGATCGTCGTGCTGATCGGCGTCCTGTTCTGGATCCACACGGAGCTCGCGCTCGTCGTCACCGTCCTGACCCCCGTCCTGATCGCGATCAGCATCCTGTTCCGCGGCGGCGCGCGGCGCGGCTTCCGGCTGGTCCGTGCGCACCTCTCGAAGCTCAACGGCTACCTGCAGGAAGTGCTGTCCGGCGTGCGAATGGTCCAGATGTTCCATCGCGAGGAGCGCGTCTCGAAGCGTTTCGCCGAGCACCTCGACGGCTACCTGACCGCGAACCTGCGCACTCTGCTCCTGTTCTCGCTGTTCTTCCCGGCGATCAGCCTGACGGTCTTCGCGATCCAGATCGCCGTGCTACGCGTCAGCGGATCCGAGCTGATCCGCGGCGAGCTCGAGATCGGCGTCTTCTACCAGTTCTGGTTCTACCTCGCCCTGCTCGTGTCCCCCATCCGCGAGCTCGGCGAGCGCTACAACGTCCTCCAGGCCGCGCTGGCCTCGGCCGAGCGCGTGTTCCAGGTGCTCGACACGGAGCCGGAGGTGCGGGCCGGACCCGGCGCGCGCGATGCGGGCGACCTGCGCGGGGACGGCGACGCGAGCGACGCGCTGATCTCCTTCGAGCACGTCGACTTCCACTACAACGAGGGCACCCCTGTCCTGCAGGACGTCAGCTTCCAGCTGCCGGAGGGCGAGACGATCGCCGTCGTCGGGCCGACGGGCGCGGGCAAGTCGACGATCGTCAATCTGCTCCTGCGCTTCCACGATTCCACGGCGGGACACGTGCGCTTCGCTGGCGTCGACCTGCGCGAGCTCGACCCCCAGTCGCTCAGGCGCCAGTGCGGGCTCGTCCTCCAGGAGGAGTTCCTGTTCGAGGGCACGGTCCGCGAGAACCTCGCCCTCGGGCGCCCCGGGGTCACCGACGCGGCGCTGGACCGCGCGCTCGAGATGGCCTGCGCGAAGGACCTGGTCGCGCGCATGGCGGACGGCCTCGATACGCGCCTCGGCGAGCGCGGCCAGGAGCTCTCGAAGGGCGAGCGTCAGCTGCTCTCCATCGCGCGGGCCCTCGCAGCGGACCCGCGGCTCGTGATCCTCGACGAGGCCACCGCCTCCATCGACTCCGAGACGGAGGCGCGCATCGAGGAGGCCACCCGCAACCTGATCAGCGGTCGCAGCTCCCTCGTGATCGCCCACCGGCTCTCGACGATCCAGAGCGCCGACCGGATCCTCGTCCTCCATCACGGGCGCGTGCGGGAGTCCGGGACGCACCGTGAGCTGCTGGAGGCGGGCGGGCTCTACGCGCGACTGTACGAGTTGCAGTTCGCGGACGACGCCGGGGCTTCATCCTAGGCCGCAACTCGACCATGATGTCGGGCATGCGCGCCCCCCTCCCGACAGTCTCACCGCTCCGCTCCGCCCTCGCCCTGCTCCTCGTGTTCGCCCCGGCGGCCAGCGCAGCCACGCCCCAATCCGGTGGAAGCCCGGCCGCTCCCGACGAGCTCCCGGCTCCCCCCCTCGCCATCGACGGCGTCCCCGTCGCCTGGGTCGAGCTCGCGAACTGGCTCGTGCAGATCCAGGGGGGCTACAACCTCGAGGAGTTCGTCTTCGACATGCTCGTCCAGCGCGCGGCGCGACGCGCCGAGCTGCACGTGAGCCTCGAAGAGATCGACGCCGAGATCGACGTGGACATCGACGAGCGCGTGCGCACCGCCTTCGGCGGCGACCGCTCCCTCTGGGTGGACGAGCTGCAGCGACTCGGGACCGATCCTGAGTCCTACCGCTCGGAGCGCCGCATCGAGGAGCGCCTCACGCTCACCATCGATCGCCTCGTCCAGGACCAGCGCGTCGTGCTCCCCGAGCAGGTGCGCCTCGAGTGGGAAGACCGCTACGGGCCGGGTGGACGCGCGCTGTACGCCTCGCGACTGTTCGTGCGCGTCCGCGCCCCCGGGCAGCCCGAGGGCCTGACGCGGGAGGAGAGCCTCGCCATCGGCGAGGAGGCGCGTCGCGTCGCCGAGGAGCGCGCCGGCGAGCTGTACGCCGAGCTCGCGGCGGGCGCGGACTTCGACGCACTCGTGCAAGAGCACTCCGACGACCACATCACGCGCAAGCGGGGCGGGAAGCTCCCCGACCCCATCGTCTCGGCCGACTGGCCCGCCGCGGACAAGACGGCGTTGCGCAACTGGAAGCTCGGCGAGGTCCTGCCCCCGTTCCTCGACGGCGGCGGCTACAACCTCCTGCGCCTCGACCGCTTCGAGGTCACCCCGTTCGAGGACGTCGCCGCCGACCTGACGCTCGAGCTGCAGCTCGCGCCGGCGGACCAGGACGAGCTCCAGGTCCTACGGGCAGAGCTCACCGAAGGGGTCCTGATCGAGTACCTGCCCGAGGTCCGTCGTGAGGTCACCGTCGAGAAGCCGCGACTCGACCGCCCTGTCGCCCAGATCGATGGGATGCCGCTCCTGCGGCGAGACTTCGCGAACTGGCTGATCCGTCACCGCGGACACTCGTTCGCAAGGACGTTCATGGAGCACGGTGTCATCGCGCGCCTCGCCGCCGAGGCGGGCCTCGAGCCCACGGCCATCGAGATCGAGCAGCGCGTGCAGGCCGACGTCGAGCGCCAGATCCAGCTCTTCTCCAAGGGCGACCGTGAGCGCTGGCTGCAAGAGCTGACGGCGAACGGGCAGTCCGTCGAGGACTTCATGCAGGTGGCGAAGATGCGGACACGCCACACCCTGCGTGCCGAGGCTCTGCTCCGCGCAGACCGCGTCGTGACGGAAGACGACGTGCGCAGGGAGTGGGAGACCCGCTACGGAGAGGGCGGCAACTCCCTCGACGTGCGCGTGATCCTGCGCCGTCTCCCGAGGCCGCCCGAGGGCTCGCTCACCACGGACGACGAGCTGCGCGCCTACATCGCAGCCGAGACCGAGAAGGCCATGACCTTCCTCAGCCGGCTCGCGCAGCGCGTGCGCGACGGCGAGGACTTCGACGCGCTCGCCCGGACCTACTCCGAGGACCCGAAGACCCGCGATCGCGGCGGCCGCTCCGAGGGCCGCTTCGAGCTGCACACCTGGACCGAGGACGTGCAGGCCCAGCTTCGCGCTCTCGCCCCCGGCGAGGTCACCGAGCCGCTGGTCTACGGCGGCGAGTTCCTGCTGTTCGAGCTGGCGGGTCGCGTCCAGGTGCCGCTCGAGGACGTCGCCGAGGGGCTGCGCGAGGAGCTGCGCACCCGCCAGCCCTCGCAGATCGAAGTCTCCGGCTTCGTCAACGGTCTGACCCAGGGCATCGCGGTCGACGTGCTGCCCGCGCTCTACCGCTGATCGGCAGCAGTCCCCGCGCGGCGAGCGAAGGTCAGGGCCGAGCGGGATCCCCCGACCTGTGGCACGCTGGGGGTCCCGCTGCCCGCGCCCCTACCCACGCTCGCCATGCTCCACGCCCTCGCTCGCTCCGCCGCACTCCTCGCCGCGACGCTCCTCGCCCTGCCCGCCCACGCGGGCAGCGGACTGATCGGTATCGAGGCCAGCTCGAATCAGGTCTTCCAGGTCGATCCGCTCACCGGGGTCGTCCTGCCCCTCGGCCAGATCACCGGCGTCTTCACGTCGCTCGGCGGGCTGGATATCGCCCCCGACGGCTTCTACTACGGGAAGACGATCGGCAGCTCTCCCAGCCTCTACCGCATCGACCCCGTCACCTTCGTCGCGACGCTCGTCGGATCGCTGACGTCTTCGTTCCGCTTCGAGGGCGGGCTCGCAATCGCTGCGAGCGGCGAGGCCTGGGGAGTGAACGGCAGTGGCGCTAGCGCCGCCGAACTCCTCAAGATCGATCTCGCGACCGGGACCAGTGTCGTGGTCGGCGTCATGGGTGCGGCCGACATCAACGGGCTCCTCGTGCGCGACGACGGCCAGCTGCTCGGCATCGACCGCGTGTCGAACAGCATCGTGGAGATCGACCCCGTTACCGCAGCCGTCACGCAGCTCGCTCCTGTCACGGGAGGAGTCGGCGCCGCGGGCGGCCTCGCGCGCCTTGGCAGCCAGATCTATGGCTGCACGTCTGGCGCGGGTGGATCGAACGAGCTGTTCGTGGTCGACCCCCTCACAGGCGCGACGACGGTCATCGGCGTACTGAGCGGGCCGGTGTCCTCCAGCGGCTTCTACGCCCTTGGCTCCGCGGACAACGGCTCCGCCATCGGCGCGCCCTACTGCTTCGGCGACGGGACGGGCGCCGTCTGTCCGTGCGCCAACTTCGGTGGCGCGGGCGAAGGCTGCGCGAACACGGGTGGCTCGGGCGCCCGGCTCAGCGCCGAGGGCTTCGCCTCCTTGCAGTTCGACTCGTTCCACCTGCAGGTCGAAGGTGCGCCGGGGAACAAGCCCGGTCTGATCCTGCGCGGCGCGAACGCCATCGCGAACCCCGCGGGCGACGGGCTGCTGTGCACCTCCGGCCAGTCCCTGCGCTCTCAGGTCCAGGTGACCCAGAACGGCCTCACGACGTTCAACGACTTCCAGGGCGCGCCCTTCGGCGCTTCGAGCCTGGGGACCGGCGCGCCGACCCACTACCAGTTCTGGTACCGCGACCCGCAGTCCGTCTGCGGCGGCGGCGGGTTCAACTTCTCGAACGGGTACGCGGTGACCTGGCTGCCCTGAGCGCCGAGGGCCTCCCGCAGTCGCCTCGAGGTGAGGGCGTGCCCGGGCCGCGTCGATGAACGCGTCGCCCGGACCTCACTGCGCGTCCGGGAGGCGCTCGAGCAGAGTGAACGCCGCGCGGGCCTCGAGGCTACCCGGGGCCTCGCGCTGGACGTCCTGGAGCATCCGGACGGCCTCGGTGCGCTGCTGTGACGCCTGCTCGTTCTCCGGATCGACCTCCTTCGTCCGCTGGGCGCACTCGAGGAGCGTCTGCGCGTGGGCGACGCGGAGCTCCAGGTCGTCGCCCGCGAACTCCCGCGCGCGCCGGAAGAAGCGCTCCGCCTTCGGCCAGTCCTCGAGGTCGACCTGGATGTAGGCGGCGACCCGGTAGGCGCGCGAGCGCTCGCGTGGGCTGACTCCCTCCGCGGCCGCCACCGGCTGCAGGCGCGCGAGCGCGGCGCGAACGAGCGCCTGCCCCGCCTCGGTCTCCCCCGCCGCCAGCGCGCGCCGGCCGCGGCGCCACTCGGTGTCGGCGAGCAGCGTCTGCAGGCGCGCCGAGCGCGGGTAGCGCCGCGCGAGCGACTCCGCCAGCGCCGAAGCCTCGTCCAGCTCCTCGCCCCGCGCCAGCCAGGTGACGACGAGGTTGTGATCCCGATCGGCGAGGTCCTGGGCGCGCGTCTCTGCGTCGAAGGTCGGCGCCGTGGTGATCCCGATCCCGATCAGGCCGAGGACCAGCGGCAGGACGAGTCGCTGCCCGCCGCCCGCCTTCCAGGAGCGCACGAGCTCCGCCACGAAGTACCCCGTGAACGGGAACAGCGCGACCACCAGCGGAAGGCGCGCGCGCATGCTCATCACCGTCAGGACGAGCGTTCCCGTGTAGGCCACGAAGGTCAGCGCGAGCTCGAGCCGCGGCCCGTTCAGCCGGCGCCGCAGCGCGCAGAGCACCAGCCCCGCGAGGCCGAGGCCGCCGAACAGATGAAAGTCCGGCCAGGGCAATCGCAGCAGCGACACGTAGCGCGCGTCCCAGCCCAGGTGGTGGTTGTCCGGCACCTCGTAGCCGTTCCAGGCGAGCCGCAGCTTGTTCCAGAAGATGCGCGCATGCAGCCCGGGGTCCGCCTTCATCGACTGAACCACCTGGTCCATCCAGTACTGCGAGACCCGGCCCGGGTCGAGGTCGAAGCCGAGGCGACGCTCTGCCTCGCGGCGCCAGTCGTCCGCCTCGTACTTCGGGATACCGCGCACCCAGTCGAACTCGGTCGCGACGCCCCACGGGTTGTCCGCGTTGTTCCCGCCGTAGACGTTCGTGCCCGCGCCGCTCGTCGTCAGCGCGTAGACCCCGCCGACGTAGCCGTTGCGCATCATCACGGGCGCCAGCACGAGCCCAACGCCGACGAGGAAGGCGAACGACGCGCGCCAGGAACGCGCGAGGCCGCGGACCCCTCCGCGCAGCAGCGGCCACAGCGCGAACACCGGCAGCAGGATGAGCTGGTTGCCGCGCAGCAGCGCGCCCAGTCCACCGAGCACGCCTCCGCCCAGCCAGCGGTAGCGGGTTCGTCCGGCGGCGCCCGCCTGCGCCTCGCGGTCCACGTTCCCGAGGAGCAGCAGCAGGAAGCCCGCGAAGATCGGCAGGAACAGGTTCGGCTTCAGCAGCAGGCACGGCAGCAGCAACGCCGGTGGGTACACCGCGAACGCCGCGGCCGCGATCCAGCCCTCGAGCCGCCCGAAAGCGCGCCGACCGAGGCGCCACAGGAGGAACGTCGTCAAGCCGCCGAGCACGCACTGCAGGAGCCGCAGCGTCGTCAGGCCTTCGCCGAAGACCGAGTAGACGGCGCCGATGAAGTACGGGTAGAGCGGCTCCTGGAAGAACACCTCGTCGCCGAGCCACTCCCCCTCCGCCGCGATGCGCGCGCCCCACTCGACGTAGGAGCGCTCGTCGATCACCGGCGCGTTCGCTTGCGGGTGGTGCGCCTCGAACTGCAGCGCGACCCCGACCCGCAGGCCGATCGCGAGGAGCAGGAGAAGGACGAGCCCGATGCGTTCGCGCCGGCCGAGCGCGCCCCAGCGGGACGGCGGCTCGACCTCGGTAGGATCGCTGTGGGCTTCGGCTGCGCTCATCGCGGTCCCATCCTCGCGTCTCCGAGCGCGCGATCCAGTGCGAGCCCGGCCGCGGACGCGCCGCACTCACTCACGCGACATCTCCCAGGCCTCGGGCATCGCGCCGGCGCGCTCGGCGCGCCGGGCCTGAACGATCAGTCGCAGCGTGCGCACCCACTGGCGGCCGTAGGGCGAGAGGCACACGGCGAGAAGGGCGAGCGCGAGGGCAGTGCCCGCGAGCGCGCCGAAGAACCAGCCTGCGGTGAGCGGTAGGAGCACGAAGAGCACGAGCACGAGCCACGGCAGGAGGGCGGGGACGTTCGCGTAGAGCGCCCGCTGGAGCGCGTCCAGGCCGTGGAGCGGCGGCCGCTCCACGCCGTCGAAGACCTGGAACCAGGCGCGTGCGCGGCGCAGCCCCTGTGCCTCGCCGACCGCTCCCGCGGCCGGCTTCTCCTCGTGGAAGCGCGCGCCGGGGACGCGCTCGACGCGCGGCCGCCGGCTGGCCCTCGCGCGCAGCATCAGGTCGACGTCGTCGGCCGCCACGCCCTGGGCCGGGGCCAGCGCCAGGTCGACGCGCCACGCGAGCCACTGGCCGTGGACGCTGAAGAGCTTCCCCCAGCGCGACTCGAGGCCGCGCACGAGCGCCGTCGCGCGATCCCAGGCCTCGTCGGCGCGCGCCATCGGCGGCCCGTCCGCGCCGCCGCAGCGGCCGTCCGGATCGAGGCGCTGGACGAACACCTGCGCGCCGCAGGCCATCCCGAGGCGCTCGTCGCGCTCGAAGGCCCGGACCAGGGCAGCGAGGGCGTCCGGCTCGACGAGCACGTCGGCGTCCGTCAGCACGACGAGGTCGACGGAGTCCGCGAGCCGCGCGAGCCCCGTCTCGATCGCGCCGTTCTTTCCGGGGCGCAGCTCGTTGACCGCGACCTCGGCCGCGACCCCGAGCGACGTGAAGGGCGCGAGCCCCGCGCGCGCGAGCTCCGCCGTCGCGTCGGTCGAACCGTCGTCGACGACGATGAGCCGGTGCGCCTCGCCGGGGGGCCACTCCAGGCGCGCGAGGTTCGCGAGCCTGCGGCCGACGACCGCGGCCTCGTTGCGGCACGGCACCAGCACGCCGACGCGCAGCGGGCTCATGCGGCGCCTCCCCCGCTTCGCGCGCTGCCTCTCGGCCGCGCGTCGCCGAGGCCCCGGCGAGGGGCCGCGCTCATGAGCGCAGGGTCTCCACGGCGAGCCCGGGCCAGCTCGGCGGGTGGAACAGCACGTTGTCCGCCTGCGCGCACTCCCAGGTGCAGCGACAGCGGGTCGCCGCGATCTCGGTGCGCAGCTCCTCGGCGCCGCGCGACTCCCAGAGCCGCGCGAGGTCCCAGTCGCAGTCGTTCAGGTTGCCGAGCGAGCGCCCGAGGATCTCGCAGGGGTGCACCTCGCCGTCCTCGAAGATCACGGCGGAGAGCGTGCCCGCCGTGCACGGCAGGTAGTCGTCCTTCCCGCGCGCGACGGCCTCGACGTAGCGGTACATCTTGCGGTCGCGCGCGACCGCGAGCTTGGCGAGCGGGAAGTCGAAGTAGTCGAGCAGGCCCTCGCGCATCAGCCGCTCCTTGGTGGCGACGAGCTCGCGGTAGGCGTCGAGGTCGACCTCGAGCAGCGACTCATCGAGGGCGGTGCCGCGCGCGAGGTTGATCGTCACGTTGTGCGGCCGGTGGTCGCGCACGAGCTCTTCGACGTGCGCCGCGAGCGTGCCCTGGTTCTCCGCCGTGAGGCAGACGATCAGGCCGACGCCGAGGCGCTCGCGCTCGGCCGCCTGCTCGCGGTAGGCGTCGAGGCTCGCCAGCGCGCGCGCGTGGCTGCCCTCGAGGTCGCGGATCGAGTCGTGGATCTCGGGCGGCCCGTCGATCGAGACGGACACGGAGAGGTAGGTGTCCGGGCAGGCCTCGAGGATCGCGTCCGCCGTCGCGTGCTGCGTGGCCTCGACCAGGCCGTTCGTCGGGATCGCGAGGTGCCGCAGGCCGTGGCGCCCGAAGGCCTCCGCGAGCTCGGGCAGCGACTTGCGCAGGAAGGGCTCACCCCCGCCGAAGCTGATCCACACGAGCGGACCGAGCCGCGCGGTGGAGTCGGCGAGACGCCGCACGTCCTCGACGCTCGGCCCCTTCTTCGACGCCGCGACCTCCTTCCAGTGGAAGCAGTGGCGGCAGCGCAGATTGCAGACACCCGTGACGTAGAGCGTCAGGTGCAGCGGCGGGCCGGCCTTCTGCAGGCCGCGGCCCACGAAGGGGAGATAGCGGAGGGCGTTCACGGGCAGAGGGGGGACACCAGTCTACCCGCCCGACCGGGCGCAGGTACGCGGCGCTGCCGGTCTCCGCGCCGCAGCGCACTCGGACGCAGGGCTCAGCTACGCGTCGCGCGCCGTGCAGCGACCTGTCGATGCCTCAGGGCAGCCAGACGACCGCCCACGCGTTCGAGAAGTTGAAGCCGCCACCGTTGCAGGGATTCGTCGGGTCGCGGTACCAGCACTGGTAGTTCGTCGCTTGACCCCCGGACTGCGCCACCGCCCCGAACAGCCCTCCCTGGAAGTCCGTGAAGGTCGAGGCGCCGGCCTGCGGGAACTGCACCTGCGAGCGCAGACTCTGGCCCGCGGTGCAGAGCAAGCCCTCCCCCGCCGGGTTCCCGCCTCCGCCACCGACCTGGTTCGCGCCCTGGAGCACCAAGCACGGACCGGTGACTCCCGTGATGGACAGCTGGAACGTGTCCGAGCTCACGACCGGCACACCGGAGCCGACCAGGACCGCGCCCGCGCCCCCGCTGTTCGGGCACCCCGCACCCGACGCCCCCACGGCCGCGCAAGGGCACGGAGCGCCGCTGCCGTCCCCGAAGCAGTACGCGCTCCCCGGTCCGGCAACCCCTGACGTGAACAGCCGCGGTGCAGAGGCACCGGTGTTGCCGTACGCGTCCCGCGACTCGAAGCGGTACTCGATCAGACCGACGAGCGGACCGGGGATCTCCGCCCGGAAGACCTGACCGCCGGAGCTCGTCGCGGGCACGCTGATCTCGGCGCCGAAGTCCACCCGATAGATCAGCTGGGTCGGGTTGTGCCAGGTGATGTAGTACGGCGCATTGTCGTACACGTGCGCTCGAACGACGGTGGGCTCGGGACCCGCAGCTCGGTCCGGAGCCTGCTCCACGTTCGGCAGATACGGGGCGTGCGTGTCCGGCACCTGGGTCACGTTCTCGAACAACCTGTTCGGCCGGTTGAACAGCATGGCGGAGACGAGGTCGTAGTCCCCGTCGCCGTCGACGTCGCAGGCGTCGAGATCACCGGTGGCGAACGGGGACGCGGGGAAGACCCCGAGGGCGTAGCTCGCCGCTCCACCCCCGGTGAGGTCGTTGCGGTAGAGGCGGTCGTCTCCAGACCAGCTCGCGAACACCAGGTCGAGGTCCCCGTCGTTGTCGTAGTCGATGAAGTCCGCCTCCGTGTCGTCCAGGCTGGACGAGGGCAGGGCGGTCACGTTCGAGAAGAAGCCGCTGGCGTCGTTCTCGAGCGTGCTGTCGGAGAAGCCGGGCCCGAACCAGTTGACGCCGACGAGGTCCAGGTCGCCGTCCCCGTCCATGTCGCCCATCTCCTGCTCGTAGTGACCGAAGCCGGTGGCGTAGCCGGCGACGAAGCTCGTGCCGGTCGTGTCGCGGAAGCTCAGCGCCCCGCCGTTCTCGACCGAGCGATTCGTGAAGAGCCGAGGCTCCTCGTCGCGGGCGCCGAGCAGGACGTCGATGTCGAAGTCCCCGTCGACGTCGCCGAGCTCGACGTCCGCCGCGCTCGTCGCGATGTCGCACGTCGCCCCCGTCGCATCGAGGGTGTCCGCCAGCTGGGTGCCCTCACACCACAGCCCGGGTTGACCGTCCTGGATCGTCAGCTGCGAGAGCTGGAAGCCGCTCGGATTGAACTCCTCGAACAGGCCGTTGCCGTCGTTCAGGAAGACGCGCGAGGGCGTCTCGCCCGCGAAGTTCGCGCCGTAGCTCGAGTGGAACAGGTCCATGTCCCCGTCGTTGTCGAGGTCCGCGAAGTCCGCGTCTCCCGAGGAGTCGATGAAGCCGCCCGAGGGCAGCACGGCGGAGGCCGGCACCGAGGAGTCCCCCACGCCGAGGTTCACCCAGCGCGCCTGGGTCTCGTCGATGTAGAAG
>Ga0316204_10011093_pt1 | contig 11394 bp, 7 predicted proteins | sample 6monrhotite_MG_2_FD_205661 | JGI IMG/M metagenome (GOLD analysis project Ga0316204, IMG submission 205661) | Microbial mat bacterial communities from mineral coupon in-situ incubated in ocean water Damariscotta River, Maine, United States -... | ecosystem: Environmental > Aquatic > Marine >...
TGTTGGTGGCATCAGGCACAGCGGCAAACAGATCATCCAAGGTGCCATTGCCGGTGCGCACGTTCATAAATTCGTCCACGTCGATGTGGATGATCCAATCCGCGTTTTGGATGACGGGCTCTTTCAGGGCTTGGTTCAGCGCGTATTGCTGCGGGGAATTGCCCTTCCAATTGTCGTTGTTGCGGTGCTGGATAACGCCCATATCCTGCAAGCGGCCCAGAACCTCATCCGTGCCATCGCTGCAATCATTGGTGTAGATCAAGAAGTTATCGACCCCGATGGCGCGGTGATAGGCGATCCATTCAACGATGTAGGGCGCTTCGTTCTTCATGCAGCCGACGATGACATTGCCACTGCTGCCGGGGGCCAGTTTGCGAGGCGGGGCGAGGGGATAGGCGGCGGCCAGCACTTCCTCGTTGACCGCGCCAAGGTTGTTGTGCGGTTTGAATTGGGTGTTCAGGATCATCTCGTGGTTCAGCTTGACCCGATTGAGCAGACGCGCGTTGCTGGCCTGCTGCTCTGGCTCAGCCGCATCATCGGACAAAAGCGTGTCGAACTTTGCCGTGGCCTCCTTTGCCGCCGCCGCTTCGGCGCGTTTTTCGGCGACCGGGGTGCTGTTCTTGCGGATCTGATGGGCGTAGGCGGCGAGGTATTGTGTGGCGCGATATCCGTTGGTGGGGTCGGCCTCTTGCCAGGCCTCCGAGGGGGCATCGGGGGTCAACGCGCCCTTCAGATCAGGAAATGCTTTGATCAATTTGGCATTGCCTTTGGCAAAATGATCCGAGATCGCAAAGAGGCTGCCGGGATCTGTCGGCGGGCCGGGCACGCGCAGGCCCATCCGCATCTGGTGCCACAGATCACGCGGGACAATGATATCCCTGGCTTGTGCATGGCGGATCAGCACATCGTTAAATTGCCGCATCCGGGTGAGTGAAGCCGCAGGTTCAGGATAGAACATCCGTTCTTCCAACATCTTGCCAAGGTTAGAGCCAAGGCCGAGCATATCCACCAGTTCATCCGTGCAGGTTTCCGAACGGAGCGCCGCCAGATCAAGCGGGCGCAGTTGCACGTTATCTTTGCCAAAGGCCTGCGCCCAATGATCAAACAGCGCCGCATAATCCAGCCAATGCGGCGGGTGTTGCACATCGTCAAACAACCCGGCAAAGGCGTCCGGCCCTTGTCGCAGTGCCAAGGCACCGGCCCACCATTCGGTATCTTGCGTCAGTTCCAACTCTTGCTGCAAGGAATGCCGCCGCCCATCCAAAACCGCTGTGATGTAATGCGCCGCCAAGGCCCGCGCTTGTTCCTCAACATGGGCAACGATCTGGATATCGTCGAAATGGGTGGCCAAAAGCCCATGCAAACGCTTGATTTCCAATGGGTTCGTCAGCAGAGATCCCAGCTGCGCCGCGCTGAATATCACGTGACCGGCGGGCAGTTCTTTTTCAAACAGGGTCTGAAATTCATGCGCCATGGTCTGTTGCACCAAGGCGCTGTCCATCCCGCGTTTGTGGCGCAGCGAGGTGATATCGCCTGTCTCGGCGCAAGCGGCATAAAGCCGGACATGGTTCCACTCAGGCGCCCAAATGCCCTGTTTCTCTAGCGCGGCGGCCTTTTGTTTGAACATCGCCCGAAATCGCGCGGCGGCTTTCTCATTGGGTCCGATCAGCAGTGTCAGACGCATCAGTTTGCCTCTCCCGCTTTGATCTTGCCGACATTGGCCTGTCCCCACCAAGGCAGTTCAATGCCCAGATAGGTGGCCAGTTTTACAGGCGCTTGGTCATCTTCAATGTCATAGGCGTGAAAATTGTCGCAGCCCTGAAAGACCCGATCACAAAAGGCGTAGTGCCCCTCCATCCAACGGGCAAGCTCCGCCTCGCTTTGGCCAAAGCCGCGCGGCAGGCCGGGGATATCAGCCTGTGGCAGCCGCCGTTTTCCCAGATTGTTCCAGCGCATCATGCTGTTGGCCGCTTTGGCCGGGTCGCGTCGGGTCAGCACAAATTTGACGCCGGGATGATGGCTCTGGATAGCGTTCAAAAGCCCCCAATCGGTTTGCGGCCACAAAGACCGATCCTCACGCACTGCTGACATTTCGTTGATGGCGTCAAATTCATCCAGCCGCGCCAAGGGATCGCCGCTGTCGAAATAATCGGAATAGATGATTTTGCCCAAGTGCTGGCGCGGAATGTCGCTGCGGGTGGATTGGCCGGGGCGGATCTTCCAATCGGCGACCGTAAGACCGGCGGCCCGCAAGGCCTCGGTCAGGGTGGTGGTGCCGGTTTTGGGCAGGGCCAGATTGACAATGCGCAGGCGGGTCATGGCTTTGCCTCTTCGTCCAGTCCGATTTCTGCCCTGATCGCGGCCTCAGCGGCGCAAAACCTGCTGGCGTTGCGCAATTGGTCCTGCATGGCGCGGTAGCTGTCTTGCGCCAGCAATTCGTCCCGCTTGGCGCGGTGCAGGGTGACCGCCTCGTCATGCAAATCGGCGATGCCGGGCAGGGCTTTGAGGTGGTCCATCTCTTCGGTCAGCGCATCCTGGTAGCGCAGAATGCTATCGTCAAAGAACGCCCCGTCGTTGCGTTCGCGCCAATAGCTGTCGTCAAAGGCGCGGTGTTCGCGGTTCACATCACCCCGGTCGTTCTTGACCAGATAACTGTCGAGCGATCGCAGGGCGTAATGGTTCAACGTCGCAAACCGCCGGGCGCCATGGGCCGGAAAGGCGCGGATGCGGCGTTTGTTGGCACGGCGGCGGAACGGGCCGGGCACCGGACGGCCCGCACCATCGGTCCAGCGCGGCCGCTCTTCCTTTGGCACGTCCTCGTCATGAAAGGGGCGGTGCGCGCCATAGTAGTCCAACGGGAAATCCCCGCGCACCAGACTTTTAACCTCAATCGCCGTGTCCGCGCACCAGATGTCGGGATTATGACTGCGCAGGAACTGGGTGATCACCGGCTGATCCTCATAGGTCTCAACCCCATCATTGGCAAAGAATTGGAACGTGACCGAGATCGCCTGCGGATTGCCGCAAGCATGGATCAGCGCAGGGATCGTATGATCGCCCACATGGATGTTCAAAAATTCATCCACATCCGCGACCCAGACCCAATCGGCCTTGCGGATCAACGGATGCCGCCGCGCCTTTTTCAACGCCTGCATCTGGTAATTGCGGTTGGTCGCCGGATTGGGCAGATGCGCGACGATCCCGTGATCCTCAAGGCGGTCCAGCAAACGGTCGGTCGCATCGGTGCAATCGTTGGAATAAAACAGAAAATCACTCACGCCGATCACACGGTGAAAGGCGATCCATTCCAGCAGGAACGGGCCTTCGTTTTTGACACAGGTCACAGCCGTGATGCGCATATCAGGCCGCACCACCCGCGATGGGGATGTAGAAAGTCTGTCTCATAGCCGCCTCTGGGCCGGGTGCGATATGCCCCGAAACCTCATATTATTCAAAGGCAAGTATGGCAGGGCGGCTGAATCGCGTCAATCTTTGCAGCAGCAGGCAGGCCGGGCGTGACATATCCGCCAGCACGGCTTGACGCTGCGCCGCCAAGATGCACCTTTGAAACAAAGGGAGCCATCATGCCAGACATATCCAGTATCGACGCTGTCCAGAAAATGCTGGACGATCAGGGCTATATCAGTGACCGGGCTTTGGGGACGGTGGTGTTTCTCAGCCTTTCGCTGGGCCGGCCGCTGTTTCTGGAAGGTGAGGCGGGCGTTGGAAAAACCGAGATCGCCAAAGCGCTGGCCGCTGGCCTGAACCGCCGCTTGATCCGCTTGCAGTGTTATGAGGGGCTCGATGCCTCTTCGGCGGTCTATGAATGGAACTTTCCAGCCCAGATGATCGCCATCCGAACCGCTGAGGCGGCGGGCGGTGCGGACAGCGCCGCACTGAACACCCAGCTCTTTAGTGATGATTATCTGATCGAACGCCCTCTGCTTGAGGCGATGCGCCCGGATGAGAACGGCGCACCAGTGCTGCTGATTGATGAGCTGGACCGCACCGATGCCCCGTTTGAGGCGTTCCTGCTCGAAGCGCTCAGCGATTTTCAGGTCACCATCCCCGAACTGGGCACGATCAAGGCGCCCGAACCGCCGATCGTGATCCTGACCTCAAACCGCACCCGCGAGGTCCATGACGCCTTGAAACGGCGCTGCCTCTATCACTGGGTCGATTACCCGGGCTTTGAACGCGAGATGGACATCCTCGCCGCACGTGCGCCCGAGGCGTCCGAGGCGCTCAGCCGCGAGGTTGTCGCCTTTGTTCAACACTTGCGCACCGAGGATCTGTTCAAGAAACCCGGCGTGGCCGAAACCATCGACTGGGCCAAATGCCTGCTGGCTCTCGATGTGATCAGCCTCAGCCCCGAGGTGATTGCCGACACGCTGGGCGCAATCCTGAAATACCAGGACGACATCGCCAAACTACAAGGGTCAGAAGCCAAACGCATCCTTGATCAGGCCAAGGCCACGTTGGAGGTGGCATGACCCCCTTTTTGGCCAAAAATACTCCGGAGGTTTGGAGGCAGAGCCTCCAATCAGCCATTCATGGCTGAACATCTGCCCCTCGATCTGCCGGATGACCCCAAGCTGGCCGGCAACATCACCCATTTCGCCCGCGCCCTGCGGCGGGCCGGGCTGCCGATTGGCCCCGGACGGGTGATCGACGCGATCCGCGCCGTGCAGGTGGCGGGGTTCACCGAGAAACGGGATTTCTACTGGACCCTGCATGCCTGTTTCGTGAACCGGCCCGAACACCGCCGGGTCTTTGCACAGATCTTCCGGCTGTATTGGCGCGATCCACGCTATCTGGAACATATGATGTCGGCGATGTTGCCTGCGATCCGCGGGGTACAGGAGGACAGACCGGCGCAAGCGGCAGAGAAACGCGCGGCCGAGGCTTTGTTAGACGGCGCAGAGGCGCCCCTACCGCAGGATGAAGACGAGACAGCTCAGGATGATCCACTATTGGAAGTGGACGCCAGCCTGACCATGTCAGCCACCGAACGGTTGCGCCAACTGGATTTTGAACAGATGAGCCTTGCCGAAATAGCGCAGGCCAAACGCATGCTGGCGCGGCTCACGCTGCCGGTCAAACCCTTGCCATCGCGGCGGGCCATGGCCGCGCCGCGCGGTAGGATTGATGCCGCCCGCACCCTGCGCGGGGCGCTGCGCATAGGCGGGGAGATGCATCATCTGGCGCTCAAAACCCCGCGCCCGCGTTATCCCAATCTGGTGGTGCTTTGCGACATCTCAGGGTCCATGAGCCAGTATTCGCGGATGATCCTGCATTTTCTGCATGCGGTCAGCAACGCACGAGGGGCGGGTTGGGCCAGGGTGCATGCCTTTACCTTTGGCACAAGGCTGACCAACATCACCCGCCATCTTGCCACCCGTGATGTGGATGCGGCATTGGCCGCCGCCGGGGCCGAGGCGCAGGACTGGGAAGGCGGCACCCGGATCGGGGCCAGTCTGGAGGCGTTCAACCGCGATTGGTCGCGCCGGGTGATGGGGCAGGGCGCGGTTGTCTTGCTGATCACCGATGGGTTGGACCGGGACGCGCCCGAAGATCTGTCGCGGCAGATGCAGCGTCTGCACCTGACCGCGCGGCGGTTGATCTGGTTGAATCCGCTTCTGCGCTGGGACGGATTTGCGCCCAAGGCGGCGGGCATTCGGGCGATGTTGCCCCATGTGGACAGTTTCCGCGCCGGTCATTCGATTGGATCGTTGGAGGCCTTGGCCGAGGCGTTGTCACGGCCCGATGACAGCGGCGAAAAGCAGCGCCTGTTGCAGGCCATGGAGCATTGAGCGGCTGCGCCGCATTCGGTTTTTGATTTTAAAGGTATTTCGCTGCGGGCTCACCTGACCCAAAGGGTCCGGGGTGCATCCCATGCTTGAGCTCTGTCTGCCCGATCATCCCGCCCCGCTCAAGTCAAATAGCCGTATCCCCTGCGGGGGCCCTCGGCGATTTGGCTTGATCGTGACGTGCGGATCGGGCCGCCCGTGCACAAGCAAGGGCGGCTCCGGACCCAAAAGATCAGGCGAAGGTGTCCGCAAAGGTATTGCGGTAGATGGTTTTGAGCTCTTCCAGCGGGGCCGAGGTGCCGCCGAAGGACACATCACTGCCGCCGAATTTGCCCACTGTGTGAAGGGGCAGACCTGCGGCGCCTGCGGCTGTCATCAAAGCTTCCGCCTGATCAAAGTTGCAGGCGATCAGGTAGCGGGCCTGATCTTCGCCAAAGAGTGTTGGCGTATCGGCGGCATCCAGGGTGACGCCAACGCCAGCGGTTTCGGCCATTTCAAAGGCGGCCAGTGCCAGACCGCCATCGCTGAGGTCGGTGCAGGCTTTGATCAGTTCGCGGTTGGCGCGGATGAAATCGCCGTGGGCTTTTTCTGCGGCCAGATCGACATGGGGTGCATCGCCGTCTGCCCGTCCAAAGACCTGCGCGAGGAGTGCCGACTGGCCGAGGTGGCCTTCGGTTTCACCCAGCACCAGCGCCACATGGCCCTCGCGGACTTCGCAGCCGATCAAATCGTCGGTGTGATCCAGCAGACCCACCGCGCCGATGGTGGGCGTGGGCAGGATCGCGGTGCCGTCGGTTTCGTTGTAGAGCGAGACATTGCCCGACACGATGGGCATATCCAGCGCCTCAACCGCGGCGCCGATGCCTTTGATGGCACCCACGAACTGGCCCATGATCTGCGGCTTTTCGGGGTTGCCGAAGTTCATGTTGTCGGTGGTGGCCAAGGGCCGTGATCCCACTGCGCTGAGGTTCCGGTAAGCTTCGGCGACGGCTTGTTTGCCACCTTCAAATGGGTTGGCCTTGACATAGCGCGGGGTCACATCAGAGGTGAAAGCAATCGCCTTGTCGGTGCCATGCACCCGGATGATGCCAGCGCCAAGGCCGGGATTGCGGGCCGTGTCGCCCATCACCATCGTGTCATATTGTTCATAGACCCATGATTTCGCGGCATAGTTCGGATCACCGATCAGCGCCTTGAGCCCGTCAATCGGATCGACGCCCGGCACATCACCCATCGGTTCGGCGGGGGGCGTTTCGACCCAAGGGCGATCATATTCGGGGGCGGTGGAGGCCAGTTTGCTGAGCGGCAGGTCGGCTTTGACCTCGCCGTTCAGCATGATCAAGAACCGGTCATCGGCCAGTGTTTCACCAACAATGGCAAAATCCAGATCCCATTTGTCAAAGACTGCCTTTGCTTCGGCCTCAAGCTCGGGGCGCAGGACCATGAGCATGCGTTCCTGTGATTCCGACAGCATCATTTCATAGGCGGTCATGTTCTCTTCGCGCGTGGGCACCTTTTCCAGATCAAGGCGCACGCCAAGCTTGCCCTTGTCGCCCATTTCCACGGCAGAGCAGGTCAGGCCTGCCGCGCCCATATCCTGGATCGAGATTACCGCACCTGTCGCCATCAGCTCCAGCGTGGCTTCCATCAGGCGTTTTTCGGTGAAGGGATCGCCAACCTGCACCGTGGGGCGTTTCTCTTCGATTGTGTCGTCAAATTCGGCCGAAGCCATCGTCGCGCCGCCAACGCCGTCGCGGCCGGTCTTTGCACCGAGGTAGACCACGGGCATACCAACGCCAGAGGCAGCGGAGTAGAAGATCTTGTCGGCATCAGCGAGGCCTGCGGCAAAGGCATTGACCAGACAATTGCCGTCATAGGCCGCATCAAAGCGCACTTCGCCGCCTACGGTGGGCACGCCAAAGCAATTGCCGTAGCCGCCGACGCCGGCCACCACACCATGCACCAACTGGCGGGTTTTGGGGTGATCGGGGCGGCCAAAGCTGAGCGCGTTCATCGCCGCGATGGGGCGGGCACCCATGGTGAAGACATCGCGCAGGATGCCGCCCACGCCTGTGGCCGCACCTTGATAGGGTTCGATGTAGGAGGGGTGATTGTGGCTTTCCATTTTGAAAACCAGCGCCTGACCATCACCGATGTCCACGATGCCAGCGTTTTCGCCGGGGCCGCAGATGACCTGCGGGCCTTCCGTGGGCAGGGTGCGGAGCCACTTTTTGGAGGACTTATACGAGCAATGTTCGTTCCACATCGCCGAGAAGATGCCCATTTCGGTATAGTTGGGGGCGCGGCCGAGGATCGCGTTCACTTCGGCGTATTCATCCGGGGTGAAGCCATGTGCGGCAATGATGTCTTCGGTGATGGCTGGTTCGGTCATGCGCGGTCCCCTTCGGCATTGATGCCGCGTCTCTTAGAGGATGGGCGGGCGCGGGGGAAGGGGGATACGCAAAAATGGGCGGCTTTCCGATGTGGAAAGCCGCCCCTTGGTGCAGGGATGCCCAATTGGACGATCCGTTTACATCACGATGACAGTTGTGCGCGTTTCGTCATCGGCCTTGGAGCCCTGTTGGGCCTTGAGGTAAAGTTCGTCCGCCGTGGTGTCGATCACGATCTGGCCGTTGTCGAGGCGCAGACTGTCCGGCAGAAGGGTCACGACCAGAACTTCGGCGTCAATCTTGGTATCTTCTTCCAGATCCACGACCATTTCCGGGTTGCCCTGGCCGTCAAAGCTGATGCCTTTGACCACGCCCAGCACTTCGCCGTCCTGGGTTTCAAAATTGGCACCTACGGAGGCTTTTACCGCCGCATATTCGGCGTCGGTGAGGCTCATGGTGGTGGGGTCATAATCGGCGATGCCGAGACCGTAGCGCTTGTTGTCCGTATCATAATTGTTGAGGGTCGAACCGCCATCGGTCGCTGGCACATTCGCGCTCACTTCAGGCGAGTTGGTTGGCAGCTCATCGGCGATGGTGCCGCTTGCATAGGCCATAGGGGCAGCGATCAGGGTGGCGATTGTGGTGGATGTCAGCAAAAGCTTGCGTGTCATGGTGTATACTCCTTCATTCGTTACTCGTGGTCCGCATCGTCAGCGGTGTACGGTGAGACAACGGATGCCCGGGTGGGAAGTTCCGAGAAAGTTTGGAGTTTCGGCTGAAAGTCGGCGTAATCAATTGTTTTTGCGTGGCAAAATTGGGAGATGCTTTCTGGGGCCGGTGCCGTTCTGTGCCGGACTGGATACAGGTATCCGTCATATTCCGACGGGACCGGAGGAAGCCATTGCGCATTTGCGCAAAAAAAAGGCCGAGCATAACGCTCGGCCAAGTCCAACAGGGAGGTATGAAGCGACGCGCCCTCGGGCTGTCAATCTTCATGATGGTCAATTAGGCAGCAGTGCTGCTTCGATCAAGTCAGTTTTGACCATTTAGTAAGCATGTCCGGTATGCGCTTGATGCATAGCTTAGTCTTTTTCTTTTTCTCTCAACTGCTTGCGGTAAGAAATGATCTCATCCTGAACAAAGTCTTTGAAGGCCGCAACGCGCTTGGATTGGCGCAATTCTTCGGGGTAGGCCAGAAAAACAGGCACATCTGCCGACTCAACTTCGGGCAGGACTTGCACCAGATCGGGAAAATCCTGTGTCAAATAGTCCGGTAAGACCCCGATCCCGAGATCATGCAGAACCCCCTGAAGCACGCCGAAGTAGTTGTTCACGGTGAGCATGGACCGCACATCATTCAGCATCAGTTGCTGTACAAGGTTCTGACCGGCCGCAACTTGATCGCTGTCGGTGTTCTGGCAAATCAGGCGGTGGTTTGATACTTCTTCGATGGTTTGGGGTGTGCCGTTTTCAGCCAGATACTTGGGGCTGGCATAAAGACACATGCGCACATTCATCAGACGTTTGCGGATCAGGTCGGCTTGGGAGGGTTCTTTCATGCGGATAGCCACGTCAGCCTCGCGCATCGGCAGATCCAGCACCCGTTCTTCAAGCATCAGGTCGACCTTCAGATCGGGGTATTTCTCATAAAGTTTCGGCAGGCGCGGCGCCAGCCACAGGGTGCCAAAGCCGGTGGTGGTGGTGACGCGCAATTCGCCAAACACTTCTTCTTCGCTGTCGCGGATACGTGCAGCGGCGGCATCAACGCGTTTGGTCATCGCGGATGTCGCATCAAACAGAAGTTCGCCCTGTTCTGTCAGGATCAGCCCCCGCGCATGGCGGTGAAATAGGTTCGTGTTAAGCTGTTCCTCAAGACCGCGAATCTGCCGTGAAACAGCAGACTGCGACAGGTTCAGTTTCTCGCCCGCGTGGGTCAGAGAACCCGCATCCGCCACAGCGTGAAAAATTCTGAGTTTGTCCCAATCCATCGTCCCGCGATCCTATTCTTTTTTGCGTTAGTCCTAACCTAAATTGGACCAAAAGACAGGGGCTGGTTCGGCAGATTTGTACTTATGCACAAAAAATACGCTATACAGGTCAGCAATTGTGACCTATATAGCCGCCAATATCTGATTGCCATCGCGCCCTAAGGGAGGACCGCCATGACTGCCCCCAAGATTTCGCTGAACGACCGTTTTGATCTGGAAAAATCACCTGTGCTGCTCAATGGCACGCAGGCGCTTGTGCGTCTGATGATGATGCAATCGGCGCGGGACCGGGCCGCGGGCCTGAACACCGCCGGCCATTGCACCGGTTATCGCGGCAGCCCGCTGGGTGCGGTCGATTTGCAGATGAGCAAGGCACAAAAGCTGTTGGCGGAATATGATGTCAGCTTTCAACCGGGCCTGAACGAAGATCTGGCGGCCACTGCCCTTTGGGGGACACAGCAGGCCGAATTGCGCGGCGAAGGCAAATACGACGGTGTCTTCGGTCTGTGGTACGGCAAAGGCCCCGGTGTGGACCGCACGGGCGATGTGATGCGCCACGCCAATATGGCAGGCAGTTCCAAACATGGCGGTATTCTGATGGCGATGGGGGATGACCACACAGGCGAATCCTCCACCGTGCTGCACCAATCGGAATGGGCGATGGTGGATGCCTATATGCCCGTGGTCAGCCCTGCGGGCGTTCAGGAAATTCTGGATTACGGGATCTATGGCTGGGCTTTGTCGCGGTTCTCGGGCCTGTGGGTGGGTCTCAAGACGATGAAAGACACCGTTGAGGCCACAAGCGTGGTTAACGGTGATCCGAACCGGATGAAGCTGGTCATACCGGAGTTTGAGATGCCCGAGGGTGGTTTGAACATCCGCCTTGGCGACACGCCGCATCTGCAAGAAACCCGGATGATTGATTACAAGCGCTATGCCGCCGAGGCGTTCAGCCATGCCAACAAGATGGACAAACGCATGTGGGGCAAGCGCGGGGCCAAGATCGGCTTTGCTGCTGCGGGCAAGAACTGGCTGGATCTGCTGCACGCGATGAGCCTGCTGAACATCGACGAGAACGAAGCCGAGCGGCTGGGCATCACCCTGTATAAGATCGGGCAGACCTTCCCGCTTGATATGAAGGGCTTTCATGAGTGGGCCGAAGGGCTTGATCTGGTTGTGGTGGTGGAAGAAAAGCGCAAGCTGATC
>Ga0316204_10011094_pt1 | contig 11393 bp, 8 predicted proteins | sample 6monrhotite_MG_2_FD_205661 | JGI IMG/M metagenome (GOLD analysis project Ga0316204, IMG submission 205661) | Microbial mat bacterial communities from mineral coupon in-situ incubated in ocean water Damariscotta River, Maine, United States -... | ecosystem: Environmental > Aquatic > Marine >...
CCTGCCCGCTAGCATCGAGCACGATTAGCTGTAGCAGGGGGTTCAGTTTTTCCTGTACCAGGCGCAGGTAGCGCGGCAGCACCTGAAGGTATTGATCGGTACTATCCGCTGGTGGACTGGCTTGCTGAGTAAGCCCGTTAATAATCGCATCAGAGACAGATAGCGTGCGCAGCTCATCGATTCGCACTTCGAACCAGCGTTCTAGCTCGCGGCTGGAATCGACAGCCAGGCTGCGCATCTGGTTGGTGACATTGTTAGCAATCATCGCCTCATTTTGCCAGAACGACAGCAGCCCTAGACCCGTTGATGGGATCAGCGTGGCAAGGATTGCGAAGAGCAGGATTTTTTTCTTGATGCTGTTAATCGAAATCATACTGGCTATTTAATAAATGGAAATCAATAGATACTCAAGTAAGTAGACTGGTGATCATACAAGGAAACTCAGGGCTGTCTCAGCGTTTAGATAATGACTCATATTTCTATCATAATATTAATTCGTTGGAATAAGTGAGATGGTGTTAACAGTTTAGGATCTGTTGACGTTTCATTTATTTCACTTTTAACCACAATAATAGTATGCGTTGATTAATGAAGCTATATTTCATCTGTTTGTGCATAAAAATAGCGCCACAAATTATAAGTTCACTCCCTGATGGGCGCAGCTGGTGGTGGTGGTTATTTCAGCCATAGCGAGAGTAGAGCTGCCTACCTTGGTGCGGGGTGCACAGTAAACGTATGCATCGTGGTTGAAGATTTATCAGGTCTTGAAGGTTTGCACCAATTGTTGCAGCTCGGTGGCCAGTCTGGAGAGTTCACCACTGGCATTTTCAGTTTGTTGAGCGCCCTGGCTATTTTGTTGCGTGATGGTGTTAACAGAGAGAATATTTTTATTAATTTCTTCTGCAACCGTTGTCTGTTCTTCTGCTGCGCTGGCGATCTGTGTGTTCATGTCGTTAATCTTGGAAACCATGCGAGTGATTTCGGTCAGCGCGCTTGCCGCTTGTCCTGCCTGTGCAACACTTGAGTCTGCTTTTTCTTTGCCACTTTCCATGACTGAAACAGCATCCTGTGTGCCGTGTTGAAACTTCTCAATCATCTTCTGGATTTCGAGGGTGGAATCCTGAGTACGCCCGGCAAGTGTCCGAACCTCATCGGCAACAACTGCAAAGCCTCGTCCCTGTTCGCCTGCCCTGGCTGCTTCAATCGCAGCATTTAGTGCGAGCAGATTAGTTTGTTCGGCGATATCTCTAATTACATCAAGTACGCGCCCAACATTTTCAGACTCTGAAGAGAGCATGTTGATCACATCGGAAATGCGTTGTACGTCGCGATTCAATTCGTTGATGGATTCTACCGCGCGCGTCACCACTGTCTCCCCCTCTTTTGCCTGACTATCGGCATCGTTGGCGGCTTGTGATGCGGTGCTAGCGCTGCGGGCGACTTCCTGTGCGGTGGCACTCATTTCATTAATCGCGGTTGCGATTTGCTCACTCTTCTGTAGCTGAGTTTGAATGCCCTGATTGGACTGGGCGCTGATAGAAGACATCTGGTCTGATGCCGCTGCGAGTTGCGTACTTGCACCAGTGACTTGTGACATGACCGTTTTTATTTTTGAGAGCATCTTATTAAGGGCATTGCCCATTTGCCCTACTTCATCATTGGCCTCAATCTCTGCCATGATAGAAAGGTCTGAGTTTTGTTCAATATTGATTAACGTATTGCGCAAATTAGCGAGTGGGGTAATGATTGTCTTGCTTGCAAGCCTCGCCAGGACAACAGCGATTAAAACACCGAGCACAAGCATGACCCACATCGTAAGCGTGAGAAGGTCTGCTTTAGCGGTGATCGCAGTACTGTCATCAATTAATAGTTGTTGTTGCTCTTTTGATATTTCAGCCAGTAGAGATTGAATTTTTGCGCTGATAGGTTCAAGGTTGGTTCTTAGCCAATAATTGGCGAGATTCCAGTTAGGCTTTGCTCGCATTGAGAATAATTCTTTCTGCAAAGGAATAAATTTCTTACGCGCTTCGGCGTATGCCCAGAATGCCTGGCGCTGTTTTTTGGTGAGCTGTTTGGTATTGTTCTTTAGCACGGTGAAACGTTTATTGTTCTTTGCGGCGACCTTGTCGTAAGCATCACGGTATTTTTGTTCGCCAGACAGCAGAAAAGCATGAATATTGGCGAGCTCTAATGCGGTAGTCCCCCGTACATCAGACATCATGCCAAGCAGTGCTTTGCGTCCGGTATCCTCTTTAGCAGTCAATTCGAGATCGATGATACGGGTGATCTGCTTGATCATTGTGTCGGAAAGCGGTGACGCTTTCTCGTGTAGTAGTTTTACCGCGGGTGTGTTGTTTTCAGTTTGCGCAATCGCTTCGATCTTTTGACGTTCGGCATCAAACTCACTTAGCAGTTGTTCAATATTATTAAGCGTTTCAATGACTTCAGGATTATTCCAGCTTGCTGATTTGGTTCGAAGTGTTGCGATCGCCGGTTCGACATTGCTTTGCCATGATGAGCGCCGCTCTTCTTTGAAGGTCTCTTCGCCAGTCATCACCCAGCCTCTCAGCGAAGAGATATCATGATTAAGCCCATTTAGCAGATTTGTACTGGCGAATGCGATGGGGGTTCGTTGTTCGCTGACTTTATGGGCAAGCTGCTTGATATCACTGACTTGCCAGATGGTGACGATTGAAATTAACACAATGATGCCAGTCATCATGGCGTATGAAATCGTTAGTTTTTGTTGCAGGGAACCAGTGTCTGCGGTCGATGTGCTCATGTCTGTCAGATCCTTGTCAAACTATGATATTGGAATGCGTCTGTGCGAGTTTTTATAGGCGTCAAAAAAACACTCACTTTTAAACCTGTGAATGAACACAGCATTAAATGTGCCATTAATGGCCGAGTGGTTATCTGCGTATTGAGTGCCCCTCAGAACGAGGGGCGTAAGAATGGGTGTCGGGAGGGAGGTTAAGCGGCGATGATGCCACTATGGCGTAGTAATGCGTCGATTTGAGGCTCGCGACCACGAAATTCAATAAATAGCTCCATCGGCTCACGTGAGCCGCCCTGCTCCAGAATCATCGATAAGAAATTAAGACCGGTCTCGCGGTCAAAGATGCCCTTCTCTTCAAATAGTGAAAAGGCGTCGCTGGAGAGCACTTCGGCCCATTTGTAGCTGTAGTAACCGGCCGAGTAACCGCCTGAAAAGATGTGAGAAAAACTGTGCGGGAAACGATTAAATGACGGTGGCCTGATCACCGAAACCTGTTGACGCACATCATCGAGGATTTCGTGAATAGCCGCCCCTCGTTTCGGGTCAAACTCAAGGTGGATGCGGAAATCAAAGATCGAAAACTCCAGCTGGCGCACCATCTGCATCCCCGACTGGAAATTTTTGGCTGCGATCATCTTGTCGAACATCTCATCCGGCAAGGACTCACCGCTTTGATAGTGACCGGAGATCAATGCCAGTGCGTCACGCTCCCAGCACCAGTTTTCCATAAACTGGCTCGGCAGTTCGACCGCATCCCACGCCACGCCGTTGATGCCAGAGACACTTGGATAGTTCACTCTGGTGAGCATGTGGTGCAGGCCGTGGCCAAATTCGTGGAATAGCGTCAGTACTTCGTCATGGGTGAAGAGCGCCGGGTCATCGCCAATCGGTGACGAGAAATTACAGGTGAGGTAGGCGACCGGGGTCTGAATGCCGTCATTATCGGTCAGTTTGCGTACGATGCACTCATCCATCCACGCCCCGCCGCGTTTAAACTGGCGAGCATAGAGGTCGAGGTAGAACTGCCCGCGCAGGTGGCCATCCTTATCGAAGATCTCAAAAAAGCGCACATCTTTGTGCCACGTCTCAACCCGGCGCGATTCGGTGATGTTGAGGCCGTAGAGCTTTTCAACCACGCCAAACATTCCGGCAATCACGCGGTGTTCCGGGAAGTAAGGCTTGATCGCTTCCTGTGAGATCGAATATTTGTGCTGGCGTAATTTTTCACCGTAATAGACCACATCCCACGCCTCTAGTGTTGTGAGCCCATGCTGTTCGTTAGCGAAGGCGCGCAGTTCATCGAGATCATTTTTGGCGATCGGCAGGGAGCGTTCCGCGAGGTCGGTGAGAAATTCCATCACCTGAGAGGTCGAAACCGCCATCTTGGTGGCGATCGAGCGCTCGGCATAGTTTTCAAAACCGAGCAGTTGCGCCGCTTCGTGGCGTAGTGCCAGGATCTCTTCCATCAGCGGTGTGTTGTCCCATTTACCGGCATGTGGCCCCTGGTCTGAGGCGCGAGTAACAAATGCGGTGTACATCTCTTTTCTAAACTCACGATCATCAGAATAGGTCATCACGCCGAGGTACGATGGAAACTCAAGGGTGAAGAGCCATCCTTCCTTTTCTCGCTGCGTGGCGCTCTGTTGCGCCATCGCCCTGGTAGAGTCAGGTAGCCCGGCGAGCGCAGCCTCATCAGTGATGACCTTGGTCCACTCGCGAGTCGCATCGAGAATATGCTCTTCAAATTTACTGGTGAGAGTAGAAAGCTCTTCCATTAATGCCTTGTAACGCGCCTTCTGATCATCGTTAAGATCGATCCCTGACAGGCGGAAATCGCGAATGGAGTTATCGATGATCTTTTTCTGTGCGCGATCAAGTCTATGGTATTCGTCGCCCTTGGCGATCGACTGGTAGGCCTTAAAGAGTTTGGCATTTTGCCCCATCTCGGTACCGTAGTTGCTGAGTTTACCGAGGCAGGCGTTATAAGAGGCGCGCAACTCATCGCTATTGACGACAGAATTCATATGGCTGACCGGTGACCAGACGCGCGACAGGCGTTCGTCCATATCTTCCAGCGGCTGGATCAGGTTTTCCCATGTGAATTCACTGTTGCTGGCGAGTAGGGTTTCGACCTGTGCGCGGCAATCGGCAAGCACCTGGTCGATCGCGGGTTCGACATGTTCAGGTTTTATCAGACTGAAACGTGGCAGGCCACTGAGGTCGAGTAACGGGTTTTTCATGGTTTTGAGGACACCTTTATATAATGGTTGATTCACGCGTAATCAGCTTCTAATGTACCATGTTAAAAAAGCCTGAGTACAGGCAGTCATGGGTAGTAAAAACGGAGAAAGTAATGTCACAGCACTTTGATTTGATCGTGATTGGCGGCGGTAGTGGCGGGATGGCGGTGGCACGACGCGCCGCTGAATATGGTATGAAGTGTGCGGTCATTGAATCGAATCGCCTCGGCGGGACTTGTGTCAACGTTGGCTGTGTGCCGAAAAAGGTGATGTGGTACGCCGCGCAGCTAAGTCATGCATTGCATGATGCGCCCGATTACGGCTTTGATGCGGCATTGACGACCGTCGATTGGCCGCAATTAAAAGCGGGACGCGATGGCTACGTTGAACGGCTTAATAAAATCTATGCGCGTAACCTGGCGAATTCAGCGGTGACGATGATCGAAGGCCGTGCGGCATTTTCATCAAGCAATAGTGTGACGGTTAATGGTGAAACCTATAGCGCAGATCACATCGTGATCGCGTGCGGTGGCCGCCCCGCTATTCCCGATGTTCCGGGCGTGGAATTGGGTATTACCTCTGATGGTTTCTTTGAACTGGAGGCATTGCCGCGTCGCGTCGCAATTGTCGGCTCAGGTTACATCGCCGTGGAGCTTGCCGGGGTGCTCAATGCACTGGGCAGTGAGGTCAGTCTGCTGTTGCGGCGTCAACATCTGCTCGCCCGTTTTGATGTGATGTTACGTGAAGAACTGATGGAGCAGATGCAGGATGATGGAATCCACGTTGCAACCGGAATCAACCTTTCGGCGGTTGAACGTGGTGCTGACCAACAATTGACGCTGCATACAAGAGATGGCCATGTGATGGATGGCTATGACACGTTGATCTGGGCGATTGGACGAGAAAGTCAGGTCAATGGTTTGAATCTTGAAGCGGCAGGACTCAGCACCAATGATGCGGGCTTTATCCCGGTCGATCAATTTCAGAATAGCGGTGTCAGTGGCATCTATGCGATTGGTGATGTCACCGGGCAGGCGGCACTAACGCCCGTTGCGATTGCCGCTGGACGACGGTTAGCGGATCGTCTTTTTGGCGGCAAGTTGGACGCAAAACTGGATGAGCGTAATATTCCATCCGTTGTGTTTAGTCATCCGCCGATAGGGACTGTTGGCATGACAGAAGATGAGGCGCGCGAACAGTTTGGCGATGATGTTAAGGTTTATCAATCACGCTTTGTTCCAATGTATTACGCGATGACGACACGCAAGCAGCGTAGTAGCATGAAGCTAGTAACCGTGGGTGCAACGGAGAAGGTTGTTGGTTGTCACATCATCGGTGACGGTGCCGACGAGATGCTGCAAGGTTTTGCGGTGGCGATAAAGATGGGCGCGACCAAGGCAGACTTTGATAATACGATTGCGATTCACCCGACCAGCGCTGAAGAGCTGGTGACGATGCGTTAATTTATTTAACTATTATTTCATACTGTTAGCAGTGTGCTGTCGTGTAGTGTCATTTTGCTAGTGATAAGGTGATCTGCCACTCATTAATTAGAGCGGGCTTTCATTACGCTCTAATAATTTACGTTTCAGATCTTATCTAAAATTTTAATAATCGCTTGTAATAACAGCCGCTCGGTAGTTGTTACGAATATGCAGTGTCATGGGATAGGAAAATGAAGAATGTCGTTGTACCCAATAAATTCTTGTTACTGCTTGTATCTATAGTCTTCATGGCCTCAGGGTGTAGTAGTGACACTAGTACTGGTGTTGATGATTCCAATGGTACAAACATTACACCAATCGCAGTTGACGATAGTGGTTATAGCACTGATCGTTTTTCATCAATCATAATATCCGTACTAGATAATGACAGGGGGTTAGATAACACACCCTTGCTTGTTGAGATATTTCAGTCCGCATCAAATGGCACTACCCAGGTACAAGCCGATGGCACAATAGAATACACCCCTAGCGGTGCGTATTTTGGTGATGAAAGCTTTATCTATAAAATTACCGATGCTGATGGTGATATCGGAACAGCCATGGTATCACTGCAAGTGACCTGTGCTTCTTGTGGTGGAACAGGTGATGGGATTGAAAAAGCCATGTCTATTAATCTTACGACGGCGGGACGACTGGGGTTCTATATTGATTATTCTGAGCGTACTTCTCCTGGTGAACACAAATTTTATGTTGCGCGCACTCATGGAACAGAAGGCGAAGTAAGTGTCGACTACGCCACGCTGGGTGATGCGCATACAACCACATCGGGGACATTAACATGGGCCGATGGCGCGGCTGATATTAAATATTTCTATGTGACGGTGCCATCTAAAACAGCGGGAGAGCATCGAATGTATGCTCAACTTTCCAACCCTACCAACGGCGCTGTTTTACACTTTGGTGATTATACTCGAGCCTATGGTGTGATTGATGATGGCACTATTGCACCCTATTCTGAAGCGGTTTTTTATGATGCTGATGCCATGATGAATGGCGTTGGAACCCAGGTAAGCCCGTACGATAATATCTATGATGCATTGAACAATGTTGGTAGTAAACGTTATATCTATGGTAAAGGGGTGACGGTTCCAAATGGTACGCACACCTGTTCTCCTGGTGGAAGTGGGGCCGCAGATTGCATAGAAATATTTGTCCATAGGACGAGTGAAGACGAGCGCTTGTATATTCGCAACTGGCCTGGTTTCACATGGGCGGTCGATGGTGGTGGCTCAACGACTAGCGCAGGGTTTTATGTTGCATCGGGGAAAAGCTACCATACTTATAAGGGGATAGACTTTCAGAATTTGAATGCCTCCGCTGCGGCTAATACGAATGGTTTTGGAATTTTCTATCGCTATGGCGGTTCTATTGGTATCAATATAGAAAATAGTACTGCGGACAATATTAATGGCGCGAGCGGCAATAACAATGGTGCTTATATGCTTTGGGGCGTGGATGGCGCAAAGGTCTGGCGTAGTACCACTAACAATATCCAGACCAATGGTGATAATACCAATGGAAACACAGCGGGTGTCTATTCCTATGATGGTAAAAATATATCCGTTCAGCGCTCTGAAATGACAAATAGTCATAATTCCATTTATCACAAACGTACAGTTCTTGGTGATGTTTCTACCAGTGTAAGATTCAACATCTTAAACACAGAGAATGGCGTGCACTACGGTGCTAGTGGTGGTTTAGGGGTCAGTCACTCATTTACTGTTGTACAGTCAAATATATTTAAAGGCTGCGCGAAGTCGGGGATAGATCATTGGCCGGGCTCTAACGATATATTTATGGGTGAAAAACATTGGTGGGTTTCCAATGTGTTTGATGGATGCGGGTCTGGAGAGCGTGCAGCAATCACTTTTAAGCAAGGATATAGTGTGCAGATATTCAATAATATATTCATTAACTCACGAAAGGTCTGGGCTGATTTCATCGATAAATCCGCGATTAAACCTGATATAGAGTACGCAGACTATAACCATGAAGAAGGCACAACCTTAACTTCACAACGGTATGAATGGCGTGGCATTAACTATTCCAATGCCGCTGATTTGTTTGCGGATAGTGGGTTTGCCGCTAATGATAGCCAGGGTGATCCGCTATTTACCAACAGGGCTACAAATCTTTATTCATTACAGGTCGGTTCGCTTGCGCTCGGAACGGGTGTTGATGGAACTGACAAGGGGCTGTATTTAACGGGCATTGAAAAAATAGGCGTTGCTGGTATTGGTAAATAAACAATGATTATGAAATTTATCATGTTAATTTTATTATCATCCCTATTTTGCATGGCTCATGCTAATGAGTTGACGCCGTTTAAGTCTGATGGGTGTAGTATTTTCCCGGACGGAACAATAGCTGTAAAAGACTTATGGTTAGACTGCTGCATTGAGCATGATAAGGCTTATTGGCAAGGTGGCACTTATAAGGAAAAAGTTACTGCTGACGAAAATCTAAAGCGTTGTGTTATAAATATTGGTGAACCTAAAATCGCAGCCTTAATGAAGGCTGGTGTGGATGTTGGCGGTTCTGCTTACTTGCCTACGCCTTTTCGTTGGGGGTATGGTTGGGGGTACAGCCGAGGTTACAAGCCTTTAACAGCGATCGAACTAGAAAAAATTAATAGTGAGCTTATGAAAGAAGCATCACAATGAAAGTGATAGAAGGTTAATAAAAGGAGTTGAATGGTGGCCATCAGAAAATATTTAGATATAAGCCCAACGGTTGCTGAAAATGCATTTATTGATGAGATGGCGCTGGTTATTGGCGATGTAACAATTGGTGAAGACGCATCGCTCTGGCCAATGGTGGTAGCACGTGGTGATGTTAATTCCATCACCATCGGTGCGCGCACCAATATTCAGGATGGTTCGATTTTGCATGTGACGGCAGATAATGAGTTTAATCCCGGTGGCTATCCGTTGGTCGTTGGTGAAGATGTCACGGTTGGCCACGGCGCAATTTTGCATGCCTGCACGATCGGCAACTTTTCACTGGTCGGTATGGGTGCAACGCTGCTCGATGGCGCGGTGATAGAAGACCATGTGATGGTCGGTGCTGGCGCACTGGTTGCGCCTGGTAAAACATTGGAGAGTGGTTACCTCTATATGGGCAGCCCTGCACGGCAGGCACGACCACTCAAAGAGAAAGAGCTTGCGTGGCTGGAATATTCTTCGGGTTATTATGTGGCGCTAAAAAATAAACATATGAACGACGCTTGTTAATTAAGCGAAATCTAAATATTTGAGCGGTTGTTGATAATGAAAAAAACTATTATTGCGTTGATAGTGAGCACGCTATTGGTTGCCTGCTCCACCTCCCCTACTGGCCGTACTCAGTTGGCATTTATGCCGGAGTCGCAGATGATCACGATGGGGGTGCAGTCATTTCATCAGCTGCTTGAAGAGACGCCGCGTGTGAATGATGAAGGTATCAATCAATATGTGCAGTGTATTGGTGATGCCATTACACAACTGCCATCGGTACAGGCAGTGAGTAGTGATTGGGAGATTGTGGTGTTTGATGATCCCAGCGCGAATGCTTTTGCCCTGCCGGGTGGCAAGATTGGTGTGCATAAAGGGCTGTTAACGGTCGCGATTACACCGGGGCAAGTGGCGGCAGTGATGGGGCATGAGGTGGGTCATGTGCTGGCACATCACGGTAATGAGCGTGTCTCGCAAACATTTGCGGCGAATCAGGGCTTAGCACTATTAGAGGGCTGGCTTGGGTCTACAGATTATAAACATCAGGGTTCCATTATGGCGGCGCTGGGTGTTGGCACAAAGGTGGGGGTATTGCTGCCCTTTGGTCGAGCTCAGGAGAGTGAGGCAGATACCATTGGCAAAGAGCTGATGGCGCGCGCCGGTTTCGACCCAAGGGAGAGCATCACGCTGTGGCAGAACATGGCGCGTGGCAGTAACGGTAGTCCACCGGAGTTTCTCTCGACCCATCCGTCGCACGATACCCGCATTGAGCGTCTGAACGACAATATGGCGAGCGCCGTTGCACTCTATCAGCAGTCGGGAAAAAAGCCACAATGCAAACGTCAATAAGGAATTAATATGATCAAACTCTATAGCTTTGGCCCCGCGTTTGGGGTGCCCGATCCGAGTCCGTTTGTGATGAAGATCGATGCCTGGATGCGATTGTCGGGCATCACATTTGAGCATATCAGCGGTGTTGGCAATCTGCGCAAGGCGCCGAAAGGGAAGCTTCCCTATATCGATGACGAGGGCACACAGGTTGCCGATTCGCATCTAATTATCGACCATCTGCGTCGGCGCTACGGTTCGCCGTTGGACGATGGACTGACGAGCGAACAGCGGGCGATTGCAACGCTGATCGGCAAGTCGCTGGATGAGCATCTCTACTGGTGTCTGGTCTATTCTCGCTGGATGCGGCCAGATACTTGGCCACGCGTGAAGGATGCATTTTTTAAGGTGCTGCCATTCCCGCTCCGCGTGATTATTCCGTGGTTCGCGCAGCGTGGGGTAAGGCGCGCGTTACATCTTCAAGGGCTTGGGCGTCACTCCGATGAGCAGATACTGGTGATCGCAACTGAAATGTTACAGGCGCTGTCCGATCTGTTGGGCGACAGAGCTTTTCTGCTCGGCGAGCGCCCTTCGACACTGGACGCGACCGCTTTTGCCTTTTTATGCGAGCTGATTCTCAGTGATCTCCATAACCCCTTCAGTGAGCGTGCGCGTGGCTTTGAAAACCTGGTGCATTACTGCGAGCGTATCAGGGATGAATATTATCCGCAGTGGCCAGATAACACCGCGACAGTGAGATAAATTAAACGTCAACAGACCCTAGTCGCTAACGATCTCTTTTAATGCATTGGCCAGCGTTGCGCACTCA
>Ga0316204_10011095_pt1 | contig 11393 bp, 11 predicted proteins | sample 6monrhotite_MG_2_FD_205661 | JGI IMG/M metagenome (GOLD analysis project Ga0316204, IMG submission 205661) | Microbial mat bacterial communities from mineral coupon in-situ incubated in ocean water Damariscotta River, Maine, United States -... | ecosystem: Environmental > Aquatic > Marine >...
GGATCTGCCACTGGCATAGATACGGAAGACGGACTCAATAACAGTGAACCCAGGAATAATGAACTCCGGGCGCTACCTTTTGGCCAGGCCAGACAGGTTCGGCAGGGAAACAAGGTTGCCCTGCTAGTCTTTGGCACCCTGCTAACCACTGCAATGGAAGTTGCTGAAGAACTCGACGCTAGCGTTTACTCTATGCGTTTTGTAAAACCGCTGGATACCAGCACCATCAAAGAAGCATTAGAGCGGCACGATCTACTCGTCACCATAGAAGACAATGCAATCGCTGGTGGTGCCGGCAGCGCCGTTTCTGAATACCTCAACCAGCAACACCTACCTGCCAATATGTTGCAGATAGGTTTCCCGGATGAATTAATCAACCATGGTCAGCCTGAGGAACTGCTGGCCGACTGGAACCTCGATAAATCCGGTATCTTGAAGACAATTCAAACCCGAGTTAAGGAATTGCTTATATAAGCAAAACAGGATAAAATCCCTACTGTTTTACTCAGGTATTATTTAGGCAACAAACAATGGCAGCACGCTACCAGCTCAAAGTCGTAACAGATTTTGCGTCAGCTCATACTTTAAGGAATTATCCCGGTGCATGTAGTCGTATGCACGGCCACAACTGGAAAGTTGAACTGGAAGCAGTGGCGACACAACTTGACGAAGTCGGCATGGGTGTTGATTTCAAAGTGATGAAAGAAGCCGCCAGAGAAATAGGCGGCCGACTCGACCACCAGTACCTGAATGATCTTGAACCGTTTAAAAATATAAATCCGACGGCAGAAAATATTGCGGCCTACATGTACAAAGAAATTGCTGCCCGTATAAATAGTGACTCAATAAAGGTAACAGCACTTACCTTATGGGAAACAGAACGCGCCTGCGTGCGCTACAGTGAAGAGAATTAATAATGACTGACGTCGTTGATAAAGAGACCAAAAGTACCAGCACATTGCCTGATGTTCAGAACACCCAGGACACACGTGCGATCGCAATCAATAAAGTAGGCATCAAAGATATTCGCCACCCTGTACAGGTAAAAGACCGTACCGGTAAGATCCAGCACACTATCGCGAATTTCAATATGTATGTTGCCCTGCCCCATGAGTTCAAAGGCACACACATGTCGCGTTTTGTTGAGATCCTCAACAATCACGAATGGGAGATCACGGTAGATTCTTTCAAGACCATGCTGACCGAGATGACCAGCCTGCTGGATGCAGAAGTTGGCCATATCGAGATGACCTTTCATTTCTTTATCAATAAAACAGCGCCTGCTTCCGGTGTTAAGAGCCTACTCGATTACGAAGTAACGTTTATCGGCGAACGCAAGGACAATAAGAACAAAATAAACCTTAAAGTCGTGGTACCTGTCACCAGCCTGTGTCCATGCTCGAAGAAGATTTCCGAACGCGGCGCGCACAACCAGCGCTCTCACGTCACCGTCAATGTCGAGACTGAAGATTTCATCTGGATCGAAGAAATCATCGATATGGTCGAAGCACAGGCATCATGCGAGTTATATGGCCTGTTAAAACGTCCGGATGAGAAGATAGTCACCGAACGTGCATACGATAATCCAAAATTTGTCGAAGACATGGTGCGTGACATCGCCCATCAGCTTAATATCGATGAACGCATCCTTACATATACTGTTGAATCTGAAAACTTTGAGTCTATCCATAACCACTCAGCTTATGCGCTGATCGAGAAAACGCGATAACTGGTTTCAGGTTATAAGTTTCAAATAAAAAAGCACCGTTTACCGGTGCTTTTTTATTACCTGTATTTACTCTTTTTTGTCGGCTGCAATAAGCAGCGGCGGCAAAAATAGAAAGTCAGTAAGTAATGCAAACACGATAGCGATAACAGTCAACACACCCATGGAGAAATTAACGTAGAACCCGGAGAACGCCAGTACTGCAAACCCGGCTGCCAGTGCAACCGAGGTAATCACGATAGCCGTGCCGACGGTATTAAACGAATACTTCACCGCCTGTTCCGGGCCCATGTTCTTTTCTTTTCGGGCGAGCAAGTACTTGGTCAGGAAATGCACGGTATCATCAACGACCACACCGATCGAAATCGCTGCCACCACGGCGACAGCAAGACCGACCTGGCTTTGCAGATACCCCCACAGGCCAAAAGCAAGAATGGCGGGGAAAAGATTTGGTACCAGGCTTAATAAACCGTATTTAACACTGCCAAGGGCGACGATCAGGATCAAAGAAATCAATATCAGCGCGACGCTGATGCCGATCAACATGGTATCGATATTGCGCTTGGAAATGTGGGCGAACACCACCGACAATCCACTGCCATAGCTATACATACTCGGCTGTAGATTCTGCTGCATCCATTCTCTTGCCTTCTCATCGAGCTGGCGAAGTTTTTTAGCCGAGGTCCTTTTCATTATGACCGTAAGCCGGGTTTTAGATTTATCGATATCGATACGGTTGTTCAGGTCCAGGCCATAGGGAAGCGACAACTCATACAACAGCAGATACTGCGCTGCCAGTTCGGCAGAATCCGGCGGCGCGTAATAAGCAGCATCGTCGCCGTTCATCTTCTGGTTAAGGCGTTTCATGATGTCTGCAAATGTCGCCACGGTCATCACATCTGGCTGCTGCTCAAACCATTTACCGAGCTTGTCGAGACCATCCAGGTATTCTGGTGTAGTGATGCCGCCTGACCTTCCCGAGTCGATAGAATACTCAACGATATCAAGTCCTGTCACCTGTTCGCTGGCTATCAGCTCGGTGTCAAGCCGTATCTGGTAACTCTCATCCAGGTACTCAATAAAATTATCATTGAGCTCGATACGAAATATTCCCAGCATAAGAAACAGCATGACGATACTGCTGCCGATGAACAATCGCCTCCTGTTGTTGATAACGAAATCTGCAAACCGGTCTCTCATCGCTTCTTTATCATGCTGAACTGTTTTAATCCGCACAGGCAGTACCGCGATGATGGCAGGTAATAACACGACAGAGAAAACAAACGCAGCCAGCACACCGACGGCAACCACGTTACCCAGCTCTCTGAACGGCGGAACATCACTGCTGTTCATACTTAGAAAACCGATAGCGGTGGTCAGACTGGTAACAAATACCGGTTTTAGATTAATGCGCAGTGCTTCCAGAATCGCAGCATGTTTATCCAGACCACGGCGCATCTCAACAAACATGGTGGTGAGAATATGCACACTGTCAGCAATCGCCAGCGTCATAATGATCACCGGCGCCACCGCCGTCGGTGATGTGATCATCATACCCAGATACCCCATCATGCCCATGGCCACAACGGTAGACATACCGATCACGACCAGGGTGACAAATGAAGCCGAAAAAGAACGCAATAGCAGCCCGACACCCACGATGATGATCAGGTACATGAGGGGAACGAGGGTGGCACTGTCATCCTGGCTCACCTGGCTGAAAACCTGGTCAAAAGGCACCGAACCGGTCAGGTAAAAATCATGTTGTGGATATTTGCTTCTGAAGCTATCGAGCATTCCCCTCACATAAGCAACCGTTGCCGGTACCTCTTCCAGTGACTTACCCGGTTTAAGCAAATTGATATTAATACCCGTGATGGTACCGGCAGGGTTGATCAGGTGGTGCACCAGCGCATGCTCATTCAACACGATATAACTGATTGCCTTAAGGTCCTGATCAGTCAATGTTGTTGCATCGGTAACAAGATCATCCACCGACAGATCGTCACCCTGAACAGCCATATGCTGAAAATTTGTGACGGAGTCTACCCGGCTGGAAAAAGGGATCTGCCAGGATGCTTCGGTCAGTTCTTTAACGATAGCCAGTGTTTTCCTGTTAAAAACATCCTCTTCTTTTGCACGCAGAGCGATATAGATGTTTTCGTTTTTCACGAAGGTATTTTCCAGCTCCTCCATGGCGACAAGTTGCGGGTTCTGTTTACTGAAAAACACCCTGCTATCAGGATTGAATGCGAGGTTTTGCATTCCCAATGCCATGAGCACGGTTAACAGAACACTGGTTACAATAATCAGCCAGCGAAAACGTATGATCGGATAGAACCTGTTATTACTGGGTGACATAAACGTTTGGTTAAAAGGTCAAAGAATAAAAGTATATCTCATCGAGCGACCGGATTCCTTTAACCCCTCACTCACCCACATTGTATATTGCATCTGCTGACCGAAAGTTCATAATCGTATGCCCTTACATAGAATAATGAATTGATACCAATCATGAACAATACAACGTCCGGACACACACCTGTACGTAAAACCAAGATCGTTGCGACCATCGGACCAGCCTGTGACACACCGGAGATGCTCAAGGCAATGATCGAAGCAGGCATGAATGTCGCACGGCTAAACCTGTCACATGGTACGCATGATAAACACAGTAAACAGATTTTGACACTGCGAGCTGCCGCCCGCGACCTTGGACGAAACATAGCGATCATGATTGATACACGTGGTATCGAGATTCGCACTGGCCTGCTGGACGGTGATTCTGTGACACTGTTACCTGGTGAGCGCTTCAGCCTGCATACGGATGATAAACTCGGCGATGTTAATGGTGTACCTATCACCTATCAGAAGCTGTATGAAGAAGTACGAAGGGGGATTCCTATCCTGCTCGATGATGGCGCGATAGAGCTGGAGGTGGAGGATGTAAGTGATGGCGTGATTAACTGCCGCATCATCCATGGTGGGCAGCTGGGCAACTCCAAGAGTGTCAACCTGCCAGACACACAACTGGCAATGAGCGCGGTCAGTCCGGAAAACCGGGATGATATCGTCAAGGAACTGAACTTTGCCGCTAAAAATGACGTTGACTATATCGCCGCATCATTCGTTCAGAGTGCTGATGACATCTACAAGATGCGTGAGATCCTTATCGATAAGGATGCACTGATCCCCATAATCGCCAAGATCGAAAACAAAGCCGGTGTGGCAAACATGGAAGAGATCGTCGATGCCGCAGATGGCATCATGGTCGCGCGTGGCGACCTGGGCGTAGAACTGCCACTGGCCGATGTGCCAACTACACAAAAGCACATCATCCGCACCACGGTCAGCAACGGCAAACCGGTGATAACAGCCACCCAGATGCTGGCTTCAATGGAACACAATCCGAAACCGACCCGAGCGGAAGCGAGTGACGTAGCCAATGCAATACTTGATGGCACCTCGGCAGTCATGCTCTCGGGCGAGACTGCAGTTGGAAAATACCCGCTGGAGGCATTGAGAACCCTGGCAACTATTGCAATGCGCGCCGAGGCATCATTAAACGAATACGGTTATCTGCAGAAGATCAAACCCAGTCCCGCTAACGTGGTAACCCAGGCGATCGGACAGGCATCAGTCAGCATGGCTAAAAATCTAAAGGCTGCAGCCATCATCAGCCTGACTGAAAGCGGTTTCACCTCACGCCTGGTTTCAAAATACCGTCCAGACTGCCCGATTATGGCAATCACCTCCTCAGAGCGGGTAGCACGCAAGTTGTCGATGAACTGGGGCGTAATACCCGCACTCTACCAGGGAGAACCAAACGATGACGCGCGCATCGAGTTCGCCATTTCCCAGGTAAAAAAACTGGCGAATGCCAACAGCGGTGACATCCTGATCGTCACTGCCGGGCATTTACAGCATGGCGCCGGAAGCACTGACCAGGTTCGTATAATCACGCTGTAGTCATTCAGTCAGGTTAAACCTTGTTCGGGGGCTGGTTAACACCGCAGATCACACACCGCGATATTAGAACCCTGTAATGTAACAGTCTAGATTTAACTTCTTTCAACCGCCTTTGCGGAAATGCCTACTATCTACTGCTACACTCATTTTAAGTAAAAACAGATAATAAGATTTAACGATGTTCAAGAATATACTATTTCACTGGCGACTATTGCCTACTTCAACAGCGTTTGAAGGATTGTCTAATGGTTAAATATGGTGAATTAGACAAGGCGCTGACTACTTATGTCAGTGTAGATACTCAAGATACCATTCCGGTCGAATACTATAGACGCGTTATAAAAGCCGCGATAAAGGTGAACAATGACGGCAAGCAGTGGGATATGCAGCAGGCAGCTGCAGTACTGCTGTATTTTGCCTTTAATGATGGACTTCTCTCACCAAGCCAGCTCACTGCCGAGGGACTAAAAGCCCTGGATTACGCAGAAATGTTCCTGGAAGTATCGCAAACGGCCTTAGATCTGGTAGAAGAGATGAATCGTCATTCAGCGTGATTACTGATTGAACTTAAAAGTATCCATTAAACAGGCCAGGATAAACAGGCAATAAAAAAGCACCACATGATGGTGCTTTTTTATCTGAACAGTTACCTGTTACAGATGTTTATAACGAAGCTTGTCGTTGATTATTCCAGATTCTCAACCAGAATGTCTCTTAACTGCTCTGCCAACGCAGTGCTGTAGACCGCACCGTCGTCATCTGTTTGTTGCGAGTCCCTGGCATCTTTAACTTCTATCTGAATAAAACCGCCAAGGTCTGTGAATTCGAGACGGTACTGGCGTTTTTCATCGGCAGCAATATCCTCTTCATCTGATCCGGTAAACAACTGCATTAACCAGCTGGATTTAGCCAGATCATCATCTTCCGTTTCGATGTCCAGCGCCTCAGTAGATAACTTGACAACATTAAAGTTGATCGTACTGCTGTCCTTATGTTCACGGATGTCCTGCATACGCATACGGTCAAGTGCCCGCATCGAACGACGCCAGACGAAATCCATACTGCCTTTCATAGTCAGCGCCGTGGTATTCGTACTGTCGATCTTTATCAGTGACGCGTATGGCCGATAATTTTCTAGCAGTGCTGAAGACTGCTCTTTGCTCAGGCCGGCAAACAAGGCCATGCGTGAGATGATTTCACGTTCTGCCTCCAGATTGCTTGGCAGCGTCTTCCAGTGTATCTCATCACCGTACTCGCCGCGAACCACGCGTTCGATTCTGGTATGCGCCACATATAAACGTGTTTTACGGTCGTGGTCAAAACGCTCGACGCGGACACGGAATTTATCTTTTGCATCAGGTTCAAATTTTTGAAACAAGGATGCAAAATATCCTTTGTCGCCACCGAGCCGTTCGGTCCAGTCAGTTTCCATGAAACCAAGCAATGGCCTCACCTGCACCATTTCAAAACCCTCTTTCTCCCAGAATTCGAGCAGTCTTGGCCAGACTTTTTCTACATTGTTGTCTACTTCTATCCAGCTGTTGCCGGCATAACTCACCATACGCACACCATCAAATTTTGGTGTAAGTACCGTTTCCAGTTTATTGTTATCACGGAAACGTTGCAGTGCTTCGTCGGTAGGTTTCGGCACTTTAAGCTCGTCACCGGTATCCGGTTCAGTCAGGTCAGGTGGTACCTCAAGGTTTTTATAGTATTCTGCGCCATGATAGACCGGACGCTCGTTAGTGCAGGAACTAATAACCAGCAACATCAAGGCTGCGCCAGTCCACTGTAAAGCCAGTGCTGATGATATGCTCAATTTCATTATAAAACCTCGGCCTGGCGCATCGCATGACGCAGTGGTTCGTGATGCTGCTCATCCAGGATGTCTAGTGGCAGGCGTATTCCTGATTCGATAAGCCCCATTTCAAACAATGCCCATTTAACTGGAATCGGGCTGGATTCCAGGAATAAACGTGAATGTAGACCGGCAAGACGCTGGTTTATCGATTCGGCCAACTCTCTATCTCCTGACAGCGCTGCTTCACACATTTCAGCCATCGCTTTCGGTGCCACATTGTTCGTTACAGATATAACGCCGTGGCCACCGCGCAACATAAACTCGGTACCGGTCTCATCATCACCGCTGTATAAACCAAAATCAGCATCAGCCAAAAGAGCCTGGGTATCAGCCAGGCGGTTAAGGTCACCGGTTGCATCTTTCAGGCCGATAATATTCTCTATTTCAGATAACTGTTTAACCGTTTCTGGCAACATATCACAGGCGGTACGGCCGGGTACGTTATACAGGATCTGCGGGATATCGACGGTCTCTGCTACCTTTTTATGATGTGCGTACAAACCGCGTTGCGGCGGTTTGTTGTAATACGGCGTTACCAGCAAACAGGCATCTGCCCCGCCCTGCTGAGCACATCGTGTCAGTTCTATTGCTTCCCAGGTCGAGTTCGCACCCGTACCGGCAATCACCGGGATACGGCCATTCACCATCTCGACGGTGCGCGCCATCACGTCACAGTGTTCTTCCATATTCAAAGTAGCCGACTCGCCCGTCGTGCCCATAGACACGATCGCCGATGTGCTGTTTTCTATATGAAATTCAACCAGATTTGCCAGGCTTTTATAGTCGACACTGCCGTCAACATGCATTGGCGTGACCAATGCGACCATACTGCCTCGAAACTTGCCGCTTTTATACATTAAGAACCCCGAAAAAATAAGGCGCACAGTTAATCAACATTTCACCTTTATTTCAATGATTTATGTTGCCAAATGTGAATAATTTACTAGTCTTTATATCTATTTCCTCTGCGAGTTACAGGCATTTTGCCCAGATTTTCGCAGCAAATGACAATCCCTTGCTATACTCAGTCTATACACTTCGTGTGAATAAAGGTATGCATGTAGGGCACTAAACAAATTAGGCACAAAATTGAATACATCACATCAGTCAGAACGTCGCAGTTATAACCGTATCCCCTTTAGCGCAGAAATACTAATGCAATGCGGCCATGAGGAATGGAGTTGCAACCTGCTGGATATCTCCCTCAAAGGTATGCTGGTCGAACCACCTGAAAATCTCGACATCGATATGAATAACCCCTGTGGCATGGCGCTTTTTCTTGGTGAAGACATATCCATCCACGCCCGCGTAACCATCACCCACACCAACAACGGAAACTGGGGACTGAACTGGCTACAGATCGATGTTGCCAGCCTGCAGCATCTACGCCGGCTCATCGAGTTAAACACAAACGATCCAGCGATGCTGACACGTGAGCTGTCCGAGCTCGGATAATTACTACCCCAGAGCTGCCAGTTAGCGCGGACGCTTAATCTAACGAACTAAAAGTCCTTTCAATTTGTAATTTTGCGTTTCGGCATTTTTTGTTTACACTGTGCCTCACTTTTTTCATTTAAAGTAATTAAAAATGACTACAAAACTCGTTATTTCGGCCCTCGGTGCTGACCGCCCTGGTATTGTCGACGAACTCAGTAATATCATATTCGAACATTCACTGAACATCGAAGACAGTCGTATGACCGTACTCGGTGGTGAGTTCGCTATCCTGTTACTGGTCAGTGGTGATCAGTCATCGATCGATGCGGTACAGACACAGGTACATGAGATAGAACAGGCATTACAGATGCGTCTGTTGATAAAAGTCACTAATGATTCCAGCCCGATCGAGAACGCTATCTCCTATGCAGTCGAAGTTGCTGCACTTGATCACCCGGGTATCGTTAATAACATCGCCAGCTTTTTTTCAGAACGTAATATCAATATCGTCGACCTGAAGACCGAAAGTTATTCAGCACCGCATACCGGCACGCCCATGTTTGCCTTGCACATGACCATCGGTATATCTGCTGACACCAATATTGCCCAATTACGTGATGCCTTTATGCAAGTCTGTGACGAACTGAACCTCGATGCAGAACTGAAAAATCTATAAATAAAAACATCTGGATACTGACATGGTAACAGTAGCTAAAAAAGTTAAAAATTTTTCTCGCCCGGCGACAGGTGACAAAACCATCAGCCTGAAAGAACTGGCAGGTAAAAAGGTAGTGCTTTATTTTTACCCGAAAGACAGCACACCCGGCTGCACCACAGAAGGACAGGACTTCCGTGACGCCAAGGCTAAATTTACCCGCCAGAACACCGTGATACTTGGCGTCTCACGTGACAGTATGAAACGTCATGAGAACTTCAAGGCAAAACACAATTTTAATTTTGACCTGCTCTCTGATGAAGATGAGTCACTGTGCAAACAGTTTGATGTGATCAAACTTAAAAAACTGTACGGTAAAGAATATATGGGCATCGACCGCAGTACCTTCCTGATCGGAGAAGACGGTGTACTGCTTGAAGAATGGCGCGGCGTTAAAGTTAAAGGCCACGTTGATGCAGTACTGACTGCGTGTAAAAACCACAAATAAAAGCTGCGCTTAAAATCCATGTTCGAAAACCTCAAACCCCGTCACTTCATATGGACCGGTTTGTTTTTTTCTGTGTTGATCTGGTCCGCCATCGAACCAAAAGATTACCCGACATGGGTACTCGAGACCACACCAGGCATTATTGCGTTTATCCTGATAGTGATAACACGTAAGGATTTCCCACTGACGCCCTTATGTTATTCACTTATCCTGATACATTGCTGGATTCTTTTCATCGGCGGCCATTACACTTATGCCGAAGTACCTCTATTCGATACCATTAAAGAGATGTTCGACCAGACAAGAAATAATTTCGATAAAGCCGGTCACTTCGCGCAGGGATTTGTGCCCGCGATCATCTGCCGGGAGATAGTCATCCGTTTTAATATCATCCCCAGTAAATTTTTTACACACTTTTTCACTGTATGCTTTTGCCTTGCCCTCAGCGCTTTTTATGAAATGCTGGAATGGTGGGTAGCACTGCTCAGTGATGATGCCGCAGAAGCGTTCCTTGGCACGCAAGGTTATGTCTGGGACACACAGTCTGATATGGCATGGGCATTATTCGGTGCTATCAGTGCACTACTGCTACTCTCGAACATTCACGATAAACAGATATCACAATTACAGACTCCAACATCATGAACGACAAGACCTATATCAAGGGAAAAGACGCCGCACTGGAAGAATCCATTGCCTCCATGCAACAGAAACTGGTAGATCTTAATTTTGATATCGAAGAAGCCTCCTGGCTGAACCCGGTACCCAATGTTTTTTCGGTACACATACGCGACAGGGACTGCGGCTTGATGTTCACCAATGGTAAAGGTACGACAAAAAAATCCTGTCTTGCCAGTGCACTGGGGGAATACTTCGAACGCCTGAGCTGTAATTATTTCTTTGCTGATTTCTATTTGGGCCAGAATTTTTCACAGGGCGAATTCGTACATTACCCTGATGAACGCTGGTTCAAAAATGATGATATAGATGACGGTCTGCTCGATGAAAAGCTGTGGAAGTATTACGACCCCGATCAAGAGATCACTGCCGCAAAAATCTTCGACACTAATTCAGGCACCGGTGAGCGTGGTATCTGCGCCTGCCCATACCATCGCCTGCGTGATGGAAAAGACATCTGGTTTCCGATAAACATTATCGGCAACTCCTATGTCAGCAACGGCATGTCGGCTGGTAATACCAAAAATGAAGCCCGCGTACAGAGTTTATCTGAGGTTTT
>Ga0316204_10011096_pt1 | contig 11391 bp, 12 predicted proteins | sample 6monrhotite_MG_2_FD_205661 | JGI IMG/M metagenome (GOLD analysis project Ga0316204, IMG submission 205661) | Microbial mat bacterial communities from mineral coupon in-situ incubated in ocean water Damariscotta River, Maine, United States -... | ecosystem: Environmental > Aquatic > Marine >...
CGGGCATGGGCCAGAGCCAGGACCGCATCACGGCGTTTATGCACATCGCGCGGCAAACCGCCCGATTTCAGCTTGGCCGCCAGCGTGGCGCGCGCGCCCGACCAGTCATCGGCCCCGGCCTGCAGGCGCAACAGCGTATCCTGCACCTCGATATGCTGTGGACGCAGCAAAAACGCCTTCTCCGCCAGCTTCATCGCGGTCTCGGTCTCGCCCGCCTCCAGCTTTTGCCGCATCAGCCCGCGAATGCCGACAAACCGGGTGGCATCCTGCTGCACCAGCGCCTTGTAGGTCTCGGTCGCCTTGGCGGTGTCGCCAGCCATCTCGGCGGCCTGCGCAACCAGCAGATTTGTCAATTCCGGGTGGCGCAGATAGCCCTCGGCGCGTTCGGCCTTGCGAATGGCAAGCCGCCCCTCGCCCGAGGCCAGTGCCAGCATCCCGTCGGCCAGCGCCTGATAACCCTTGCGCTCGGCGCGGCGGTTGAAATAGCGCGACAGCGCGGTTTCATCACCGTTGAAAAACCGCAAGATCGCCACCAGCAGCCCGGCGAGCCGCAGCACCACCCAGACCGCAACCAGCAGCAGCAGCGCCGCAATCGCACCCGATAGCGGCGTCAGCGCAAACTCGCGCCCGGCAACAGTCAACAGCACCATCTGGTCGGTTTCCATCAGGAACGTGACCCCAAAGGTCAGCGCCACCACCAGCAGAACGAATACGACAATCTTGAGAACCGACCAGAGCATCATGGCCCTATCCCCCCTGGCTCGCCGCATCCAGCGCGGCGGCAAATTCGGCCATCGCGTCGGTGGCGACAACCCTCTGGCCCGCATCGGCGACCCAGGCACCCAGTGCCTCCTGCGCGGGGGCGGGCAGGGTGGCAATCTCGGCCAGGGCGGCGGTCACATCGCCGCTCTGCAGGACGGCCTCGGCCCGCGACAGAATCGCGTCGGGGCTGTCGCCCTCCTGCGGCTCAAGCGACCGGCCGCCAACCTGGCTTTGCAAAAACGCCGTGACCCGGTTCATCGCGCCCGTGCCCGCCGTTTCGCGGATCGCGATGGGCAGAGCGGCGCGGGCGGCGGCGGGAAAGGCCGATTGCAGATCATCGAGCGTCGGCACCCCGGTTGCGGCCGCGTTCTGCAACGCCTCGGGCACCTCGATACCGGTGCCGCCCGCGACATCGGCCAGCGCGCCCGCAAAGGGCGCGCCGGTGGCCACGGCAATGCGCAACTGGCCAAGGGCGGCCTGTGCGGTGGCCCCGCCGACACGCGCTTCGGCGCGGGCCTCGGCGGCGGCGATACGGTCCTCGGCGGCGGCCGCAATGTCTTGAATTTCGGCGCTCATGGCGGCGTTCTCGGCCTGCTGCGTGGCAAGCTCGGCGCTCTGCTCCTGCAACGCGGCCTGCATCTGCGCCACGGCTGCGGCGATAGCGGCAGTATTATCGGCCCCGTCGCCGGTTCCCAGAGGCAGGGTTTCCAGATAGGCTACCCGGTCCGTCAAGCCTTGCAGGCTTTGGTCATTGGCGGCGATCCCCGCGCCAAGCGCCTCGATCCGCGCCGATAGTGGCGACAGGTCCACAGGTGCGGGCGCGTCCGGCAGCGCGGCGATTTGCGCCTCAACGGCTCCTGTGCGCTCGGTCAATGCCACCAGGGCGCTTGTCTGACCTTCGATCTGTTCTGTCAGCCCGGCAAGCGGGGTCTCGATATCGACGCCTTGCCCCGGCAGATAACCCAGATAGGCCGCGCCATAGCCAAGACCGGCGGCAATCACGCCCCCCAACAGCAGCGGAACGAAACCGGGGCCACGGCGCGCCTCGATCACTTGCGGCTCGGGTGCCGGCACAGGCTCAGACAAAGGGGCCTCGTCCACGATCTCGGCCTCTTCCACTTCGGATGTCTCGGGGGTCGCTCCGGAAATTTCATCCGTTGCCTCGGTTGCGATCTCGTCTGTCGCTGGCGTTGTCGTGTTCTTGGCCACCACTGAACTCCCTATCCCCGGTATTCGGGCCAGACGCGGCGAGAAACCCGCCAAGGCCCCGAGTCAGCGGTCAAATTGGCATGGCGGGCCGGGCAGGGCTAGGGGCAAAGTTGTCTCGCTATGGCAATCAGCATGGCCGCGCCGGTCGGGGCATCGCTGATCGTGGCGCGGTCCCGCAGGGCCTCGGGCAGCGCCAAATGCGTGGCATTGCTGATGCAGGGCAGGCTGGTGTTTTCCAAATCTGTCACCGCCCCCGCCAGCAACCGGGCGCTGCGCGGTGAGAAAAGCGGCGCTATGACGCGGCGCGGGCTGGCCAATGCCGCGCGCGCCTCGGCGGTCAGCGGCAGGGCGCGCTGGTCATAGACGACATGCCCGGTCGCAGCCAATCCCGCGTCGCGCAACCACCCCACCAGATCGCCGCGCAGGGCCCGCCCGTGCAGATGGAAAAGCGGCCCGGCGGGGCGCGCGCGCAGGATCACTGCCGCCAGATCGTCCACCGTGCCATTGGCCGAGATCGCATCGAACCCGCCCGCGCGCGCCGCTTCCGCCGTGCGATCCCCGACGCAATAGGCCCGCCGCCCCGCGCCTGGGCCCGCGCGCAGATATCCAAGCACGCCATTCTCGGACGTGAAAATCGCCGCCGCGCCCTCAGGCATCGCAGGCACCCTTTCGGTCCAGACGATCTCCTGCATCGGGGCCTGCATCACCTCGGCGCAGATGCCAAACTCGGCCTCGCACAGCGCCGCGAACCGCGCGCCTTGGGCGCGGGGCCGGGTCAGCAGGATCAGGGGCGTGGCATTGTCAGACATGGGGCCGAGTGTTACCTGCGGGGCATCCGTTCTGCAATGAAAGCGCCCATGTCCGACCCTGTGATCCTCCTCGGTATCGAAAGCAGCTGCGATGACACCGCCGCCGCCGTCCTGCGCGCCGATGGCGAGGAAACCCGGCTCCTGTCTTCGGTGGTCAGCAGCCAGACCGACCTGCATGCCGCGTTCGGTGGCGTCGTGCCCGAGATCGCGGCCCGCGCCCATGCCGAGAAGCTCGATCTGATGGTCGAGGCGGCGGTCGAACAGGCGGGCATTGCGCTCAGCGACATAGATGCCATCGCCGTCACCGCCGGGCCCGGCCTGATCGGCGGCGTTCTGTCGGGCGTGATGTGCGCCAAGGGACTAGCGCTGGGGCTGGGCAAGCCACTTGTCGGGGTCAACCATCTGGCCGGTCACGCGCTGACCCCGCGCCTGACCGACGGGCTGACGTTCCCCTATCTGATGCTCCTTGTTTCGGGCGGGCATTGCCAGTTTCTGCGTGTAGACAGCGCCGAGGATTTCACCCGCCTGGGCGGCACCATCGACGACGCCCCGGGGGAGGCTTTCGACAAGGTTGCGCGGCTTCTGGGGCTGGCCCAACCCGGCGGCCCCGCAGTGGAAAACGCCGCGCGCTCAGGCAATGCCACCCGGTTCAAGCTGCCACGCCCGTTGCTGGACCGGCCCGGCTGCGACATGTCCTTTTCCGGCCTCAAGACCGCCGTGCTGCGCCTGCGTGACCGGCTGGTGGCCGAACAGGGCGGGCTGCATGCCGCCGACATCGCAGATATCTGCGCCGGGTTTCAGGCCGCGATGCGCGATGTGCTGGTCGAAAAATCCCGCCGTGCACTGGCGGGGCAGGCCGATCTGTCGGGCTTTGCCGTGGCCGGAGGCGTCGCCGCCAACCAGACCCTGCGCGCGGCATTGCAGGAAGTCGCCGCCGATCACGGCCTGCCCTTCATCGCGCCGCCGCTGGCGCTCTGCACCGACAATGCCGCGATGATCGCCTGGGCCGGGCTTGAGGCGTATCGCGCCGGGCACCGCGACGGCATGGAGCTCGCGGCCCGGCCGCGCTGGCCGCTCGATCAGACCAGCGCGCCGCTTTTGGGCTCGGGCAAGAAGGGAGCCAAGGCATGAACGGCATCGACATCGCGGGTGCCGGGGCCTTCGGCACCGCGCTGGCCATCGCGCTGGCGCGCGGCGGGGCCGAAGTGACGCTCTGGGCGCGGGCCGGGGCCGAGGATATCCACGCCGCCCGCGAAAACATCAAACGCCTGCCGGGCCACGCCCTGCCGGACGGCGTCCGGGTCACGGGCGATCTGGCTGACCTGACGGCGGATATTCTGCTGCTGGCGATCCCGACGCAAAAGCTGACCGATTTTCTGACCATCATGGGTCCGCGCGGCGGCACCATCCTGTCCTGCGCCAAGGGCATCCACAAGGCCACCGGTCTCAGCCCATCGGCCCTGATCGCCGCCCATGCGCCCGAGGCCACCACCGGGGCGCTGACCGGGCCCAGTTTCGCCACCGATATTGCTGCAGGGCTGCCCACCGCGCTGACGCTGGCCTGTACTGATGATGCGAAGGGGGCCGCGTTGCAGGACCGTCTTTCGACCCCGATGCTGCGCCTTTACCGCAGCACCGATCTGGTCGGCGCGGAGCTGGGCGGTGCGCTGAAAAACGTCATCGCCATTGCCGCTGGGGCGGTGATGGGCGCGGGCCTGGGTGAAAGCGCGCGGGCGGCCCTGATGGCGCGCGGCTTTGCCGAAATGGCCCGTGTCGCGGCGTTGAAAGGCGCGCGTGATGAAACGCTGTCGGGGCTCTCGGGCTTTGGCGATCTGGTGCTGACCTGCACCTCCGAGAAATCGCGCAATTACCGCTATGGTCAGGCGCTGGGGGCTGGTCTTAAGCCCGATCCCGGCATGACCGTCGAAGGTGTCGCCACCGCAGAAGAGCTTTCGAGCCATTCCGATATCGACACGCCCATTGCCGATGCCGTCGTGGCCCTTTCGCGTGCGCAGATCACGGTCCATGATGCCATGGCCGCCCTTCTCAACCGTCCCCTCAAACCGGAGTGACCCCCCCGATGCGCTATACCCTGATCTGCACCGACAAACCCGGCCACTTGAGTGTGCGCCAGGCCAACCGCGCCGCCCATGTCGCCTATCTGAAGGAAACCGGCGTCGAAATGGCGGGGCCGTTTCTGGATGCCAATGGCAATATGTGCGGCTCGCTGATCGTGCTGGCGGTCGAAACCCGCGCCGAGGCGGAACACTGGGCCGCAAACGATCCTTATGCGGCGGCGGGGCTGTTCTCGGATGTCCGCATCGAGGCCTGGAACAAGGTGATCTGAGATGGCGTATTGGCTCTTCAAATCCGAACCCTCGACCTGGTCCTGGGACGATCAGGTGGCGCGCGGCGCGGCGGGTGAGGAATGGGATGGCGTGCGCAACTATCAGGCCCGCAATTTCATGCGCGACATGGCGCTGGGCGATCTCGGCTTTTTCTACCATTCGCAAACGGAAAAGGCCGTGGTCGGCGTGGTCGAGGTCATCGCTTCCGCTCATCCCGACAGCACCACCGAGGATGCGCGTTGGGAATGCGTCGATATCCGCGCCGTCAATCCCTTGAAAACGCCCGTTGATCTGGCAACGATCAAGGTCCATCCGGCGCTGGAAAACATGGTGCTGGTGAAAAATTCGCGCCTTTCGGTGCAACCGGTCACGGCCCCCGAATGGCAGGTGATCTGCGATCTGGGCGGCGTTTCCGCCTAGAAACTGCCCCAGTAGCGTGGTGCAAAAAAACAAGGAGGGCTCCGACCCCCCGGAACCCTCCTTTACCCACGCGCAATACCTCGCTCCGCACGTGTTCTATGAGGGTCCACCATACTGGTCGGACAAGTCTGACCATAGCGGAGCGCGGGCGAATGCCGCAACGAAAATGCCTCTAAGGTTTTAGGAAAACCCAAGATTTCCGCCCCATGTTCAATGCCGCGTTCAAACCCGCAGCAGCCAGCGCATAGGGCCCGGCAAAAACACCGCCACCCAGAAATTGATGCGCAGGATCAATGGGAAAACGGAATTATGGCGGGGGCGTTCGGCCAGGCGGGCCAGCTTTCTGGCGCAATAGTCCGGGCTGACCACCGGGATCAGCGCCGCGACTTTCGGCATCTTTTCGATCACGCCGGGATTGTTGTCGAAATAGTCCGACGCGACCCTGCCGAAAATCACATGGCAGCTGCTGATCCCCGTTCCCGCCAGATCCTGCGCCAGCGCCTCGTGAAACCCGCGCATCGCGGCGCGCGCCGCCGCATAGCCCGCGCTGGAGGGCCAGGGCAGGATCGCGGCTGGCGAATTGACGTGCAGGATCACCCCCGACCCGCGCGCCAACATCGCAGGCAGAAAGGCGCGCGTGGTCAGGAAATCGGCGAAATAGGGCGCGTCCATCATTGCGGCCGCCTCGTCTGGCGTGGTCTCGGGCACCGTTTTCCACCCACCCGCGCCGGCCGAATGCACGATCACATCCGGCACGCCCTGGGTTTGCATCACGCGCACCGCAACCGCGCCGATCTGATCGGCATTCGCGGCATCGGCGGCGGCGGGCGTTGCGGCGTGGCCCAGCTCGGCGGCAAGGTTTTCCAACCTGTCGGCGGACCGGGCAATCAGAACAACGCGATAGCCACGCGCCACAAATGCGCGCGCCGTGGCCGCCCCCACCCCGCTGGAGGCTCCGGTGATGACGGCAAGCCTGCTCACACCGGCATCCGCGCCTCGATCATGCCGGAGTACCAGCTGGCCCCGGCAGGGATGGCCTCATCGTCGAAATTATAGGCTGGGTGGTGGCACATTGCCGTGTCGCCATTGCCCAGGAAAATATAGGCACCGGGACGTTCCTCCAACATGTAACTGAAATCCTCGGCGGGCATGATCGGGTCGACATTGTCATCGACATCGCCCGCAATGGCCCGCGCGACATCGGCGGCATAGCCGGTGTTCTCGGGCGTGTTCACCGTCACCGGGTAACCGGGCTGCCAATTGACGATTGCGCTGGCCCCAAATGCGGTGGCGGTACCTTCGGCAATCGCCTTCACGCGGGTCTCGGCAAAGGCCCGGTATTCCGGGTCCAACGTGCGCACCGTACCCTGCATCCGTGCCTCATGGGCGATGACATTGCTCGCGGCGCTGTCGGTGTTGAACGTGCCCACGGTAACCACCACACGCTTTAGCGGGTTCACATTGCGCGACACGATGCTCTGCAACGACAGCAGGATCTGCGCCGCCACCAGCGTCGTGTCCACCGCCTCATGCGGGGCGGCGGCATGGCCGCCCTTGCCGGTCACCACGATCTCGAATTCGTCGGACGAGGCCAGAAGTGGGCCAGGCCGGATCGCGAACTGCCCCACGGGGATGCCCGGCATATTGTGCATGCCATAGATTTCCTGAATGCCGAACCGGTCCATCAACCCGTCGCGGCACATCTCCAACCCGCCGCCGCCGCCTTCTTCCGCCGGTTGAAACACCACCACGGCGGTGCCGTTGAAGGCCCGCGTCTCGCACAGGTATTTCGCCGCCCCCAACAACATGGCGGTATGGCCGTCATGGCCGCAGGCATGCATCGCGCCGGGGGTCTGGCTGGCATACTCCAGCCCTGTCGCTTCGTGAATCGGCAGCGCATCCATATCGGCGCGCAACCCGATCACCTTGCCGCTTGTGGTGCTCTGGCCCTTGATCACCCCGACAACGCCGGTGCGCCCGATGCCTTCCACCACCTCATCACAGCCAAACCTACGCAACAGATCGGCCACGCGCCGGGCGGTGCGATGAACCTCGAACAGGATCTCGGGATGGGTATGGAAATCGCGCCGCCATTCGGTGATCTCGGAATGCAGCTCGGCGTAGCGGTTCTTGATTGGCATATGCGGTCCTTCCTGATTTCCCATTCACAGACAGCAAAAAAGGGCCCGTGCGCAATGGCGGGCCCCTTCTGCCATTCCGTCCGGCGCGGCTCAGCCGTAGACGCTTTCTTTGCCGAAATGCTTGGTCAGCATATAATAGACAACGGCGCGATATTTGTTGCGCTCGGATTTGCCATAGGTGTCGATCACGGATGCAATCGCGGCATCCAGCGCGGGCCCATCGGCCAGACCCAGTTTCTTGATCAGGAAATTCTGCTTCACTGTCTCAAGCTCGGCTGGTTGCGAGCCCGCCACGGTCGAGGCATCGGCATTATAGATCGCCGGGCCGCAGCCGATGGTCACTTTGGTCAAAAGGTCCATGTCGGGGGTCATCCCGCATTTGTTCCTCAAATCATCCGCATATACAGCAATCAAATCGTCGCGTTTGCCCATCTTGTCACTCCCTATTGGTTTGTTGTTTAAATTGGTGTTTTTCCCAAAGCTATAAAACGCGGGCGCGGGCGTTCTGACAACGGGAAAAATGCGAAATTCGCCATTCCACGCAAAAAGACGACCCCTTTGATGTCGGAATCGGCGTGGACGGGGCGGTTACCCTACGGCAGCGTTGGCCCTGACAAGACCCGATCGCGAGGCCTCGAAATGTCCACGCCCCTCACCGTCGATCAAATCGCGGCCTATCAGGCCGACGGCTTTCTGCATCCGATCAGTGTGTTTGAACCCGCCAGGGCCGCCGCCCTGCGCGACGCGGTCGAAACGCTGGAACGTGACCATGGCGCAGGTGCGGGCGGCCATGACCTTGCGCAATTCATGCGCGTGAACGGACAGCTGGTCATTCCGCTGCTGGCCCAAATCGCCGCCGATCCCGCGATCCTGGCCCCGGTTTCGTCGATCCTCGGGCCAAATCTTCTGGTCTGGTCGGTTGAATTGTTCATCAAGGAACCGGGCACCAGGAAAGTCGTCTCCTGGCATCAGGACCTGACCTATTGGGGCATGGGCGAAACCGATGAGGAACTGACCGCCTGGCTTGCGCTGTCGGACGTCTCGGTGCAGGCGGGCTGCATGCGGTTCATCCCCGGCAGCCATGCCAATGCCATCGTGCCCCATGCCGATACGTTCGGCGATGAAAACCTGTTGTCCCGCGGCCAACAGATCGAGGGTATCGACGAAGAGGCGGCTGTTTTCGGGCCGCTCAAACCCGGCCAGATGTCATTTCACCATGGCCGCACTTTCCACGCCTCAGGGCCTAACATGTCCGATGACAGGCGCATCGGCATGGCCATCCGCTATGTCACCCCCGAGGTGCGACAGGCAGACATGGCGCGCGATTACGCGATGCTGGTGCGGGGTCAGGACCGCGAAAAGGGCTGGATCAACGTCGCCCCGCCCGCGCGTCTTTTTGATCCTGTTGCGATGGCGCTCTATAATGAGGTTCTGACCGCCCAGGCCACCGCCCTGACTGCGGGGGCCAAGGCCCCGGTGGATCTGTACGCCGCCCCCGAAACCGCACAAGGCGCATCGCTATGACAAAAGACACTCAGGTCAGCTTCACCCAGATGAAAGACGGCACCGCCGCCGATTACGCGCTGCTGGAAACGCTCGAAAAACCTTATCACGCGCTCACCGCGTCGCGCATCATGGACGAATTGCGCCGCCAGGGTGAGGTCTCGCTGGAGGGTTACCCGATCACGCGGCTGGAACACGGGCTGCAATCGGGCACGCGGGCCCTGCGCGACGGGGCCGATATCGACTGGATCGTCGGCGCGCTGTTGCATGATATCGGCGATGGCCTGGCCCCGCAGAACCATGACCGGTTTTCGGCCGAGGTGATCCGGCCTTTCGTGCGTTGGGACGTGGCCTGGGTGGTGGAACATCACGGGATTTTTCAGATGCTCTATTACGGGCATCATTACGGATGGGACCGCAACGCCCGCGATCAGTTCAAGGATCACCCCTGTTTCGAAAGCTGCGCCGAGTTTTGCGAACGCTGGGACCAGTCCAGCTTCGACCCCGATTACGAATACGAGCCGCTGGAATATTTCGAACCTCTGGTGGCCGAGGTTTTCGCGCGCAAGGCCTATGACCCTGATGTCATTCGCGAAGGCTATGTGTCCGCATTGACCGGACCGTCCCCGGCCTGAGGTCACCCCGCCAGCACGACCTCGATCAGATAAGGCCCGGACCGGTCCAACCCATCCGCCAGCGCCGCCGCGAAGGCCTCGGGCGTCGTGACCCGCGCCCCGTCAACCCCGTGTCCCTTGGCCAGCGCCACCCAATCCAGCGTCGGGTTATCCACGTCGAACATCGCGCTTGCATTTCGCCCGACATGCGCGACGCCCAGATTGGCCAGCTCGCCGCGCAGGATCTGGTATCCGCGATTGGCAAAGATCACCACGGTCACGTCCAGATCCTCGCGGGCCATGGTCCACAGAGATTGCAGCGTATACATCGCGGAACCATCGCCGCTCAGTGCCAAGACCTTGCGGTCGGGGCAGGCCACCGCCGCCCCGGTGGCCGCTGGCAGGCACTGACCGATCGCGCCGCCCATTGTGGGCAGCCAGTCATGGCGCGCCGCCGCCGCCGTCGCCGCATATATCGGTGCCCCTGAAGTTACGGATTCGTTGACCAGGATGGTCTCCTCGGGCATCAGGCGCGCAATCACTGCGCCCGCGCTGGCCGCCGTCAGGGCCCCGGTGGGCATCTCCGGGATATCCGGTGCCACGGGCACCACCGCGGCCCCGCGCGCATCCAACCGGTCGGCAAGCGCCTCAAGGCAATAGAGCACATCCATGCCCGGATCGCAGAGTTCGGTCACCAGGCATTCGGGCGGTTCGGGGGTCGAGGTCTTGCCGGGATAGGCAAAGAAATTCACCGGCGGCTCGGCCCCGCAACAGATGATATGGGTAAGCCCGGCCAGCATCTGCTGATTGGCCTCGATCACATAAACCAGCTGCTCGATCGGCAGGCTGCCCGCGCCGCGCTCCAGCCGGGGCGCGAAAAGTGGCGCGATCAGGCGGCACCCGGCGGTTCGGGCGATTTTCGAGGCAAGCACGCGGCCCGCGCCATAAAGCGCCGGACCACTGACCAGAAACGCGGCCCCGCGCTGGCGGAGCGCGGCGGCGGCGGCATCCAGTCTTGCGGCGTCGGGGCGATGCAGCGCGGGCGGGCTGGCGGCTGTTTCAGGCGAGCTGCCCGCGCCCCACGCAGCATCCGCGGGCAGTATCAGCGTCGCAATCTGGCCGCCATTGCTCTTCGCGGCCCGGATCGCCGCCGCCCCGTCGCGGGCGACATCCACGGCGCTGGCGCAGGTCCGGGTCCAATGTGAAACGGCGCGCGAAATGCCGCCCGTATCGCCACGCAGGGGGCTGTTATATTTCAGATGATACGTGGCGTGTTCGCCCATCACGTTAACCACGCCGCTGCCCGCCTTGCGCGCGTTATGCAGGTTGGAAAACGCATTACCGAACCCCGGTGCCAGATGCAGCATCGTCGCCGCCGGTTTTCCCGCCATGCGATAATACCCATCCGCCGCGCCGGATGTGCCGCCTTCGAACAGGCACAGGATACAGCGCATGTCAGGATGCGTATCCAACGCCGCCACGAAATGCATCTCGGAGGTGCCGGGATTGGCAAAACAGGTATCCACGCCGCTGGCCAGCATGGTCTTCACAAGCGATTCCGCACCGTTCATCTGTCACCTCCCGT
>Ga0316204_10011097_pt1 | contig 11391 bp, 8 predicted proteins | sample 6monrhotite_MG_2_FD_205661 | JGI IMG/M metagenome (GOLD analysis project Ga0316204, IMG submission 205661) | Microbial mat bacterial communities from mineral coupon in-situ incubated in ocean water Damariscotta River, Maine, United States -... | ecosystem: Environmental > Aquatic > Marine >...
GAACCACAAAAAGCCCATCACCGCCCCGACCATGGCCCCCAGAACGACGCTCAATTCACCGGCGCCGGCAATATACGGCACACTGAGGTACTCGGACATGACTCGATGTCCCGACATGTAACACAGCGCGACAAAGGCCGACCCGGCAAACACCATACATCCACAAGCCAGCCCGTCGAGCCCGTCTGTCAGGTTCACCGCATTGGAACTGCCGACCATTACGAAGGCGCCCCATAGGATAAACCCGATCCCCAAATAAATGCTGTGCTCCCCGAACGGCCAAAACAGTTCCAAGCCATGCGGGACTTGCCGATGATGCAAATACAATAGCATAGAAGCCACACCCGCCAGTACGAGTTGCACGACGAGTTTTTCCTTGGGACGCAAGCCGTTCCGCGCGCCTTTGAGTTTGATCCAATCGTCGATCGCGCCCAGGATGCCAAAACCAACCACCACGAAAATGGCAACCAGGACGAACGGGCTATGGAGGTTGCCCCACATCAGAATCGAAATCAAGATGGCCGCCATGATGAACAGTCCGCCCATCGTGGGAGTCGCATTCTTCGACGCCTGAATTTCGTTCAAACGGGCCGAGTCGCTGGCCACTCGTTCGCGAAACCGGGACTTCAGCCAGCGGATTGCGGCCGGCCCCAACAGGATCGCCATCAAAAAGGCGGTCAGGCTCGCCAAGGCGGTCCGCGCCGTGAGAAACACGCGCGAATCACCGGACGAGAATATTTCGATCTTCTCCATTAATGGAGCAAAATGGTCGAGAAGCCAAACTAGCATGCGGGTGATAACACTGCGGAACCGTCTGAGTTCCCGCCAAGTGTTCCGTATCTAAAGAAGGGATTCGATATCGAGAAGAGGTGGGCCGAGAAATCAAACGCCCGCAGTCAATTGCAACGTCATGCTGCCAGACTTCGTTAGAATCCCGATTGACGGCGGTAGCAACGCTTCGTGCCCCGAAAGCCGCTGCCGCCCGCCGGAAGAGATTCCAACTCCGTTGTAAGTACCGGGCGCCGAAGTCCCCACCTCGGCGCCCGGACAGATAGTTTCCGCTTCGAAGCGGCATTTGGAGTGATTGACCCAGTAACCACTTGGTCCATTTGCCATTCGCGCTTCTACCCAAAAACTTTGAGCAGTGCTTAGATCCCCGCAAACCCTCAGCACGTAGCGGAACTATCCTTTCGTTTTTCAATAATCCGGGATTGTGTGTGTTGGTTGTTACCAGAGAAGAATTCATGTCATGCGAGTACGCCCACTGCATCCAAGTCGTCGATCTTTTCCAATTGCTTTGTTGCCCACTCAACCACGCGTTCCATACGCATGGTTCGCGAACCCTTGACGAGTAAAACGTCGCCCGATTCCAGCCAGCAATCCAAGTTCATCAATAATGATTCAAACATCGGGCACTCCGCCATCTGATTGGCATCCATTCCCGCCTCGTAGGCGCCGGCGATGACGTTGTGTGCATTATCCCCATAGGCAAGTAAGCAATCGATATCGGCCCCTGCGATTTGAGCTCCCAATTCGTGGTGATGCCGACCAGATTCATGGCCAAGTTCCAACATGTCGCCGACAACGGCGATCTTCTTATTTCCAGTTTGCCAAGCTTTCATCAATTGGCAGGCGGCCCGCATTGATGCCGGGTTGGCGTTGTAGGAATCGTCAATAACGGTCCAAGGGCCGATCTGTTTGATTTGGCAACGCCCTTCATAAGTCGCAAATTGTTGCAACCCTTCCGCAATTCGATCGGGCATCATGCCAACTTCCATGGCCACGGCAACCGCCGAAAGTGCCGCCGACAAATGATGCCGTCCGCTGACCGGAACATGGTATTCGTATTCTTTGACTCGAAAACTCAATTGATTCTGACGGGCCTCTACGTTCGTTGCCCGGATCTGGTTGTCCTTCGATTCCCCAACAAAGATCACCGGGCAATTGGTGTAAGCCGAAACGCTCCGAGCATGCGGACAGTCACCGTAGACGACTGCAAATCCATGACTCGGTAATGCTTGTAGTAATTCCGCTTTGGTTTGAATGATCTGGTCAAGACTGCCGAATTTTTCAATGTGTACTGGCGCGATCTCAGTGATCACCCCCACTTCCGGTTGAGCAATCGCACACAGGTCGCGAATATCGCCGGAGTGGCAGGCTCCCATTTCCAACACGCCGTAATCGTGTGATTTCTCCAGTTGGAATAGACTCAACGGCAGGCCGATTTCATTGTTGTAGTTCGCAATACTACGAATTCCGCAGTGCTCGGCACTCAGCGCCGCATGAATCATTTCACGTGTTGTCGTCTTACCCACGCTGCCGGTCACACCGATGACTAGCGGCTCCAATTGTTCTCGATACCATCGTGCAAACCGTGATAAAGCAACGCCGGTATTGGCGACTTTTACCACTGGTCCGCTCCAGTCATTGCGGTCCAAATTCACAATACAAAATGCCGCGCCGCGGTGACAGGCGTCACGCACGAAGTCGTGCCCATCGCGTTCCGTTCCCGGCAAGGCCCAAAACACGCCTCCCGGAGTGACGCGTCGTGAGTCGATGACCACCTGGTCAAATGTCGTATTGGGATCTAGTCCGTCGGCAGAAATGCCGGCGGTAGCACCCAGGAGATCCGAGATGTGAATGGGATCCATGTTGAGGTTATACCGCTGCACTTCCCGAAATCGTAATCCGCAACAGGAACGTGATCGAACCGACTCGTTCCTGGTTGTTCAAAGTTGTATTTGCTCTGTGTCGCATATTGTGTGGCAGCGTTTTATGGCTGATCACTTCTTGATTGAAGTTCATTTCCAGTGTTACGTCTTGCATTAGGCGATTTGTCCGACGCTTTTGCGCGGCCCGATGTGCTTTGCAATGGGAGTTTTGGGCGAAGACTTGAGGCCTGCTGCGATAATGCCGCCAATGACCTCCCGGTCGTCGAAATGTAATCGCTGACTGCCAATGACTTGTTCGGATTCGTGTCCTTTTCCGGCGACGAGGATCGTGTCCTGAGGACCGGCTTGGGATAACGCCCAATGGATGGCTTCTGCACGATCCGCTTCGACGTGTGGTTGTGCGGCGGCCGGCATCCCGGCCACAATCTCGTCGATAATTTGTGTTGGTGATTCTGATCGTGGGTTGTCGCTGGTCACTACGGTGACATCGGCGGTCGCTCCGGCACGACCCAACAAGGGGCGTTTGCTGCGATCCCGATCTCCTCCGGCGCCGAAGACACAAAACACACGACCGGCCGTCAGTGTTTTTGCAGCGGCAATCGCCCGCTGCAATGCATCATCGGTATGTGCATAATCCACGAAGATGTTGAAAGGTTGTCCGCAATCGACCCGTTCTAACCGGCCCGGTACATCGGTCAAGGCCTCGATTCCAGCGGCAATATCCGGCAGCGCGACTCCGGCATGCAACGTCGCCGCGGCAGCGGCCAAACAGTTCATCACATTGTGCTCGCCAATCATCGGCGTCTGCACTTTGATTCGCTCGACTCCAGCAGTTAATACGAAGTTCGTTCCCCGCGACGATTGTTGCAGAATCGTCGCCGAGACATCTGCTGAATTATGGATGCCAAACGTGATGACTTGCCCCGGAACATGCGCCAAGCAGGAGATGCTACCCGGGTCATCGGCATTCAGCACGGCAACGCCACCCGGTTTGAGATTTTCAAAAATGTGTAGCTTACTGGCCCGGTAGGCGTCATAGTCCAGATGGTAATCAAGATGGTCGTGTGTGATGTTCGTAACCACCGCGGCGTCGATCAGTGTTCCTGAGCAACGGCATTGATCCAAAGCATGGCTGGACATCTCGATCGCGGCGTGGGTCGTCCCGTGCGACACCATCGAGGAGAGCCATTCAGTAAGCATCATTGAGTCGGGCGTGGTCAACGTGGAGGGTTCCGCGCGAACCGCGTCGTTGTATTCAATTGTCCCCAACAGTCCAGTTTGGATTCCTGCGGTTTGCAGAATGGATCGCACGAGCCACGTGGTAGTTGTTTTTCCATTCGTGCCGGTGACGCCGACAGTCGAGAGTTCCCGTGAAGGATCACCGTTGAGCGCGCTGCAAATGCGAGCAAAGGCTTGTCGTGAATTGCGGACAACGCATTGTGGAACCGGCACATCGGTTTGTGGGTATTCGACCAAAACCGACGTCGCGCCGTGATCGATTGCATCGCGAATGAAGTGGTGCCCGTCAAATTCACGACCACGCAGCGCTGCAAACAAGGCCTGACTGCCGCAATCGAGACTATGGTGCGTGGCATGTTGCACGCGAATGTCCGCACATCCGACAAAGCTGGCGCCCGATAAAATCCGGCGCAGCGTAATTCCCATGGGAATCCGAGGGTGAATTAGGGACATGCGAAAGGCCTCCTGCCTTTCCGCTCGATCCAGGCTCAGTCGTACGCCTACGTTGGCGAAACCATCCCGGCAAAACAATTTGACGTGTGAGAAAAACCGACGGCCAGCACGCGTGAAAGACGGATAACTGTTGTTCACTTTTCCGGCAAAGAAGACCGGACGCGCAAACAAAGTTCAAACTTGGAACAGGTTCGACTCAGAACGTGGGAGATGACGGCTAGGCGCCGTAGCGCTGAATCGACGTGTGGTCGTGAACCGACCTTGGAGATGTGTTGAGTGTCACGAAATGCTGACTCGTCGGGTGTGTTTGAGTGGTCGGCATTCTCGTGATTCTTTAAAAACGGTCAACCCGATTTTGGCTCTTTTTCACAATGCTTGTAAACGTTACAAAACCGCGCGCCGGCGATCGTCGTTTACGCAATGAAGCATTCAGCACAACCAAGTGTCGCGGCGACTTGCGGGCTAGCATTTCCCGATGCTGCGCCGCAGGCGGCGACCTTCGCTGAGCAGTTAGCGAGCAGGTACTGACGGACTCATCTTGTTTTGAGCCTTTGCGGTCCGCGTTCCATCTTGTTTCGCTTCGTCCGCTGTGGCCAACCGGCGATGAAGCGCAGCCAGCTTCTGTTTGCGCTCCTGTTGGGCGTGCCATTCCCGAATTTTCTCTTCGACTTCGTACTTATGTTGCGTACTACTGAAGCCGGTCGGCTTGTACTGCGGGTCGAGATAATGACAGCCGCTCGTCGCGAGTATCAGCGTCGTGAGCAGCATGTTCAACCAACGCATCGCCACCGAAACTCTCCCCGTTTGAAAAAGAAACTTCGTCTAGTTGTATCGGTTAGGCAAGTTGTCCGCGCGTATAAAAAAACAGGGAACCAGCCAAGTTCGCGGCGGTTCCCTGTCTTATTTTGATTGCTCCGCATTATGAGATGAGCCGACCGCTGACGCGCTGCTTATCTCACTAACGTCGCGATTTTATTTGGCGGCTGCAAAGCGGGCAGCCACAGCATCCCAATCAATCACATTGAAAAACGCCGAGACATAATCCGGACGGCGGTTTTGATAATTGAGATAGTAGGCGTGCTCCCAAACATCCAATCCCAAGATCGGCGTGCGTCCTTCGGACAGCGGCGTATCTTGATTCGGGGTGCTTTCCACAACGACCTTCCCGCCATCGACCGACAGCCAAGCCCAACCACTGCCGAATCTCGTAGCGGCAGCGGCGCTGAATTGTTCCTTGAACTTGTCAAAGCTTCCGCAAGCGGCATCGATCGCAGCAGCCAAATCACCGGAGGGGGTTCCGCCTCCCGTGGGACTCATAACCGTCCAAAACAGCGAGTGATTGGCATGTCCGCCGCCGTTGTTCCGGACGGCGCCACGAATGGCTTCCGGAACAGCAGCCAAGTCGCTCACCAACTCCTCGATCGATTTGGCGGCCAAGGCATCATGCCCTTTCAGCGCGTCATTGACCTTGTTGATGTAGGCTTGATGGTGTTTCGTGTGGTGAATCTCCATCGTGCGGGCGTCAATATGCGGTTCCAGCGCATCATACGCATACGGCAAGTCAGGCAATGAATAAGCCATGGTCGGTGTTCTCCTATTGGGCCTCGGCAATCGAGAGGCAGCATGCAAGAAAAGCGAAAAACGGAAGCTTCACCGCGCGATTTGCCGCCGTGAAGCTCTCTTTTTTGTAGTTTCGATGGTTATATCAACCTGATTCGCATCTTTGCAAAGCACACGCCTGGACACTGCGACGCATTTCCGGAATTTTAGGCGATTCCAGTTACAGGCGCCCCAGAGAAACACCCCGGAGGCTAGAAAGCGGCCGGTGGCCAGAGAAGTTGAAGGGCACCTGAAGGGGGGCATGCACAATCCAGCACAAAACCGCCACGCCTCAAGCCCCCCGGTCACTTCCCGATGCAAAACTTGCTAAAAATGCGGTCTAGAATGTCGTCCGTATAAACCGCCCCGCTGACTTTGCCCAGTTCTTCCAAGGCAACGCGGATTTCAATCGACAGCAGTTCGTCCCCCGCTGACAGTTCGGCGACCTCCCGGGCCCGCTGTAGCGACTCGACTGCACCATGGAGACTATCGCGGCATCGCGCGCCGGTGGAGCCCAGCAACTGTCCGGTTGCTGCACTGTTTTGCGACAGTTCGTCGGCGACTGCCGTGGTCAAGGATGCCAATCCCGCGCCCGTCACGCCACTCACGCAGAGCGCGGATGCGGGCGCTGTTGTGGCGGCAAGATCGCATTTGGTGAGCACGGTTAGCGAACGGGCGGTTCCACAATGGGCTTCCCTGCTGAGCGGATCGGACGGTTCATCGGCGGCGACGCACCAGATGATTAAATCGGCGCGGTGGAGTTGATCTTCTCGCAGGGCCAATGCGGCTTGCAATGGTCCTTCGCTGTGTTGTTCCCAGCCGGCCGTATCCAGCAGTTCAATTGGCAGGCCATGCCAATTGACTTCGGCGGCAAGGTAGTCGCGCGTCGTGCCGGCGATTTCAGAAACCAGAGCGGCACCGCGGCCCAGTAAGGCATTGAACAGTGTGCTTTTGCCCACATTAGGACGACCGGCGAGCACGACGCGAGCGGTTCCCGTGGAGCGCATGCGGTCGACGGCCTGCTCCAACAACGACGTAATCTGCGTTTCTGCAAACGTGAGGCGGGCCAGAATTTCACGATTGTCGACGAATTCGATATCCTCTTCCACGAAGTCCAACCCGGCCTCAAGATCCGCCAATAACGACAACAAATCGTCACGAACCGTGTTGATGTCGCCCGATATTCCACCGGCGAGTTGCTGTAGCGCCGAGTTGAGTTGGACCTGATCGTTGGCGTCGATCACCCCCAACACCGCTTCAGCTTGCAGCAAATCAATCTTGCCGGCTAAAAACGAGCGGAGCGTAAATTCGCCCCCCAGCGCCGGCCGGACGCCTGCGGCAAAGATGGCGGTCAGTATCGCTTCCAACAGCGGCGGCGATCCGTAGGTGTGCACTTCGGCCATCGGTTGCCCGGTGTAACTACGCCGCGTCGGCCAAAGGAAGATGTCGACCGGCACCCAGCGCTGAATATCCGCTAACCAAAATGAACCGGGATGCCGCTGGGGCAAGATTGTCGTTTCCCACAACTGCGGATCGTCCGGGCGAAATAATCCGTTCAGCGCATCGCGAATGTCGGGTCCGCTGATGCGAACGATACCCCGTTGCGCCGGACCAGGCGGCGAAGAGAGCGCGGCGATTGTATCGTGCAAATCGAATGGCATAGCCGAAACTTACGTTGGCTGTCGCGACAAATTCCACAGCAGGATGGTCTAGCACTGTCTTTGCCGGCTGTACAATTTGCACTGGCGGACAAGCCGCCAGTGGTACCCTTTTTCGGGCGAGCTGGTTAACGACGCGGTCGTGATTTTTTCTTGGCAGCTCCCGATTTAGGTGCCGCTTTTTGGCCCGACCCAGGCGCGGGGGACCCATCACCATTCGATCCACCGTCGTCGTCGTCCGATCCGCCGCTGGAACGTTTCTGGACTTTAGGCAGCAATTTGCGTTCGGCGATGCCCCACAAGCTGGATGAGATGAAATATACGCACAGCCCAGCCGGTACGTTGTAAAACATGAATCCCATGACGATCATCATGTACTTCATCATCTTGGCCTGCATTGCCGATTGTTCATCGGTTGGCGGCGGCATGAACAACTTCTGCTGAACGATGAACAACACAATCGTGATGATTGGCAACAAGTTGAATGTATCGCCCAAACTAAAGGGCAAATCAAAGCCCAATGGGAACAGCGCGTCTGGGGCGGCGAGATTGTCGATCCACAAAAAGTGAGCCATCCGCAAATTCACGCTGCTACGCAGAGCGGTGTACAGACCGAAAAAGACTGGCATCTGAATGAACAAAACAAGACAGCCGCTAAAGGGGTTGTATTTGTGTTTACGGAACAACTCCATCTGGGCACGGCCCATTTTTTCCCGGTCTTCGCCATATTTCTTCTTCAGTGCATCGATTTCCGGTTTGATCTCCTGCATCTTCGCAGCGCCCAGCGCCTGCTTGCGGGAGAGCGGAAACATGCACATGCGGACCATCACGGTGAGCATGATGATCGCGACACCGTAGTTGGGAATAATGGCGTAAAATACGTCCAATAACCACAGCATCACCTTGGCGATGGCTCCGAACCAGCCCAGATCCATAATCGCCTCAGCGCCGTGCGGCTCAAGCAATTCTTTACGCTTTGGTCCCGCAAATAATTCGTACTCGTGCGTCAGCGATTCACCCGGTTGCAAGTCCGCGTCGTTGGACGTGATCGACACGCTGATGTCGGTCCGTTCCGGATGCTCCTCGTCAATGGTGCCACTGGCAATTTGCGTATAGTTGCGAAAATAAGAACCCTCCGCCGTCGGTTCGTCGGCGGGTTGCAGAAAGGCGGCGAAGTATTGCGCATCAACGCCGATGTATTTTAGAATCGGTTGATCCCACAAGCTCGTCTCCCCATCGGCGATTTCCTTCGCCGAAAGCGAGTCGGAATGGAATTTCTTGTCTGCGCGGTCGAGAAACGCGAATTGCACATCGCGATACTTTCGCGTTGTCTCTACATTTTCCAGCGGAACGCCCACCGGACCTTGCAGAACATAATTCACGCTCTGCGGTTCGTCGGCTAAGTTCTTGATGCCGAAATCAAAATCGAGGACGTATGCGTCTACTTCGTCTTCCGGATTATCACCTTTGACCTTGTTCACCTGATAGGTCTTGGTCAATTCGAGGCGACCATCGGGCGAAGTGATGCGAAAGACGGCCTTGGAGTTGTCTTTTGCTTCTTCGACCAACTCCCAATTCACCGAATTCAATGATTCAATCGCCGCGGCGAATTGCGTCTCAATCTGCGGAACCGTGACCTGCAATGTCATCGGTGTCAGCATCGGCGCACCCATCTCGATCCAACGCACAACGTCGTTGATATCCGCCGCCGAGAGCTTCTTCCCCTTAAGGGGCATTTTGAAATTCTCGTTCTCCTGCCGGATAGCCTCAACGATCAAACTGTGACTGGGGTCGCCGGGGACGACTGGAGCACCCGTATCACTGCCCGCCAGCAAACCATTGCGGGTATCGATCCGAAATCCACCTGCTGGTGCGGGCTTGGCGTGGCATTTGTAGCAATTTTTGCGGAAGATCGATTGGACTTTGAGAACCAGCTGATCCTGTTGCCGCTGTTTTTTGCGTAGCGTGTCTCGGTCCGCCTGACCGATACTGCCGACAACCTTCAATGGCGATTGGCGATTCTGTAGATTGCGATACCGCGGATCATTGAGTTCCACGTACTCGATGGCCGCGCCGCGGGTATCCACGGTCACAGCCATGCGAAAACCGCTGCTGGGATCGTCGGAACCGATGCGGACCGTCTTTTGCGGGAATTGCGGAATCTTGAGGTCAGCAACCGCTGGTTTTTCTTGCTTTTCGGCATCTTCTGGTGCAGCATCTTCCGGTGCAGCATCTTCCAACGCTGCATCGTCGGCCGCCTTCACAACGGCTGCCTTGTCATCGGCATCTTCACCGTCGGCATCCGCCTGCGGCGCGTCGAGTTTCTCGTCCGCTAGCGGGGCTTTTTGCGGATCTTTCTCGGCAACCTCAGCAATCGCGGCCGGTTTATTGTCCGCCTGCGGAGTATTGAACCAAATCCACCCCAGCCAGATCGCCATCGAGGCGACCATGAAAATCCAAAAGCGTTGTTTATTTTCCATTATTTACCGGCCGTCGCGGAGGCGATCCCCCAGGAAGTTATCGAGATCGGGGATGTCGTAAATTTTTGCCGCCGTTTCTTCAAAACCATAATCAACGCGGCGATATGTCAGCTTGGCCGAAGGGGCGGGAATTGCTGACTCAACGTCGGTCTCAGCGGCCGCTTCGGCATTGGCGTCGGACATGTTTTCATTTTCCAACACGATATAACAGGCGCGGGGGTCGCCATCGCGTGGCTGTCCTACGGAGCCGACATTGACCATCAATTTGCCGCCGGTCAATTCGTATTCATGATTGATTTCCGACGGGCTGAAGAAATTGAGGTTTTCGGTGAAGACGCCGGGAACGTGTGTGTGTCCTTGAAAACAATACTGCTGAATCAACCCGAAGATCCGCTCCATTTTGAGTTGGTTGTAGATATCTTCAGGAAAGACGTATTCGTTGAGCGGGTTGCGAGCTGAGCCATGCACAAACTTATAGTCGCCCTCGTTGTGCATGCGGGGCAATTCCCCCAGGAACTCCCAACGGCGTTCGTTGCCGGCCGGATCACCCGATTCCAAGACTGAGCGTGTCCAAAATATCGCCCGCTCGGCACCGGCGTTAAAACCCTCAGGATCAAACAACGCACCCTGATCATGGTTTCCCAACAGGCACACCTTGCATGATTCCATCACCAAATCGACGCATTCACGCGGATTGGGGCCGTAGCCGACAACATCGCCTAGGCAATAAATCTCGTCGATTCCCAAACCTTTGATGTCCGCGAGCACCGCCTGGAGGGCTTCAAGGTTTCCATGAATGTCGCTAATGATGGCTTTCAAATTCAGTTACACCGTCGCAAAAATATGGATGTACGAGGAGACGTTTCGAACCTTAGACCCGGATCAGGATCGCTGCAAGTTACTTGGAAATCAGCCAAGCCGCAAACCCTACAAAATAACATGGTCTGACGAGAATGGAACTCAACGCGGGAAAGCAAATTGATAGAACCAACCGCGGCGAGTTTACCAAGTCTACCCCGCCCAGTTTGGGAGCGTCAAGGACGCAAAAATATCGACCTTGCGAATCAACAACCACACATGGCACACGAATTCCATGCGCCAGAATGCCAGTTTCTTCAAGTCGCGCTTCTCGCGAACGAATCCAGACGCAATGATTCGATAAAACAGGGTTCAAGCGGTAATTCTAGCGATTCCGAAGTTCGAAGAGTAGGGAAAATCTGCATTCTCCGTTAGGCAACAACCCGCACCCGATGCATACTCCATCGGCGATTGCGTCTGGGCGAAGTTTAT
>Ga0316204_10011098_pt1 | contig 11389 bp, 8 predicted proteins | sample 6monrhotite_MG_2_FD_205661 | JGI IMG/M metagenome (GOLD analysis project Ga0316204, IMG submission 205661) | Microbial mat bacterial communities from mineral coupon in-situ incubated in ocean water Damariscotta River, Maine, United States -... | ecosystem: Environmental > Aquatic > Marine >...
GGCTCAGGTGTGGCCTGCAGGATCAGGTATTCAGGTGGGTAATGCCCTTCGGCGAGGCGTGCATTCACACCGGCGACATAAGCATTGGCGGCGATCTGAAATTCGGGCGATAGATTTTCAGCAGCGGCATTGGCGACGAGATGATAGCCACGATTCCGGCTGCGAGCATCGGCGGTCACCGTGCCGGGATTGAGATGACCGAGGAGTTCGGACAATTCTCCGTGCACATAGCGGCGCATCAGATCCATCTGGAAAAACCGGTCCTGCGCGTGGGCGTATCCGATGGCGAAATAGATATCGTCATCGGTTTCGCCGAAAATATGCGGAACGCCAAATTCATCGCGAACAATCTGGACATCTGCGGATATTCCCGCGACCTCTACTGTGCCTTCCGTTCGCGGCATGGAAGAGGAAAAACGCCAATAGCCATAACCAAGGCCGACAGCCAAAACGAGAATGACGAGACCTAAAATGGCGGCAATACCGCGAATAACCCAACGCATGAAATATCCCCCAATGACGACCGCGCTATTGTGAACGGCGTTCACTCAAATCTAGCAGGCTTTTCGCGAATAGGGAGTCGGGTCAGCGCATAAAGCTTGCGCCGTTTATGTCGATGACCGAACCCGTGGCCGATCCGCACTGACCGGAGAGCAGGAATGTCGTCATGGCGGCGATCTCCTGCGGTTGGGCGACACGGCCCAAAGGAATGTCGGCAACAGCCGCAGCACGCGCCTCGACGCGGGACGGGGCCATATCGGTTTCAATCCAGCCCGGCGTGAGTGTGTAGATCAGAACATTATTGCGGGCATGAGCACGCGCCAAGGTCTTCGATGCGGCGACAAGTGCGCCTTTGGACGCGGCATATCCGGCATGATCAGGACCATCGCCGCGATAAGCGGCGCGCGAAGCAATGTTGACGATGGCTCCGCCTTTTGTGCCCCAGGCATTGATGGCGTTTCGCATCAGCTCGCACGGCGCCATGACATTGACTTGCAGCTGCTCGGCCCAGCCCGTCGTCCAGTTTTGCGCATTGTGGAGCGGGGTCTCGCGATAAACGCCTGCATTATTGACTAGCGCGTCGATTTTCCCGGCCATGGTTTTGGCCTTCAACCAGAGCCGATCAGCAGCGCCCTTTTGCGACAGGTCTGCCGCGACACAACCGACAGCGTCGATCTCCTTGGCGAGTGCAACGGCTTCATCCTGATTGACGTTGAAATGCAGGATGACTCTCGCCCCGGCCTTGGCGCAGGCGCGGGCGGTTTCCTTGCCGACGCCGCGTGAGGCCCCGGTGATCAATACGGTTTTGTCTTTCAGCATGGTCTATTTGTTCGCAATCATGTCGAAGAGTTTGCCATAGGGCGGGGCGATAAGGCGGGAGGGATGCCAGACCGGCGCTTCAAACACGCTGCGGGCATGGGTGAACGTCTCGAAGCCGGCCTCGCCATGATATGCGCCATAGCCGGACGCGCCGACGCCGCCAAAAGGCAGGTCCTCGACCGAATAGTGAAGCATGGTGTTATTCACGACGGCGCCGCCCGAAATCGTGCCTTCCAGCACGCGGCGCGCGACTTTCTTGTCTTTGGAATAGACGTAAAGGGCGAGCGGGCGGTCCTTGGCGTTGACGCGTTTCATGGCATCGTCCAACCCATCGTGAGCCAGAATGGGCAAGACAGGTCCGAAAATTTCTTCCTGCATGAGCCGCGAGTCTTCCGGCGGATTCAGCACGACTGTCGGCGCAATCTTGCGAGCATTTCCGGGATCACCGCCCTTGGCCTGAAGGATTTCGGCACCGCCTGCGCGGGCCTCCTCGATCATCGCGTTGAGGCGATCATAGTGGCGGTCAGAGACGATGGCCGTGTAGTCCTCGTCTGTTGCCCAGTCGGGATAGGATTTCTCGACTTTGGCAATGATGGCTTCGCCAATAGGACGGGTCTGGTCTGCAGGTGCCATGAGATAGTCCGGCGCAATGCAGGTTTGCCCGGCATTCATGAATTTTCCGAAGGTGAGGGAGGCTGCGGCATCTGCGGCCTTGAAGCCTTTGTCGACGATGACGGGAGATTTTCCGCCCAGTTCGAGCGTGACAGGCGTCAGGTTTTCCGCTGCTGCTTTTGCGACCAATCGGCCGACATGGGTGGAACCGGTATATAGAAGGTGATCGAAGGGCATCTTCGTGAACGCCTCACCAACACTCGCCCCGCCAAGCAAAACGGCGATATGGGTTTCATCAAATTCTTCGGCCAGCATGTTGCGCATCAATTCCGACATGTTGGGCGTCAGTTCCGATGGTTTGAGCATGATGCGACAGCCGGAAGCCAACGCGGCGAGGATTGGCGAGAAGGCCAGCTGAAACGGGTAATTCCAGGGTGAGATAATCCCGGCAACGCCTTTTGGCTCGCGGCGGATATAGGCATTACCCGGTGCGAGATTGCTCGGGAGGGCGACTTTTTTCTTTTGCATCCAGTTCCAGAGATGACGGCGCGTATGTTTTACGGCGGTCGTCATATAGGTGACTTCTGTCAGCTGGGTTTCGCAACGCGACCGAACGCCGAAGTCTGCCGCAGCGGCGTCCTTGATGGCGTCGCCATGTTTTCTGGTCAGCGCGCCGATCGCATCAATATCGCGCAGTCGGTTTTTGTAGCTGCGATGTCGTTCGGCCTCGAAAGCCGCTTTCTGCGCGCGAAAAACACCGTCCATGCGCTCGATCTGTTTTGAATCCACGTCGCTCATGTCATTCTCCCTCAGGCGCTTTCGCGAATCATTTCGCCAGCTTTGTCAGCCAGCATCATTGTCGGTGCATTGGTGTTGCCGCCCACGAGGCGCGGCATAGCAGAGGCATCCACCACACGCAGGCTCTCGACGCCTTTCACGCTGCAATCGGAATTGAGCACGGCCAGTTCTCCCGACCCCATCGCGCAGGACGATGTGGGATGGTAGAGCGTTTCCGCACGTTGGCGAATATCTGTGACGAGATCGTCACGCGTTTCGCTCTGCTCCGGTGCAACCCAATCTACAAATTCTTTCTCGAATGCCGGTGCTTTCAGAATTTGAATGACTTTCTCGTATCCGTCAGTCAGCGCTGTCAGGTCGAAGTCGCTCGCCAGATAATTCGGATCTATCGCCGGATACTCGGTCGGATCGGCGCTTTTGATCCGGATTTCACCACGGCTCTGTGGATAAAGATGGCAGACATGCAAAGTCATGCCGTGGCCCATTTTGGTGTTCTTGCCGTGATTGATCGAATAGCCGGGAATGAAGACCAGTTGCAGGTCTGGAATATCGCCCGCGACAGACGAGGAAATAAAGGCGCCGCCCTGAACCGGGTTGATGGTGAAATCGCCATCCCCGCGGATCATCCAGCGCAATACGTCGTAGATATTCTTCGGAAAACGTTGCAATGATAGACCAATCGCTTCGGATGTTTTCACCGATGCGAGAGCGGCCACATCGAGATGGTCCTGAAGGTTTCGGCCGACGCCCGGTAAATCGATTTCTGGCGTGACGCCCGCCGCTTTGAGCCAGTCCGCATCGCCAATGCCGGACAATTGCAGCAATTGCGGAGAATTGATCGCGCCGCCGGAAAGGATAACTTCCTTGCGAGCTGTCAATTCTGTCAATTCGCCTGCGATATCGACCAGAACGCCGGTCGCTCTTTTGCCCTCCAGCCGCACTTTGTGACCGAGCGCTTCGGTGATGACGGTGATGTTTCCGCGTTCAAGAGCCGGCCTCAAGAAGGCATCCGCCGCACTCCAGCGGCGGGGACCTTTCATCGTCACCTGATAGGGACCGAAGCCGTATTGCTTCTCACCGTTGAAGTCGTTGTTCTCAGGATATTGGAGCTCGCCACCTGCTTCGAGAAACAGCTTCGTAAGCGGGTTGAGTTTGGGGATGGACTGAACATGCAAGGGGCCGTCCGTGCCGTGTAACGGGCCAGAGAAGGTGTCGTTATTCTCGTGACGATTGAAGCGCTGCAGAGCATCGGGCCAATTCCAACCCGGATCGCCGATCATCTCACCCCATTCGTCGAAATTCTCTGCCGCGCCCCGCATATAATGCATGGCATTGATAGATGACGACCCGCCAATGGCTTTTCCGCGCGGCCAGAACATGCGGCGATTATTCAAACGCTCTTGGGGCTCGGTCTCATAATTCCAGTTGAACGGACCGCCGGAGACGACTTCTTTCAATAGCATGGGTGTGCGGATGTTCGGGTGATCGTCTGATCCACCTGCTTCAAGTACGCAGATGGTCACGTCCCGGTCGCGGGAAAGTTGTTCAGCGAGCACGCAGCCCGCTGACCCTGCACCGACGATGATATAGTCGTATTTGGTTGCATGCTCCGCCATGTCTATTCTCCCGCGACGTCTGCGGCGATGGCCCGGAAGGCGGCAAAGGTTTCGGCAGTGTGAGGTCCCCATTGTGGATCTGCGGCGAAACGAGAAATCACCAGATTACGCGACGGATCAACCCAGATGTACTGGCCATAAATCCCGGCGGCAAAGAATTCATCGCGGTCGGTTTCCGGGAACCAGAAATGCAGGCCGTATCCCCGCAAGGAATAGGTGGCATCTGACTCTTGAAACGGCGCATTGGCGTGGGTGGCCATCTCGACCCAGCCTTCGGGAAGGAGGCGTGCGCCATTCCAGACACCGTCATCGAGATAAAGCAAGCCGAGGCGGGCAAAATCGACCGGACGGGCATTCAGACAACAATAACCGAGGGAGACCCCGTCATCGCCCATAACATTCTGGTTCCAGTAGGCATCGCTTTCCATGCCGAGCGGCGTCCAGATTTTTTCCTGCACAATCTGATGCAAGGGTTGATCATAAACACCGCGCAGGACGGCCGACAGAACATGGCTTGCCGATGAAATGTAATCCAGTTCGGTGCCAGCTTCAGTGATGCGCTCAAATTGCAGAAGCGACTGATCTATATTGCTCCCCCAAACAAACGGATCAGCAAACAGAACACCGATATCTGAATCGGTGTCGCTATAATCTTCGATAAAATCGATGCCCGTCGACATCATCAGGAGGTGTCGCAATGACGTCTCCCCGAAAGCCGAACCTTCAAATTGCGGTGCGAATTCCTGAGCCAGTTGATCGAGGTTATCAATTCTGCCCTCTTGCATGGCCATAGCGATCAGCGTCGCCACAAAGCTCTTGGCGACAGACCAAGATGTGGGCAGGCTCATTTCATCGGCGCCATTGAGATATTGCTCGTGCACAATCACATCATTGACAATTACGACAAGACCGAGCGAACCGGTGGTTTCCAGATATTGATCCAAAGATCTCGTTTCGCCGTCAAACTGATAGTTCACGTCCAAGGGCCGGACATCGCGCTCTAGCGGGTCGGGGTGGGTGGCTTCCAATTCCGCATACGGGAAATAACTCGCCATGTGCAGCGAGACGTCGACAATATTCTCAGGCTGAAAGGCTTGTTGTACCCGTGCCGGCGAATAATCTGACCAAGGTCGGAAGTACCAACTGGCTGCAAGCGCGGCCAGAACGACAAATAGCAGCAGAAAGCCGCCCAAAATCCTCAAAAACATAACAGTCCCATTTCCCCCTTGTTAACGCCAATACGGCACACGTCTTGCACGTGCTTATGCATTCGGATGCTCGCCTGTTGCGCGTTCGCTACTGACAAGTGCGTCGAAGTTTGATCTAGTAGGCGCAATAAAAGCTCACGCCGCAAGAGAAACGCGGTGATCCAGGGGGAGAAATATGCAGAAATCCATTCGCAAGCTGGCACTCGGTTCTACCGCGTTAGCCTTAGCTGTTATCGCCGCAGCACCTGTTTACGCGCAAGGCATGGACACGATTACCGTGACCGCGCAGCGGCGTGAAACCACGCTGCAAGACACGCCAGTTGCCGTTACTGCGGTCTCGGGCGACATACTGGAACAGTCTCAGTTGCGTGATGTGCGCGATCTGCAAACGCTGGTTCCATCGCTTTCTGTTTCGCAGAACTCATCGTCTTCGAATGCGAGTTTCTCGATCCGGGCAATTGGGTCCTCGACCTTCAACTTCGGAATTGAACCGTCGGTCGGCGTTTTCGTCGACGGCGTGTATCGTTCCCGAAACGGTGCGTCCATCGGGGATTTCCTCGGCGTTCAGCGCGTTGAAGTGCTTCGCGGCCCGCAGGCCACCCTGTTTGGTAAGAACACCTCAGCAGGCGTGATCAACTTCGTGACCGCAACGCCATCGGATGTTTTTGGCATGGAAGCTGAAGTCACGTTGGGTGCCTTTAATCAGCGCACCGTTCGCGCCATGGTCGAAAGCGGCCTCGGCGAGGGTGTCGCAGGCCGACTGGATGTCAATTTCAACCAGCGCGATGGTTTCATTACTAACGTTCCGGATGGTCGCGGCGTCAATGAACGTGATCGTTGGGGTTTCCGCGGTCAGCTCATGTTCGAACCGAATGACCGCTTCTCGCTTCGCCTGATTGCGGACATGCAGTCGATTGATGAAAATTGCTGCGCCGCACCGTTCACACAGGTTTCACCAGGCAACGCAGGAGCATTCGGCATTCTTGGCGTGACACAGTTGCCGGTTAATCCCTACTCAGGTCAGATCGCAATTGACGGCAGCGTTTCGTCTGTAGTCGATAGTGGTGGTTTGTCGGTTGAGGCTAATTGGGAATTTGAAGGGTTCACCTTCACCTCCATCACAGCTTATCGCGCCTATGATGAAGAGCAGGATATTGACCCGGATTGGGTTGATCAGCCGTTCAACCAACGTCGTTTCCTGGATCAGGATTATCAAACGACGACGCAGGAATTCCGGATGACCTCCACAGGTGATCGGAATGTTGACTATCTCTTCGGTGCTTATTTCTTCCACCAGAATTTGAACACGACGAATATTACACGTCAGGGCCCATTGCTCCGGCCGTTCGCTGATCTGTTCTCCGATCTGGACGGCAATCCGTTTACACCAGGCAGTGGCGTTGGACTTGTCGAGGCGCTGTGTAACGGACCACAAGGCCCGTTCATTGGTGGCTGTGTGCCAGGGCAATATCTGGCTGCTGGCTCCGGTCAGTCGTCAACATTCTGGCAGAATAATGATAGTATGGCTGTCTTCGGCCAGTTGGATTGGCACGCAACTGATCGCCTGACGTTGACCGGCGGTCTGCGCTATACGAATGACGACAAGGACGCACGCAGCGACATTTCCATTCAGGATCCGTTCGCAGCGCTCGATTTTGTTCAAATCGGCTTTAACGCGTTGATTTTCCCGGGTGCGTTCACCCAAGCAACAGGCCTACCGTTTACGCCTGCTAACGTTGCCTTTGTACAAGGGGCCAACCCGGCTGGGTTTGCCGCGATTGTGGCAGGAGCTCAGGCGGCGGCGGCTGATCCGAACATCAACACTTTGCTCGGTCTCGGCGCACTACAATTCTTCCCGCCGGCTCCGAACTTCAACTCATCGCGTTCGGACTCAAATCTATCGGGAACGATTATCGCAAGCTATGATGCGACCGATGATGTGAATCTCTATGCTTCCTATACGCAAGGCTATAAGGGCGGTGGCTTCGCGCTCGATTCTGCTGCGGCACGTGTTGGCAGCTTCACCTTCGATCCTGAGACTGTTACGGCCTGGGAAGTCGGCGTCAAAACGACCATTGGCGATGTGCTGATGATCAATGCTGCGGCATTCCGTCAGAATGTTGAAGACTTCCAGACCAACGTCTTCACCGGCTCATCATTTGTTCCGGATAATGCGGGTGAAATCCAGATTACAGGTCTGGAAGTTGAAACCCTCTTCCAGCCTATGGATAGCCTGACCTTCACCGGCGGTGTTATCTGGCTGTGGGAAGACAAATATGTCAGCTTTACGAATGGTCCGTGCCCGGTTTCGGACACGTCCAATTGTATCTTCCGTGCGAGTGCAACATCTCCAGCGCTTGTTCCAGTTCAGGACCTTTCCGGACGTGAACGTGGCAGTGCTGAGTTTCAGGGGAATGTGACAGCGCTGTATCAGCGTCCGATTTCCGACAATCTGGAATTCTACATGCGCGGCGAGGTCTTCTTCCGGTCTGATGCCTTCCTGACGACGCAGCTCGATCCGCTGCAGGTTCAAGACAGCTTCTCGCTTCTGAATGGTAGCATCGGTCTAACCGGTGCTGACGGAAACTGGGATGTTCAAGTCTGGGGCCGCAATCTGGCTGACGAAGAATACCTGCAAGGGTCATTCGACTCGACCTTGCCAGGTAATATCAACGGCTATCCTGGCGATCCGCGTACATGGGGCGTAACGTTCCGCGCACGCCGCTAGGCACTGCCTGCGACAATTGAATTAGGGCGGGGGTCTTGCCTCCGCCCTTTTTCATGCCAAACTTTCATTCATGACTTCACTGATCATCATTCTGGTATCAGCCATCGCCATTGCGACCTTGATCGGGCTGAATATGTGGCTGGGCGGCTGGACAGCTTCGCGGATTGAAACCGTGCAAGAGGCTGCGGCACGTTTGCAGCAGGATTTTCTAAGTTTCAATTCGGCCGGCGGCATAGTTTCCGCCGAAGGCAAAGCAGCGCTGGTGATCGACAAGGACAGCGATCGAATCGGGTTGGTTCTTGCGCAAGGCGATATTTTCGTGAGCCGCATTGTCGACGCTGACTCCATTGCCCAGATTGATGCAGCGGACGGTGTGCTCGATATTCGATTCCGGGATTTTACGTTTCCGCGGGCGGTTTTTGACCTTGCGAACCCCGATGCGGCCATTGAGTGGCGCAATCGCCTGACAGGAAATCCGAATGACTGAACTTCCCGATCCTATCCAATTCGCGATTCCCTTTTTCATTGTGCTGGTCATTGCCGAACTGATCTATGCGCGCCAGACCGGAAAAGCGAAATACGAACCGCGCGATTCTGGTGCCAGCCTGATCATGGGACTCGGCAACACGATTGCAGGTATCGCCTTTGCCGCTGTTGGCGCTCTATGGCTGGGCTTTATTTCGCCCTTCGCTCTTTTTGATTTTGGATGGGCCTGGTATGTCTGGATCATCTGCTTTGTGCTGGATGATTTTGTTTATTACTGGTCGCATAGATTTGCCCACACAGTTCGCTGGTTTTGGGCGGATCATGTCACTCACCATTCTTCGCAACACTACAATTTGACCACCGCTCTGCGTCAGCCATGGTTCAGTATTCTCACCGTCAAATTTATCTGGTTTGGAGCCTGGATGATCCTTTTCGGATTTCCACCCGCGATGATCGCCTTTTGCGGGGCCCTCAATCTGATCTACCAGTTCTGGATTCATACCGAAGTGATCAAGCGTATGCCCGGGTTTTTCGAGGCGATCATGAATACCCCTTCGCATCACCGGGTTCATCACGCGACCAATCCGGTTTATCTCGACCGCAATTATGCCGGGGTTTTCATTATCTGGGATCGCCTATTTGGCACTTTCCAGCGTGAGATGGATGAAGAGCCCTGCCGGTATGGGATCGTGCGGAATCTCGGAACGTATAACCCCATCCGTATTGCGATCCATGAGTGGTGGGGAATTGTGACTGACGTGGCATCGGCGAAATCGATTAAGCACGCCTTGGCCTATGTATTTGCCCCGCCGGGATGGTCGCCCGATGGCTCACGCCTCACCAGTAAAGCGATCAAGAAAAAAGCCGGCGTCGAAAAACCGGTGAACTCTATGGATGATGTACGTCCGGAAACAATATCGGCTGAATAGTCGCCTCTTGCATTTCACTTATTTTTCGATCAATCTCACCAGAAGTGAACAGCGTTTACTTTTGTAGAGTGCTGCATTGACGGGGAGAGACATATGAGTTTGCGCGACCTTTATCCGCTGCCGGACATCGATCCGAGTTGGACCGTTCCGCAGGAATTTGATGCTGTTTTTGACTGGGAGTTTGATGAGGGGCGCCAATCGCTCATGCATCTCTACCAGAAGGGCAAAGATATGCAGTGGGATGCGGTGAACCGCATCGACTGGACGCAAGAGCTCGACCCGGAAAACCCGATGGAATTGCCGGTTGAAGTGGGCGGCCTTTACGGCTCTCCGCTATGGGAACGTATGAGCGAGAAGGACCGGATCGAGTTAACCCGACATTCTCAATCGTGGAATATCTCGCAATTCCTGCAGGGCGAGCAGGCGGCGCTTTTGTGCGCAGCAAAAATTGTCCAGCAAGTGCCGGACCTCGACGCCAAGTTTTATGCGGCTACCCAGGTTATGGATGAGGCCCGGCATGTCGAGGCTTATGCAAAGCTTTTGAAGAAGTTTGATGTCGCTTACCCGATGACGCACCCGCTGCAAGAACTCGTCAATCAAGCTCTGCGCGATAGCCGCTGGGATATGACGTATCTGGCGATGCAGGTTGTAATTGAGGGCTTGGCGCTTGCGGCCTTCGGCGCCATCCGCGACATGGCCCAAAACCCATTGGCCAGAATGGTCAATGCGTATGTTATGGAAGACGAGGCCCGGCATGTGGCGTTTGGCCGGATTTCCCTGAAAGATTATTACCCCCAACTGACACAGGCCGAGCGCGATGAGCGCGAAGAATTTCTCGTTGAGGCTTGCTGGTTGATGCGGGGCCGGATGACGGATGCCCGCGAGGTCTATCGGGCTCTGGATCTACCCGAGCAAGAATGCGTTGAGTATTCCGAGAATTCTGAGATCGTTAAACTTTATCGCCAGATGTTGTTCCAGCGCATTGTGCCCATCGTGAAAGACATTGGCATCTGGGGTAAGGATATCCAGAAAACCTATGAAGAGATGGGCGTGATCCAATATGCCAATCTCGATCCAGAAGAGCTGCAGCGTGATGATGAGGCCAAAGCCAAGGAATTCGACGCGCGCCGCGCCTATGTTGAGGCCGTGGCAAAAGTCAGTGGTGACGGCAATGTCTCTACTGTGGGCCACGCAGAATAACGGAATTGCCAATGGCTGACGTTCAGCCTGTCTGGTTAGACGCGCATGACGGGCTTCGCCTTTTCGGTCGGTATTATTCCGGCGGTCTGGCGAAGCCTTTTTGCTTGTGCCTCCATGGCCTAACGCGCAATTCCCGCGATTTCGAAGATTTTGCGCCCATGTTGGCGGCCGCAGGATATCCGGTTCTCGCGCTGGACATGCGTGGGCGAGGGGAGAGCGAGTACGCCACCGACCCTCACACGTATTCCATGGATATTTACGTTCGTGATTGTTTGGATTGGCTCGAACATTTCGATGTCGATGACGCGATATGGATTGGGTCATCCATGGGCGGTGGAATCGCCATGTATGCTGGCGCAGCGTCTCCAGAACGCGTGCGCGGTCTCATTCTGAATGATATCGCGCCGGAAATTGATCCGAAGGGCGTGGAAAATATCCGGAAAATCGCCGGAAAAGGCGAGCCGATCCGCACTTGGGAAGGCGCCGCAAAAC
>Ga0316204_10011100_pt1 | contig 11385 bp, 8 predicted proteins | sample 6monrhotite_MG_2_FD_205661 | JGI IMG/M metagenome (GOLD analysis project Ga0316204, IMG submission 205661) | Microbial mat bacterial communities from mineral coupon in-situ incubated in ocean water Damariscotta River, Maine, United States -... | ecosystem: Environmental > Aquatic > Marine >...
TTAAGCGGTTTATTTTGGACGAGGATAAGATTCATGCTCAGATTCAATTGAATAAGACAAAGCCCAAAAAAGAGAACAAGTTTCAGCGTAAAATGCGGGAGATGATGGAGCAGGCAGAAAAACAAAAGAAGAACAAATAATTCCTTTTTTTTGGCAGCCTTACATATGCAATAATGGCTTGTTAAGAGTTCCGGATATAGTCTAAGAGTGGTACATACCTCATGATAAACAGACGGCGCGGATTATCTTAAGTTCAAGGATTAAACTATTTGAATTTTGGAGGTCTTACCAGAGATGTGATCTAACAAAAAAGTAACCCATAAAAAAAGCTCCCTCATATGTAGGGAGCTTTCTTTTGATAAGCTGGTTATGTTTGGTAAGATTTGGGATTTCAAAAATGCAATAATAGATGCCTTAAAAAAAAGAATAGTTGTAAAGGCGTCATTTTTGTATGCTAACTAATTTCATTTTGATGTCTGAAACAAAACAACGTGTTGTTGGTGTCACATAAAACAAAAAATGGCCGTTACATAACGGCCATTTTTTTATGGGATTTAAAGTAAAACCAGTTACTAAATTAGTTGGTTGTATCTGGAATCATTACTTGGTTTAGAACGTGAATAACGCCGTTTCCTGCCTGAACATCTACTGCAACAATACCGATACCGGATACACCAGACCCGTCAGTAACATCCGCAATATTATCTCCTGTTCCAGGAAGATTGATGGTAATGTCATCTCCCTCAAGAGTACCTGCCATTATACCGTCTGTTAAATCACCTGAACGTATGTTAGCGCCGGCAACCACATGATGTAAAAGTACTTGTGTTAGTAGACCTTCTTCTGGAATAGAAGCTAAGGCATCAAAAGCAGCATTTGTTGGGGCAAATACAGTGAAATCAGGATTTATCATATCGGTATTTCCACCTTCAGTTCTTGAAAGGATCGCTGCAAAATCAGTAGCTGGAGTCAATTCAGTTAGAGCAGCTACCAACGTTGAGAAGTTAGGATCTGCAACAGCAAAAGTAACTACGGTTGGAATATCGATTACAGCACCTACTGCATGGATCACTCCATTAGTTGCTACAATATCAGCAATTGCAACACTACTGCTGCCATTTAAAGTAACTCCGTCATCTGTATTAATGTAGATACTTAAGTTATCTCCATCTGCATTAGCACCAGCTGTGGTTGCATATGAGTTGGTTAGGCCATCAGAAAATGCAGCGGCTCCAACAATTACATGGTTGGATAAGATATTTGCTAGTTCATTTCCGTTAGGGTTTGTGAACGCTGCAAAGGCGTCGTTTACAGGAGCAAATACTGTAAAATCTTGAGTATCATCTGATAACAACGTAGTGAATGTAGTATTCCCTCCATCAGTTAAAGCACCTACTAAAGAAGTTAAATTAGAGTTTGCTACTGCGTGGTCTACAATATTAGGAAGTCCAATTACTGCATCAACAATATGAACCACGCCGTTAGTTGCAACTACGTCAGGAGTAGCAACATTGGATACACCATTAATGGTAACCCCAGAGGCGGTATCTATATAAAGACTTAAGTTTCTGCTATCAGGACCAGCTGTAGATAGAGAGCTAACGTATGTTGTTGTTAAACTAGTAGATAAAAATTCTCCTTCTACTACGTGGTTTAATAAAACTTGTGTTAAGACGTCAACAGGTACATCTTCTAAAGTTGCAAAGTTGTTGTCAGTAAGAAATGCAGCAAATGCAGCATTGGTTGGGGCAAATACAGTAAAAGGCCCATTTCCCTGTAAGGCTGTAACTAGATCAGCACGCTCTAAAGCTGCAACTAGGTTACTTAAATCGTCGGTAGCAATTGCTAGATCAACGATGTTCGGATCAATTTCTTCAATGGTAGTTAAGGTACCATCGTCATCGGAGCAGGAAACTGCAAATAATACAGCGAATGCTGCAAAGAAAGTGGTAAAAAATTTAGAAGCTGTTTTCATGTTAATATTGTTTATGGTTTTACATTTTGTTCAACAAACCTATAATAAAGATTAAACAAAATAAAATATTTATTATATCATTAACACTTGAGTATTGTTGGTTGTGCTTCTTGATAAATACATAAATACTTCTATTTAATCAATAAAAATCGGTTCTGAACAGTAAGATGAGGAATTGAGACAAAGTTGCTTTTGTTTGTTAAACATTAATAAATGTTTAACAAAATAAGTATAAGCATATTAGACAAATAGCACAGAATCATTTTAATTATACATCGTAGAAGGCGTAGAAACGACTCCACTTAATTTTGTATTTTTGCCGTTAGAAAACAGTCATGAAAAAAGTAGTAGTAGGACTTTCAGGGGGAGTAGACAGTAGTGTTGCTGCATATCTGTTAAAAGAGCAGGGATATGAAGTGATAGGCCTTTTTATGAAAAACTGGCACGATGATTCTGTGACAATCTCTAAAGAATGTCCCTGGCTCGAAGACAGTAACGATGCCTTAATTGTTGCCGAAAAGTTGGGAATTCCATTTCAGACCGTTGATCTGAGTGCGGAGTATAAAGAGCGCATCGTAGATTATATGTTCCGAGAATACGAATTAGGCAGAACGCCCAATCCGGATGTTCTCTGCAATCGTGAAATTAAATTTGATGTTTTTTTGAAGATAGCCCTGCAATTAGGAGCAGATTATGTGGCTACAGGACATTATTGTAGAAAGGGAAGTATGCAAAACCAGGACGGTAGCACTACCTATCAACTTCTTGCAGGAGAGGATGACAATAAGGATCAGTCCTATTTTCTTTGTCAGTTGTCACAGGAACAACTATCAAAAACACTCTTCCCAATTGGGGAATTAACAAAACCAGAGGTACGTAAAATTGCCGCTAAAAATAACTTGATCACCGCAGATAAAAAAGATTCTCAAGGTCTTTGCTTTATTGGGAAAGTACGCTTACCCGATTTTCTTCAACAACAGTTAAAACCCAAAGAAGGGGTTATTGTTGAAGTACCTTCAGACGCTTCTCAATACCAAGGTGCTCTTCCACAATTTGAGGACAAACATCAAGAACTGGCTTTTTATTCGGAAAAACCACACTATCATGTAGAAGACGGTAAGATTGTTGGAGCACACCAGGGCGCGCATTATTTTACCATTGGGCAACGAAAAGGATTAGATGTTGGTGGAACCAAGGAACCGCTATTTGTGATAGATACGGATGTTCAAGAAAATGTAATTTATACAGGACAAGGGAAACAGCACCCCGGATTATATCGAAGAACCTTATTTGTTAGTAACGATGAACTGCATTGGGTACGCCCCGATCTTGCCTTGCAATCGGATGAATCCTTACCCGTAATGGCTAGGATTAGATACAGACAACCGTTACAGAAGGCTACTCTTTATAAAATAGCTAGTGGATTATACGTGGATTTTGAAGAAAAGCAAGCCGCAATTACCGAAGGGCAATTTGTAGCATGGTATCTGGGAAAAGAACTAGTGGGCTCCGGAGTCATTTCCTAAAGCTAGTAGAAATATAGTAGCATTTTATAGTCGAAGTTCACCAATAGTAACAGCAATATGAAGAACAGACTTACCGAACTATTTGGGATTCAATATCCTATTATCCAGGCTGGGATGATCTGGGCCAGTGGATGGCGACTAGCTTCTGCCGTGTCCAATGCAGGTGGTCTTGGATTAATAGGTGCCGGGAGCATGTATCCTGAGGTATTGCGCGAACATATTCTTAAATGTCAGAAAGCCACAAAGAAACCATTTGGGGTAAATGTTCCAATGCTCTACCCAGATATAGATGCGATTATCAATATCATAATTGAATTAGGGGTGAAGATCGTTTTTACGTCTGCCGGGAATCCGGCCAGCTGGACGGCACATCTCAAAAAGCACGGAATTACCGTAGTGCATGTAGTAAGTAGTGTGAAATTTGCACTGAAAGCAGCACAAGCTGGGGTAGATGCCGTAGTCGCAGAAGGATTTGAAGCCGGGGGGCATAATGGCAGGGATGAGACCACAACATTAACTCTTATTCCTGCCGTAAAAGAGGCCGTTCAGATTCCTTTAATAGCAGCAGGAGGCATTGCCTCCGGGAATTCCATGCTTGCAGTGATGGTATTGGGCGCTGATGGGGTTCAGGTAGGTAGTAGATTTGTGGCTAGCGAAGAAGCCTCTTCCCACATATTATTTAAACAAAAAGTGGTGGAGGCTAAGGAGGGAGATACCCAACTTACCCTAAAAGAATTAGCACCGGTACGTATGTTGAAAAATGAGTTTTTTGAGGAAGTACAGAACGCATATAAACAAGGAGCTACTACAGAAGAGTTAAAAGCACTACTTGGCAAAGCACGGGCTAAGCGAGGTATGTTTGAAGGAGATTTAATCCAGGGAGAATTAGAAATTGGTCAGGTTGCCTCTATTATTCATGACATTAAACCGGCAGCAACAATCGTCGCTGATATGATGATTGAATTTAATCTGGCTAAGAAGGCAACTTCTCTTTACAACTTTAAAAAATAGTCTAATACAGTTATAAGGTATTGGAATAATCAGTATCCTTATTTCAATAATAAATTAATGTCGTTCACCAAACGCGTTATTTCTTCTTTTTTGGTGCCATCATAAATTCCTCTAATTTGCCTTAGGGGATCTACGAGAATAAAATTAGGTGTGTGGATAAAATCTTGTAACCCACCATCACCTTCAGCTACAACAGCAAAGTAACTTTTACGGGCCAGGTTATATATATGCCGTTTATCCCCTGTGGTAATATTCCATTTAGAGACATTGGCTCTGTGTTTAATGGCATAATTTTTTAGAACGGGCACGCTATCTAACTCGGGTGTTACCGAAAGGGATAGTAATTTTACCCTATCATCGTCCTTAAAGATTTCCTGAAGTTCCTCCATATTGTTGCTCATTATGGGGCAAATACTAGGGCAACGGGTAAAGAAGAAATCAGTCACATATATTTTACCATCATAATCTGCCTGGGTTATGGTATCTCCATTCTGATTTGTTAACGAAAAGTCCATGACACGATGTCCCTGATCTAATGCATGTAGGCTAAGGTCTACTAACGCCGGATTCAGATCAGCAGGATTATAAATCCGAGGTTCGCTTTCTGCCGTGTACTTTTTAGCTATAAAAAAGAAAGCTATAATTAGTAGTACAGACAGTATTCCTACTGTAAAAAGCGATTTTTTCATATCCCTGAGATGTGATTATGCAAAAGAAACCAAAAGTGTTTCTTATAGTACCGAATTGTCAATAGTTATATCAGCGTCTTTCCAGGCTTTGTCAAATTCTTGTTTTATTTTGTCGGCTTCCATGAGTTTTCCCTGGGCCTTAAGACTGTGATACAGACCCATGAGGGACCATCCATTTTGTCGGAGCACATCCAGATCTTCATTGTATATTTTTTCAGCCTCTTTAAATTTTTGAGCTTTTAATAAAACAGCACCTAAGTTTTGTCTTGTAGGAATATGCCAGGCCGCAGGTTCTGTATAGGTTAAGTTATCCTCAGCGGAGACTGCATTTTCAAGATGGGCAATTGCCTTAGGAAGATCTCCTTGTAGTGCGGCTAGTTCCCCTGCCACAACTTCATAGGCTATAGTTGCAATCGCTACCGACGCATTATGTGAAGTTGCTACTAAGTTTTCCAGCTCAGGATCGTCCTTAAGAATTGCAATAGCATCCAATTCTTCCTGTGCCTCTTTAGCATTTCCCTTTCTTATGAAAGCAATGCCTCTGGCATAATGACGAATAAGTCTCAAATGTTTTATTTCAGGATTGGGACTAGGAATGGTAAGAATATCATTCCATTTACCAAAACGTGTATACGCTAAAAGAGGGGTAGAAGCAAAATCTTGTAAGAAAGTTAAAGTAACCAATTCTCCGGTAGGAACTTTTTCTGCAGTCTTTTTAGCCGCATCAATAGCAATATCACTTGCACCTAATAAACTTGCTGCTGACCATAAAAAGTGGATGTTATGAGGGTAGTATCCCAAGGGGTACATACCCTGTGAATAACACTGTGAAATATAATCCTCATCCGCAAGAATGGCAGCCTGATTCGTCTTAACGGCATCTAAATACCTTCCAACACGAATATAAATATGGGACGGCATATGAACAATGTGTCCGGCAGCAGGCATTAGAGAAGCTAATTTATCGGCACTGGGTACTGCCAGGTCAGGTTTAGGCAGTTCTACCATATGGATATAATAATGGTGCGCTCCCGGGTTATTGGGGTTAATCTCCATTGCCTTTTCTAGGGCAGCCTTTGCTTCTGCAATATTAGGGGAGGGATTTCCGTCCGCATCCCAGTAATTCCAAGGTACGGTATTCATCACTGAAGCAGCATATAAGACTTGTACTTCTGCATCCTGAGGAAATTGCTTCACAACCTTTTCCATGGCCTTCATGTACGCTATATTAAGTTCTTCAACATCCATTGATAAATCGCCACTATATCTATGGGTTAGGGCTTCAATTAAGGCTTGTTCTTTTGGAGAGGCATTCGATGCCCATTTTTTTGCTTTTTCAAGGGCTTCATTATATTTAATCTTACGCTCATCAAGAGGTAAGGCATCATTAATGTTGGGTCCTAATGCATAGGCTTGCCCCCAATAGGTCATTGCAGAACTAGGGTCTAACCTAGATGCCTCCATGAACGAACGATGTGCTTCTGCATGGTTAAATGCATATGTAAGTCTTAAACCTTGATCAAAAAACTGTTGAGCCCTATCTTCGGATGTTGTTATAGGGAAATGAAGATTACCTAAATTTTCGAAAAGAGGAGAAATTTGTTGCGTGGTGTCCACATCTTCCAATAAAAATTTAGCTACCGTACATTTAATAGCCCCAAAGGAGGCTAGTTGTGATGGATCTTTTTGTTTTTTAGAGGTAGTAGGAACCAGTAAATACAAAAGGGTTAAAAAGGCTCCTGCGATAATGAATACTTTGGCTTTTGGTTTCATAATAATATAGTTGGTGGTTGAATTATTGCATAATATGCTAATTATAAACGACTTGAAGGTACAATAAAAGAGTACACATTATAAAGTATACCTAAAAGAAAGCATCTTACAAAAGCCTGTCCAGTATATTATTTGCTATTATATATTTGGTTCATTGCTTCTATATATTCATTAAATCCATTGAGAGTTTCGCTTAAAACAACGATTTGTTGTTGTACTTCCTTCCAGTCCTCCTGTTCTATAGCTTCTCTGACACCAGGTAAGGTCTTTACGCCATAACCCGTATAAAAACCGGGCGCATAGATCTGATGTTTATACCAGGATCTTCTGGGTAAACCCCTTGCATTAGTCAATGCCTGTTCTGTTTGCATGAGTTTCGCATTCAACGCTTCTTGCTGCCCCTTGGTAAGTTTTTCCATAGACATATCAGCAAAAGAGGTAATACTTGTTTTTAGAGCGGCAAGGCTATTTTGTAACGATGAAAAATCTACATAGGGGATAAGTGACTTCGTAACAGGTTTAACAAATGCTTTTGTAGGATCTGCTGCCAATTCAAATGCGTTTGTGGCTACCAGTTTATTATGCTTTTCTACAGATTTTCGCATACTTTCGGTCTGATCCATTACCTCATCTAGGTATTTAGAGACTGTTGTATGCCATTGTTTAAATTCAAACGGAAGTACATCAGCGTTGGCCAATCTCAGTACTATTCTTCCCGCAGTATTCGCCAGGGCAATCCCATAAGCAAATTCCGGATCTTTAAAACGTTTGTAATGTGGATAGGTATCATAAATCGTATGATATTCGCCCCCTGCATTTTCTCCGCCAAACCCAAGATTAAGGGAAGCGATTCCGGCATGCTGAATAAACGGAGTGTAATCCGATCCCGAACCGAGGGCATATAACTTAAATTGGTCATCTCCACCACCCACTAATTGTGCAGCAATTCTGCGCTCTTTCACAGAAGCATTTGTCTGTGGATCTGTTACGGACGAAGCTACTTCCTGCACCATGGCTTGTAATGTATGAGAACCACCAGCATTAAAAAAGCCTCTGCCATTACCATCTGTATTGATGTAAGCCACCGCTTTTTCTTGTAATTCCTTTTTATGATCTTCTACCCATTCAGTAGAACCAATTAGGCCGGGCTCTTCTGCATCCCAGGCACAATACACAACGGTCCTTTTTGGACCTTTTCCACTTTTAGCAAGTTCTCCCACAACACGGGCTTCTTCCAGTAAGGCCACCATGCCGCTAACAGGATCTGCAGCGCCATGTACCCAGGCATCATGATGATTTCCACGAATTACCCACTGATCCGGGAATTCCGATCCTTTTAGGGTGGCAATCACATTGTGCGCCGGAGTTAGTTTCCATTCAAAGGCTAATGAAAGATGTACTTTGGCAGGCCCCGGACCTATATGATAGGTTATGGGTAAACCACCTCGCCAGCTATCAGGAGCCACCGGACCTTCCAGCGCTGCTAACAACGGCTGGGCATCTTCATAAGAAATAGGTAAAACTGGAATTTTTGTAATGGTGGGCGCATCTTTCCTGTCTAAACGCTTAGCATCTTTTGTAGCCCCGTACCCCGGTGTAAGTACATCACCAGGATATAATGGCATATCCATTACAGATCCTCTTTGTACCCCGGTCTTATTTTTAAAAGCACCTTTTGGATATACGTCGCCCCGTACAAAACCATCATCTTCCGGATCTGAATAAATAATGCACCCAATAGCCCCTTTTTCTGCTGCCAGCTTTGGCTTAATGCCTCTCCAGGAACCATAATATTTTGCTATTACTATCTTTCCTTTAACATCGATGCCTAATTTCTCTAATTCCTCGTAGTCTTTAGGGACCCCGTAGTTTACAAAAACCAGATCGGCTTCCACATCGCCATCGGTAGAAAAAGCGTTATAACTAGGCAACAAGGCGTCGCCCTGGGAGGTAAAAGAATCACCTTCCACCGGTACCGCTGTTAATTTGGCTTTATAAGTAGTAGGAGCTACCAATGATAACTCGCGCACCTTGGGATAGGGAAATAGAATCTGATACGTTTCAATTTTGGCATCGTACCCCCATGATTTGAATTGCTTTACCATCCATTCGGCGTTTTCTCTACCATAATCGGTTCCAACCCAATGGGGTTCGGCAGCCATACGCTGCATCCAGGAATCCAGATTTTTTGCGGAAAGTTCTGCTTCAAAAGAAGCCTCTAGTTTTAGCTGGTTTGGTATATTTTCAGGAGTAAATCCAATAATGGATTGACCACACAAATTTCCATAAAAAGCGATAAAAAGACATAAAAATAAAGTTCGTTTAAGCATCTGATAAAATTTTAATGAAGATAACTATTTAGAGAATTAATTACTACTTAATCTGAAAGTTGAAAACAACAGTTGCTAGTCAGTGGATTACAATTAAAACCAAGATTGATCCAACTTCAAGATAGTGCGTAGGAGTATATTGGCTCCATTTGCCATATCCTTTGAAGAAGTGTATTCTTTAGGGGAATGGCTTATGCCATCCTTACTTGGGACAAAAATCATCCCTACCGGGGTAATACGTGCCATATCCTGGGCGTCGTGTCCGGCCCCGCTTTGCATTTGTTTGGTACTCAAGCTCAGTTCCCCGGCTGCTTCAGTTATTAATTTTTGAATTCTTCTGTCCGTAAGGGCGGGTGCGGAAGTGGCATCAATAGGGGTAAATCTAAAGGGGGTTCCCATTTCTTCTTCAATGTCTTTGGCCCTACTTTTCATGCCCTCAAACAACTGCACTATTTTCTCAGATGAAAGATCACGAATTTCCAGGCTTAGTTGAACCGCCCCTGGAATTACATTGGGAGCACCCGGGAAAGCCGAGATACGACCTACAGTTCCTACCTGATTTCCCTCAAAACTCTTAGTGACTTCATCGACAGCCAAAATAAATCTGGATGCGGCGAGCAAGGCGTCTTTTCTCATAGACATAGGCGTGGTTCCTGCGTGATTTGCAAATCCTTTGATGTCGACATCCCACCATTTTATTCCAACAATCCCATCTACCACTCCGATATCAATTTGCTCCCGATCTAGTATTCCACCTTGTTCAATATGTAGTTCCAGGAAGGCTATGAGACTGCCCTCAGGCCGTTCAACTTCAGCAATGCGGGTGGCATTGCCTCCCAACCTGTTGATGCCTTCTCCCATAGAATACCCGGTACTGTTTACTACATCTAGGGCATCCTGATTCAATTCTCCGACTAATGCTCTGCTTCCCATAACACCGCCTTCCTCGTTCGAAAAAATAATGACCTCAAGGGGATGCTCGGTTTGTATCTTCGCTTCATTTAGGGTTCTAATAACTTCAATGGCAGCGAGTGAACCTACGCAACCGTCATAATTTCCCCCATTGGGAACCATATCTATATGGGAACCGAAGCCTATGGGTTTTAAATAAGGGTCCTTTCCTGATCGCTTTCCAATAATATTTCCAGCGAAATCAACACTTACTTCAAGTCCTGAAACTTGCATCAGCGAAATAATATAGGCACGACCCTCCAGGTCAGCATCGCTGAATGCCACCCGGTTGGTTTCCCCATTTTCCATTTTTCCATAGGTTGCCAATTTCAGAAGCGTTTTCTCCAGGCGTTCTTCATTAACATAGGGGAAATCTTGAGCTAATGCAAGGCCGGACATTAACAGTAATAAAAAGCAGCCTACTAAGAATTTTGGCATAACGTTGATTTTAAGAGACAAGATATAAAACTTATGTAAGTAGTCACAACCTCTGATTAATTTCCTGAGGTAGCGATCTATTACCTAAGGGAAATATTGGCAATTTGAAGCGTAAAATTCTCTGCTTTTTTATTGCCAATTAAAATGGCTGTTTCCTCCAATTGTTCCCCTGTAAATTTTGGCATATTTAACTGCCTTCCTCTAAACTGAGGGATCATTTTGTCGAAAGGGATTTCTATAGTTTGCCATTCGTTAGTAGTTGAAATATTGAAAGCATAGGAATAATAATCGGACTTATCTCTTTTAATACGGAACTGATAGTTTTTGCTATCACCTTTTAATTTGACAACCACTTTAGTATATTCTCTGACGTCTTTTGCGGGAAAGCGGTATTGTACCAATGAAAAACCGCCATTATTTTCTAATGAAACAGTTCCCTTAAAAACTCCATGGCCTTTATCGTTCAATGAAAAGTAACCTTTGGATCTACCGCCCATTACCCCATCATTTACAACCTGCCATTGATCAATAGTTGAATCGCTTGTGAAATTAAAAATCGTAAGGTTAGTTTGTGACATGAGTAATAAGATTAATAAAGATGTAAATTTCATATTGATAAAGATACTTGATCTGAATACCAGTTAGAAAGGGGGCACACATTTTATTTGTGATGAACGGTTCAAATTTGCTCT
>Ga0316204_10011102_pt1 | contig 11384 bp, 11 predicted proteins | sample 6monrhotite_MG_2_FD_205661 | JGI IMG/M metagenome (GOLD analysis project Ga0316204, IMG submission 205661) | Microbial mat bacterial communities from mineral coupon in-situ incubated in ocean water Damariscotta River, Maine, United States -... | ecosystem: Environmental > Aquatic > Marine >...
GTCACTCACGACGAGAAAATTATCCCTACTTTTAAGCGTATTTACCTCATTCGCGATGGTGTTACCCATGAGGAAGCAGGTGAAGGACGAGGATTCGAATGAAGCAAGGCAGCACAAGTTGCTGTTATAATATTTACCATAATGACTAAGGTACTCGGTATCGTTTACCGGGTACTTGCTACTCATCTGACTCACAAGGAAGGCTATCAGGCGCCTGAAACTAAGTCAGGCGCAGTCACACTCATTCAGCGGTCAGTCTTCTTTGAGTGCCCAAACGCAAGCATCTACATACTCAGTTTAGAATCTTTGTATTAATTCTTTAAGTTTGTAGCGCGTTTGACCATCAGAATCGTTTTCGGCCAGAATGTAAACGCGATCACCCTTCGCCAGTTGCATACCAAATACAGGTAGCCTGACAATACTCCCATCATCAAGTCTTACTTTCACGGTAACAAGTGTGACCTTATTACTTGTTCGAAAGCTAGTAGTCGTCCCTTTATTTACTTCTATCACGGTACCTGAAGTCAGACTGCGAACCGTGGGTCCATCAGAGAAAAACCAGAGAGAAAAGGCAACAGATATTATAAGCATAGCAAGTGCAAACAATATCCTGTTGCGCCTGTAATAATAAGTGTACGACAAATTTACTCTCCCCGAGCTCACAGACTTTTACCGTAGGTGGACACTTAGCAACAATCGCCACTAAGTTGTTATCATAACCGTTTAATTAAAATGATTCAGTATCAAAGCGCTGGCAACAGTGTCTATCTCATGCCTATTTTTATCGTGCTCACAATGCGCGCACTCATAAATCATGCATTAGTATATTTTTGATTCTAAGACATGGCAGTAAAGTAGTCTAAGATAGAGAATAGATTAATTGATAAAGCGGTAGACACTTCACTTAATTTGCTTTGAGAATTCTTTACTGTATTTAATATGTTTACTATACTTATTTTGACTAAATACATATGCAAGGTGGCCTTGATATGAACAACGATAAGGACAACCATCATTTTTCTGACAAGGAAGAGCATCATTTATCTAGAAATGACAACGATTACTTAATTAGGTTTCTAAATTGGGTGATCAGTCACTCTATTAGATTGTTAGCAGTATTAATGGTCATTGTTATTTTGTTGTGTATTGCCGATGTTGTTATTGTTTTGTATGAAAAGCTAAATACTCCGCCTTATTTTGTCCTCGAATTTGGAGATATTTTCAGTGTATTCGCCTCGTTTTTAGCGGTGCTAATTGCAATAGAGATATTTGCCAACATCACGCTGTACCTGAGAGATGACATAATTCATATCCGTTTGGTAATTGCCACGGCCTTAATGGCGATTGCTCGAAAAGTAATTGTATTGGATTTTTCGACTATAACGCCTGACTATGTATTCGCTATTGCTGCGGTGATTCTTGCACTTGGCGCTACTTATTTTGTGGTAGCAACTAAAGCTCGTTCATAGCCTAGCTCTAACAATAGTGATGATTAAGGTGCGTTTTAGTAATGCATCGAGATAATTGCTGTGAAAGCGTTGTTTAATCGTATATATCAATTGTGTTTTAAGATGATAGGTTGTTGTTTATAATCGATTTTGTAGCGCCATATTAGCGCTTGCCTAAGGTATTCGTAAATAGAATAGGAGTAGGTATGTTGTAAATAATATAACACAGGTTATAACAAATAAGTCGTAGTGTTTTCTTAATCAATAGCTGATCCTCGCGACAGGCTACAACTTCGATAGAGCATCCCCATTACTCTAAAGATTCTCCATCAATGCTAAGTAAAGTAGCTGATTTTGGTATACACTATTTCATATATATCTGACAGATTTTTGCTTTGAATTAGCCAGATCACCCCTGCGTTCATGAGGGTCAGGTGCAAGCTAGATTTAGATTAGAAATCCATTTTCAGGAACATTATTACAATGACCAACGAGCAAGATTCACGACCATCTTCGCATGCCAGTCAAGTTGATACTGTTTTTCAACAGCTGGAATCCGGCCCTGAAGGTTTGTCGAAAGAACAGGTTAACAATCGCCAACAGAAATATGGGCTTAACCGGCTAAAAGCGGTTAAAGGCAAGGGCCCTCTGCGGCGTTTTTTGGCACAGTTTCATAATGTCCTAATATACGTATTGATGGTATCTGGTGTGGTCACTTCCATGCTTGGACATTACCTCGATAGTAGCGTGATCTTCGGTGTGGTTTTGATCAATGCGCTTATTGGTTTTATTCAGGAAGGTAAAGCCGAAAAAGCACTCGATGCTATCCGTAACATGCTTTCACTACATGCAATGGTGAAACGCGATGGTCACCTAGTCAACCTTGAGGCTGTTCAACTGGTACCGGGTGACATTGTGTCATTACAGTCTGGTGATAAAGTGCCTGCTGATTTACGTCTGTTCAAAGCACGTGACCTCAGAATAGAAGAAGCCATACTGACCGGTGAATCAGTACCCGTTGAAAAAGCTGTCGAAGCAGTGGCTGAACAGGCTTCAATCGGTGACAGGAGTTGCATCGCTTACTCTGGAACGCTGGTTACTTATGGACAGGGTCTGGGAGTTGTTATCTCAACTGGTTCAGATACTGAAATCGGTCGCATCAGCAGCCTGTTAAGTCAGGTACAGGTATTGACTACGCCATTGCTACGCCAAATGGCAGAGTTTGCCAAATGGCTAACCATCGCTATTGGCATTATTGCGGTCGCTACATTTGCGTATGGTGTTCTGCTAGGTGGTTATAGTGCAGATGACATGTTTCTGGCGGCAGTCGGGCTGGCAGTTGCTGGTATTCCTGAAGGGTTACCCGCTATCATGACCATCACGCTGGCTATTGGTGTGCAACGCATGGCTAAAAATCATGCCATCATCCGTCATTTGCCTGCGGTAGAAACACTGGGTTCGGTCACCACCATCTGTTCTGATAAAACCGGTACTCTGACACGTAACGAAATGACCGTAACCAGTGTGGCCACAACGCAGGGTATGATTGAAGTCAGCGGTGTCGGTTATGACCCGCATGGCGATTTTTTAATAGATGGTCGCGAAATTACCATTCAGCAGGCACCACAGCTAGCAGAATTAGTTCGTGCCGGATTACTATGTAATGAAGCCAGCCTGAAACAGGTCAATCAGCAATGGCAACTGCAGGGAGATCCGACCGAAGGTGCGCTGGTCACTCTGGCTCTCAAAGCCGGGCTTGAACACGATTTTGAGTTGTCCCAGTATCGTCGTACAGATGAAATACCATTTGAATCGGAACATCGATTCATGGCGACCTTGCACCATGACCATGCGGGTAAAGGTTATATTTTTCTGAAGGGTGCGCCAGAACGGGTTCTGGATATGTGCCAGCAACAGCGAAGTGGTGAAGCAAACACAGCTGTTGACAGGCCGTATTGGGAAGACCTGATGAATAGTATGGCCGAAGGAGGACAACGTGTGCTCGCGATTGCCAGTAAACCCTCTGCAAAAGGGCAACAGAACCTTAATTTTGATGATGTCGAAAACGATCTTGTGCTGCTCGGACTAGTTGGTCTGAATGATCCCCCGCGTCAGGAAGCCACCGCTGCTGTGCAAATATGTCAGCAGGCAGGAATCCGCGTCAAGATGATTACTGGTGATCACGCGATTACCGCCAGGGCCATCGGTGCACAAATGGGTATAGGCGACGGTAGCACCGCACTCTCAGGCGCTGAACTGGAAAACCTTAACAATGAACAGCTGCGTGAAGTGGTACGAGACTGTGATGTGTTTGCGCGAGTATCCCCTGAACAGAAATTGCAACTGGTGACGGCAATGCAGGCCAACGGTGAAGTGGTTGCCATGACTGGAGACGGGGTAAATGATGCGCCTGCGCTAAAACGAGCCGATGTTGGTGTGGCGATGGGTTTAAACGGTACCGAAGTAGCTAAGGAAGCCGCCGAAATGGTCCTTGCCGATGATAATTTCGCATCGATTTCACGTGCCGTGGTGGAAGGCAGAACCGTTTACGACAACCTCAAAAAATCCATCATGTTTGTTTTACCCACTAACGGCGGTGAAGCATTTACTATTATTGCGGCAATCATGATGGGTAAGATGTTACCAATTACAGCGGTACAAATACTATGGATTAACATGATAACAGCAGTTACGCTGGCGCTCACACTCGCCTTTGAACCAGCGGAGAAAAATATCATGAAAAGATTACCGCGTGATCCAAAGTTACCGATACTTTCCGGCTTTCTGATCTGGCGTATCAGCTTTGTATCATTGATTATCGTAAGCGGTACTTTTGGGCTTTTCCTGTGGGAAAGGTCGGGCGGCGCATCCATCGAAATAGCGCGTACTGTAGCGGTCAATACACTAGTTATGTTTGAAATTTTCTATCTGTTCAGCGCACGTTACTTGCTGCAGCCTTCGTTAACGATTGAAGGCATAACCGGTAACCGTTACGTGCTCTACGTGATTGGGCTGCTACTGATATTTCAGCTCGCGTTTACCTATCTTGGCCCGATGCAGATGATGTTCGCCACCGCAGCCATCAGTGCCGAAGCCTGGCTGAGAATTATTATCGTCTCCTCTTCAGTAATCTTTCTGGTTGAGATTGAAAAATGGCTGTTTAGAAAATTTATGGTTACCAGTGAACAGGCTTAATTTACCGGCCGGAATGTGGCACATATCGAAAGGACCCGACGCTGTCGATCGTATGCTGGCATCCTAGTTATTCGGCTCCACAGCGGTCGCTACACTACTGTTACTAGCGCAGCTTGAATCATTTATGGCTTTGCACGATGTAGCACTGGTGGTTGCAGTCATTACAGCCATCGTCTTTGTGCGTTGTAACTGACCCTAGAAGCCTGATGCTGCTGGCTGATATATTGACCATTGTACTGTTACTGGGTGCTGCCTTTTTTTCCGAGCGGAACTATCGGCCTGTTATCTTTCTCAATGCACGCACCCTATTACCCCACATTCCACAGTCACAGTTTTTACCCAAGCATTGACTGCAGCGCCATGTCGAATCAGGTATTGGCGTCATGGAGCGTGGCGTTGTGTCAGCGGGTAGAGATATGGAAATCGGTGGAAACTTCTTGCCCAAACAAGAACTGGTTAGACTGACCATTCCACGCCGTGTTTATACGCAAGCACATATGGATATCACCGCAGAAAGTGTGATTCGGGTGATGAAACATGCCAGTTAGGTCAAAGGTCTTAGGTTTATTTACGAGCCTAAAATGTTGCGCTTTGTTATGGGTTGATTTGAAGAGGACAATTAACTGGCTTTTGGGCTGAATTGATGTAAATCAATGGCAGCCCAAATCTATTTACTTAAAATGCCTTAATTTGAAGCATATTAAACAATATGAAAAGTACCTCAGGAAAATTATTATGGAATTAGTCTGCCCAGCGGGAAACTTACCATCGCTCAAAGCCGCTGTAGATAACGGGGCCAACGCCGTGTATATCGGTTTCAAAGATGAAACCAATGCACGCCATTTCGCCGGCCTTAATTTCAATGAAAAAAGTGCACAAGCGGGTTTAACGTATGCCAAAGATCGGGGCGTTAAAGTTTTTGCTGCCATCAATACCTATGCCCAAGGTGGTGATTTTATAAAATGGCAGAATGCAGTTGACCTCGCGGCAGATTTATCCATTGATGCTTTGATTTTGGCTGACATTGGAGTGATGGATTATGCTTGTGATAAACACCCTGATTTGCGCTTACATTTATCGGTACAAGCTTCAGCAACCAACCCAGAATCCCTAGCTTTTTACCTGAGAAACTTCAATATTCAGCGGGCTGTTTTACCACGAGTTTTGTCAATCAAACAAGTTGAACAAGTACTGCAAGCCACTTCAGTGCCGATTGAAGTATTTGGATTTGGTAGCCTGTGTGTGATGGTCGAAGGTCGCTGTTTATTGTCGTCTTATGCCACTGGCATGTCACCCAATACATTTGGTGCATGTTCACCAGCCAGTGCCGTTCAATGGCAAGAAAAACCCAATGACATTTTGGAAACCAGATTGAACCATGTGTTAATAGACCGGTTTGAAAAAGGTGAGAAAGCTGGTTATCCAACCCTATGTAAAGGTCGTTTTGAAGTCAATAAAAACACTTATTATGCGCTAGAGGAACCCACCAGTTTAAACACCTTATCTATATTGCCGGGATTGTTTAACATGGGTGTGGCGGCCATTAAAGTCGAAGGCCGACAACGCAGTCCAGCCTATGTGGCACAAGTCACCAGTATTATGCGTCAAGCTATTGATGCGGCGCAGAGTAACCGAGAAAATTTTCAAACCAAAGCTGAATGGATGGGTGAGTTACAAAAAGTATCAGAAGGCAGCCAAACCACATTGGGTGCTTATCATAGACCTTGGCAATAACAAATGATGAATAAGCAGATTAACTCAAACACTAAACCCAAGCTATCAGTAGGGCCGATTCAATATTTTTGGCCCAAAGCCAAAGTTATAGCGTTTTATCAACAAGTGGCAGAAAGCGCCATCGATATTGTCTACTTGGGTGAAGTGGTTTGTTCCAAACGCCTTGAAATGAAGTTCGAAGATTGGCTGGAAATAGGTCGTCAATTAACTGCCAAAGGCAAAAGTGTCGTGTTATCTAGTATGACATTGATTGAAGCTGGTTCAGAACTGTCTCGCATGCGGCGGGTGTGTGAACAAGAAGAGTTTTGTGTTGAAGCCAATGATTTTGGTGCCATAGAAATATTGTCACAAAAAAATAAAAACTTCATTACGGGTGCCTCCATCAATATATACAATGAACGTAGCCTCGAGTTGTTAAGCCAACAAGGCATGACGCGCTGGAACCTATCGGTTGAATTGGGCAAAGACCAGTTGGCCAAATTACATCAACACCGTCCCAATGGAGTTGAAACAGAAGTATTGGTGTGGGGACGCTTACCTCTGGCATATGCCGCCAGGTGTTTTACCGCCAGAGCCCACAATTTACCCAAAGATCAATGCCAATTTAAATGCATTGAAGACCCAGATGGCTTGGTAATGAAAACCCGAGAACAACAAGATTTTCTGTGCTTAAACGGTATCCAGACTCAATCAGCATTGACTTGTAATTTACTGCCAGAACTTGAAGTGATGAAAACATTGAATGTTGATGTGTTGCGCATCAGTCCACAATCTGAACACACTTTCGAGGTGATTGAAGCTTTTGCTCAAGCGTTGTCAGCACCAGAGAATATAGAACACTTGAACAGCAAACAACAACAACATGCCCCCAGTGGGTTATGTGATGGATATTGGTTTGGTCAATCAGGTATGGATTTACATCAAGCCAACTCCCAATCAATCAGATTATGAATAACATTACTGTAAAAGCCCCGCCATCAGACATGAATCAAAGCAGTCAACCAAGGGTTCCTGAATTGTTAACACGTCCCATCACGCTGATTCCCGAAACCATACGCAGTGCCTTGATTGTGAAGGCGCTGAATGTCGTATTGGCGCAAGCTTTGAGTGAGGGTGAACTTGAGTTTTTATCAAAGCAACAGGTTTCAGTCTCAATCACAGACCTCAAACTTAAATTTGCATTGAGCTTAAGGAACAATCAACTGGCCGCCAAAAGGTGGCGATCATCAGATGACTTAAATCTGACTGGCTCTCTGTATGATTTTATGTTGTTAGCCACTCGTCAGGAAGATTCAGACACACTTTTTTTCCACCGTCGTTTAAAAATGGAAGGCAGCACAGAACTCGGCTTGGAAGTAAAAAACCTGTTAGATGGTATGGACACAGATACTGTTCGATTTCACCAACAGATTGATTTTACTTTGCGCCATGGGATAAAACTGTCTGAAAAACTATTCAGATGATTTAAAAAGCCTCACAGTATTTATCACTACCATGGAATTGGCTGGTGAATTCAAACGAGTCAATGCAACTGTTGATTTCGCTCTGGAAGTAACGGAGCAGTGCTACCGCAGTCGACAAGCTAAAGGGCTTGCTTTGTTGTTTGAAAACCCCAAAGACTCAAACATATCGATTGTGGGTAATTTATACGGTACTGGAAAACGTGTCGCTATGGCACTGGTGCTGAACGAAGTTAAATATTTACGCACCATTGGTGAGACTCTGGCCTTTCTTAAAATACCCACCTTACCCACCTATTTTTCTGATGCTTAGCCAAGTTACTAAAATTTAGAAACTAGTATATGTCAACCCTAAACTGATAGCCACTCCTGCGTATCGCGCTCATGCGCCATGTAGCCCTTGGCGGTTTCCATTAGATTGGGAATCTAGCCCTAGAGGCGCTTGAGTTGCACCTCTACTGCGCAAACACTTTTTTAAAGCGGTTTCGCAGGGGCACCAGTTTGTTGTTGATGCTGATAACGTAAATTACCAGCGTGAGCACCACCAATAGGAATATTACAAATTCGGATAAACTTTGTACCCTCTTTATATATATTTTGGCCAGATGAGACGTTAAACCCCGTCTAAAACAGTAAGTGATCGCCGGCCAACTTTAGAAAAATAGTAAGAAAACATGGGTTGTTGGTGTTCAGGGCGCTTTTCACATAAATTTTAATATATTTCTGCTAAAAGACACTTGCGATTGTGCTATATTATGCATATTATATGCATGTTATAGTTTGTTCGGCCCGCCTAGCAAATTGCATAACCAACAATCGAAAAGTGAGGATAAATTCTATGTCTGAGGTACTCACAAGATCCGCGGCGCGGAACATCTTCTACGGCGGCTCGCTGTTCTTCTTTCTGCTGTTTGCGGCGCTTACGGCGCATACCCATTGGTACATGGTGACGGTATCTACCGACAGCGAAGGGCTAACCGAGAGTGTGAAGCGCGGAAAGCACGTGTGGGAAGAAAATAGCTGTATTAACTGCCACAGTATTCTCGGCGAGGGCGCCTACTTTGCTCCCGAGCTGGGCAATGTCTGGACCCGCTATGGCGGACGTGAAAATGCCGAAGCCGCCCGTGCTGGAATCAAGGCCTGGATTCGTGCGCAGCCGCTGAATATTCCTGGGCGTCGCGTTATGCCCAATTTCAATCTTGATGAAGAAGAACTGGATGCGCTGGTTGATTTCCTGAAATGGACTGACTCCATCGACACCCAGGGTTGGCCGCCTACGCCGGCTGGCTAACAGGTGGCTTGCCGGTTGGCAATGTCTGCTTGCGATAGTTTACTGCTAAAGGGGATTCACAATGAAATATGAAACACAGCGGGTGGCCTATCCGTTTTTTGCGGTGGCAATGGCGCTGTTTGCGCTACAGATTATCTTCGGTATTATGGCCGCTACGGTTTATATCATGCCGGAGTTTCTTGCCGAGGCCATGCCATTCCATATTATGCGAATGAGCCACACCAACCTTTTGGTGGTCTGGTTGCTCATCGGCTTTATGGGTTGCACCTATTACCTGATGCCTGAAGAGGCAGAGCAGGAAATTCACAGCCCCATGATTGCCTATGTGCAGTTGGCGATTTTTGCCGTGGCTGGTGCAGGCGCATTGGTGAGCTATCAGCTCGGCATTCACGAGGGCAGGGAGTTTCTTGAGCAGCCCCTGTGGTCAAAGATCCTGATTACTGTTTCCTTTCTGATGTTCCTCTACAATACCAGCCTTACTCTGATGAAAGGGCGCAAGACCGCAATCAATCTGGTGTTGATGCTGGGCCTTTGGCTGGCGGCAGTGTTCTGGTTGTTCGCGTTCTTTAACCCGAGCAACCTCGCCGTCGACAAACTCTATTGGTGGTGGGTTGTACACCTTTGGGTAGAAGGCGTATGGGAATTGATCATGGCTTCACTGCTAGCCTACCTGCTAATTAAAATGACCGGTGTAGACCGCGAGATCATCGAGAAATGGTTATATGTGATCATTGGTCTGGCGCTGTTCTCCGGCCTGTTGGGCACCGGGCACCACTACTACTGGATTGGTGCACCGGGCTACTGGCAGCCTCTGTCGAGCATCTTCTCCACGCTAGAGGTGTTACCGTTCTTCGCGATGGTGATGTTCGCCTTCTTCATGTTCTGGAAAGGCCGTCGTAACCATCCCAACAAAAGTGCTATGCTGTGGACGCTTGGAAGTGCAACTCTAGCTTTCTTTGGCGCTGGCGTGTGGGGCTTTATGCACACCCTGTCATTCATCAATTACTACACGCACGGCACGCAGGTTACGGCCGCGCACGGTCACCTTGCCTTCTTCGGCGCCTACGTGATGATGATCCTTGCGGTTATCACCTACGCCATGCCGCAGTTGCGCAGGGTGCAGCCCTACAACCAGATCCTTAATATGTGGAGCTTCTGGCTGATGAGCTCGGCAATGTGCTTCATGACCTTTACGCTGACTTTTGCGGGCGTGGTGCAGACTCACCTGCAGCGAGTAATGGGCATGAACTACATGGCAGTGCAAGAGCAGTTGCAACTATTCTACGTCATGCGCCTGGGTTCTGGTGTGCTGGTGGCCATAGCGGCGATTGTCTTCTTCGTGGCGGTCTTTGGCCCGGCCAAGGAGCAAGCCTCGGCCTCTTCGGTTGCTGCGCAGTAGTAGGACAATAAGCCTTGGACACTGCCGTTAACACCAAGCAACAGCCGGTTCAGGACATTCCGTTCTATGAGCCGGTTGGCAATGAGTGTGAACTGTTTCAGCAGGCCTACGAGCAGCGTTTACCGCTGCTGTTGAAAGGGCCCACCGGCTGCGGTAAAACCCGCTTCGTCAGTCATATGGCGGCTAGGCTTGGGCGGCCGCTGTTCACGGTTTCCTGTCACGACGACCTGACCGCTGCTGATCTCACCGGACGGTATCTGTTGCAGGGCGGTGAAACGCGCTGGGTAGACGGGCCGTTAACGCAGGCCGTGCGCGAAGGTGGCATCTGCTATCTTGATGAAGTAGTGGAAGCGCGCAAGGACGTTACCGTGGTGCTACACCCGCTGACCGACGATCGCCGTCTGTTGCCGCTGGAGCGCACTGGCGAACTACTCGAGGCGCCCGATAATTTTATGCTAGTGGTGTCGTATAACCCTGGCTACCAGCATATCCTGAAGTCGCTCAAGCCCAGTACGCGCCAGCGTTTTGTGGCCAAGAGCTTTGATTTCCCACCGCCCGACCTAGAGCGAGATATTGTTGCCTCCGAGAGTGGTCTGCCCGCAAAGCAGTGCGCGGCGCTCATCAATCTGGCGGCGCGCCTACGGGCCATGAAAGGACAGGATCTGGAAGAGGGCGTGTCTACGCGCTTGCTGATCTACTGCGCTACGCTGATGTCCAAAGGCATGCCTGCTACTCAGGCGGCCCGGGCTACATTAGTAGAGCCGCTCACTGATGATGCCGACGTGCAGGAAGGTCTTATGGAAGCCGTTCGCGCCACATTTGGTGAGGAATAGCGGTACTTTTGCGTGCTTGAGTGG
>Ga0316204_10011103_pt1 | contig 11382 bp, 7 predicted proteins | sample 6monrhotite_MG_2_FD_205661 | JGI IMG/M metagenome (GOLD analysis project Ga0316204, IMG submission 205661) | Microbial mat bacterial communities from mineral coupon in-situ incubated in ocean water Damariscotta River, Maine, United States -... | ecosystem: Environmental > Aquatic > Marine >...
ACTTGCTAACCAGTCAAGCCCCATTTCTGAGATGAGTTCAACTGTTTCATTACTAATACTCCCTTCTGATGGCCAACATCCTTTAGGTTCAAAGCCAAAATATTTTTTAAAAACTTCAATACCTTTCAGCATATGCCAACGTGTTCTTTCTGCACCACCAGGATAACAATCAGCAAGGGGTAATTCTGCATTAGGCATTGCCTGTTCAGTCGACTTTAAATCAATCAAAAGTGGAACGATGGGATGAGCATAAGGTGTCATCGACAGTTCAATTCGATCTAAGTCAGCTAATTTTTTATATCTTTCGATAACAGTACTCGATAGCTCATAGATAACTTCAACTAATGAGTGTCGATCATGCAAAGTAAAATGTTCAGCTTTTTTCATTAAGCGTTTAATACGACTATCCGTTTTTCGAACAGTTTCTGCCATCCAAGCAAGGTGGTACCAAACAAGAAGATCTGAAAAAAACTGTTCAGAATAATAAGGAATAATTTCAGGTGTTTTTAACCCTGCTTCAGCCATTTCTGTTAAGGTTTTGAATACATCAAAAGGTTCTACTAGGCGCTCCTTATTAGCACGCAAACATGCTTTAATAACATGCAAACGCTTTTCTTCATTTAATGATAAAACAGGATCTGCCAAGGTTGATAACAATGGATCTCTTAATGCTTGACCATTTTGTAAATAGTTTTTCAGTTGTTGCGCATAATCATCAATTTGCTCGAGCAAGACTGGGGCGAAATTAACTACCGCTCTTGCTTTGTTATTGTTTTCAAGATGCGCGGCCATATCCACATAATCTTTTATTATGTGTAAATACGTCCAGGGTAAATGAAACTCACCGTTTCTTAGATCTCGATACTCTGGTTGATGCATATGCCAATAGAGTACAACGTTTAATTTACTGGTTTCATCTGGCATGATGTAATTCCTGTCCAAGCATATCTGGTGTCACTAAGACCACGCCATTTGGCGAAACGTGAAAACGAGCTGCATCTTGCTCATTATCTTTACCGATAACTGTTCCATCAGGAATAACACAACCCTTATCAATGACTGCGTGATATATCCGGCAGTTTTTACCAATAGTGACATCAGGTAAAATAACCGAAGAATCGATCTTGGTATAACAATCAACACTGACGTTAGAAAATAACAATGAATGTCTTACTCGTGCCCCAGAAATAATACAGCCGCCTGACACCATTGAATCTATCGCGACGCCTCTTCTTTGATCATCATCAAAAATAAATTTAGCTGGTGGTAACTGCTCCTGACTTGTCCATATTGGCCATTTATCATCATATAAATTGAGTTCTGGAGTGATACCAATCAACTCAAGATTCGCCTCCCAAAAGGCATCAACTGTGCCGACATCTCGCCAATACGACTGTATACCAGTACTTGCATCAGTAAAGGGATAGGCAAAAACACGGTATTTCTGTATCGCATGAGGGATGATATCGTGTCCAAAATCATGACTGGATGTTTTTATGTCTGCATCACGAATTAATAATTCGAACAGCAAATCTGTGTTGAATATATATATTCCCATTGAACACAAACTTTCATCCTCTTTTCCTGGCATAGTGGCAGGTTTATCGGGTTTTTCAGAAAAGCTTTTAATACGGAAGTCATTATCAACACCCATAACACCAAATGCCGAAGCCTCTTCAACGGACACCTCAATGCACCCCACTGTCACATCGGCTTCATTTTCAACATGTTTTGCCAGCATGGCACCGTAATCCATTTTATAGATATGATCACCAGCCAGTACCAGTACGTACTCGGGTGAATGTGCACGAATAATATCAATGTTTTGATAAATTGAATCTGCAGTGCCGGCATACCAGGATTCTTGAATGCGTTGTTGTGCTGGTAAGAGTTCTACAAATTCACCAAACTCGCCGCGTAAATGCCCCCATCCTCTTTGAATGTGTAATATTAGAGAATGCGCTTTATACTGTGTCAGGACGCCAATTCGACGTATTCCGGAATTAATACAATTTGATAGTGGAAAATCAATAATACGAAACTTGCCACCAAAAGGAACAGCAGGTTTTGCTCTCCATTTAGTTAAATGTTTTAAACGTTCACCTCGTCCACCCGCCATAATAAGCGCCAATGTGTTACGAGTTAAATTACTAATAAACCGTGGTGATTCTTGTTTTTTCATCGGATACTGTTCTCGTCTTTTTAAAAGACTTGTTATCAAAATATATTAATATATACAGGTATCGTTACAGAGTTATTACTGCAAAATCTGAGCCACAGAAAAATCCTATTGTTTTCTTAAACTTACAGTGTAATAAAGCCAATGTTAACAATAAAATGTTCTATTTGAGAGCGCCTCAACTGAGGTGTGCATTATTTAAGTGCATATTTAAACTAAGTGATAGCAGCGCTTATGAAGCCATTTCGTTATAGTGTATCTTATATTCAAGTATAGCTAAGTAATATCCGCAACTTAAAATTGTGTGCATGAAACTTGCTTGTAAGTATATATAATAATCTCCCCCATATAAGTTGTTATATCGCTTATTATAAAACTGACATCGATAAACCAAGGCATCGTCAATTGACTAAAACAAATACGACTACGGCATTTTCAAACAAAACTCAAACCATACTCCAAGGTATGGTCAGTGAATTAGATGAAATAGTCCATGCTCGTCACCACGATCCATACAAACTCCTTGGATATCATATTATCCAAGGTGAACCGCTGATCATTATTTATTCTCCAGGCTCTCACGAGATAAGCCTGACTGATGAAAAAACCCCTGTTACACGCTTTGCCGAAACTGATTTTTTTGTATGCAATAACAGCAATGAAAACATTAATGAACATTATTTAATTCATAGAACAGATAACAACAATAATACTACCAGCTACTATGATCCTTATAACTTTAAACCACAGCTAAGTGAGTTTGACCTCAACCTGTTTTCAGCAGGTAAACATTTACATGCTTACAAAATATTAGGCGCACATCCCAAAACGATTGATGGTATTGATGGCGTCCTATTTGCAACATGGGCACCTAGTGCCTCAAGAGTCAGTGTTACCGGTGACTTTAATGACTGGGACGGACGCAGACATCCCATGCGCTCTCGTGGTAGTAGTGGTGTTTGGGAAATATTTATCCCTGGTTTATCAAGTAAATTACTTTATAAATTTGAAATACGTAACCAACAATCTGGTGAGATATTATCAAAATCTGATCCCTATGCTCAACAACTTGAATTGCGTCCACGCACAGCTTCAGTTGTAAGAAACAACACAACGTATAAATGGCAAGATCAAGAATGGATCAACAATAGAAACAAACATGATTGGTTACATGAACCACTCTCAATTTATGAGTGCCATTTGGGATCATGGCAGCGAGATGAAAACGAAGACTTTCTAAGTTATCAAGATCTTGCACATAAGCTCGTAGACTATATAAAAGAAACTGGTTTCACTCATATCGAATTACTGCCCATTACAGAGCATCCGCTTGATGCATCTTGGGGCTATCAAACAACCGGCTATTTTGCTCCCACCCGTCGTTTTGGTGAGGCTGATGATTTTCGTTACTTTGTTAATTATTGTCATCAACATGGTATTGGCGTACTGCTTGATTGGGTGCCAGCACACTTTCCAAAAGATGCGCATGGTTTAGCAAACTTCGATGGCAGCGCACTATATGAGCACGAAGATCCTCGTCGCGGCGAACATCGAGACTGGGGAACGTTGATTTATAACTATGGTAGGAATGAAGTTAAAAACTTTCTTATTTCTAGTGCTGTATTTTGGTTGGAGGAATATCATATTGATGGATTACGTGTAGATGCAGTTGCTTCAATGCTTTATCTTGATTATTCGAGAGAAGATGGCGATTGGCTACCGAATCAACATGGCGGTAATGAGAATATCGAAGCCATTGAGTTTATGCGCGAATTGAATACTGTGACACACTCAGAATTTCCAGGCACCATGATCATGGCTGAAGAATCTACCGCATGGCCGCAAGTTACACGCCCAGTGAATATTGGTGGCCTTGGTTACAGTATGAAATGGAATATGGGTTGGATGCATGACACCCTTAATTACTTAAGCAACGATCCCATACATCGTCATTATCATCATGATCAACTAACTTTTGGTCTCTTATATTTATTTAGCGAAAACTTTATTTTACCTTTTTCTCATGATGAAGTTGTTCATGGAAAAAGTTCAATGTTGTATAAAATGCCTGGTGATGAATGGCAACGTTTCGCAAATTTACGTTTGCTATACACTTATATGTTTACCTATCCAGGTAAAAAACTTCTTTTCATGGGCTGCGAATTTGGCCAAGGAAGAGAATGGAATCATGACGAAGCATTGGACTGGTATGTTTTACAATATCCTCATCATGCAGGAATAAAGAATTTAGTCAGCGACCTCAATCGCACCTATATTCAAGAGCCCGCTCTCCACAAATATGATTTTGACCCTATAGGATTCGACTGGATTGATTGTCATGATACCGATCAATCCGTATTATCGTATTTGAGAAAAACAGAAGATGATTCAATCATTGTTATACTTAATTTCACTCCAGTAGTCAGACATAACTACCGCATAGGTGTGCCTGAAACCGGACAGTATAAAATAATATTCAACTCAGACTCTGAATATTACTCAGGCAGTAATACGGGTGGTTATACTGAAATAAATGCCGAAAGTATTCCCTGGATGAACCGCCCTGCCTCTATAGAGTTATCTCTACCTCCTTTAGCAGGGTTAATCATTAAACAAGTATCATGAGCAAAATTCTTTATATTAGCAGTGAAGCCTTTCCTCTGATTAAAACAGGCGGTCTTGGCGATGTCGCAGGAAGTTTACCTGCTGCGTTATTAAAACAATCGCAAGATGTAAGGCTTTTGCTACCAGCCTATCGTGATGTATTAAAGCAGATAACGAAAAAAAAAGTTATAGCAAGTCATTCGTACTATGACTTAGTTGTCGATATTGTTGAAACCCGCTTGCCGGGGACAAATGTCATAGTATGGCTTGTCGATTGTCCTGCTTTATTCAATCGGCCGGGCGGACCCTATTCAGATCAGCATGGTCAAGAATGGGATGATAATGCTTTACGTTTTACCGTTTTTTGTCATGCCTCTGTTGATATCGCTTTAAGTAAATTCAAACTTAAATGGCAACCTGAAGTTGTCCATTGTAACGATTGGCAATCTGGTCTGGTTCCAGCGCTATTAAGTTTGCACAAAAAAAGGCCGGTTACTATCTTTACGATTCATAATCTTGCCTATCAAGGTGTCTTTGATCATCAAACCTTTGTTGAACTACAACTGCCAGGTCAAATATGGCATATGGATGGTGTTGAGTACTACAACCAGTTATCTTTTATGAAAGGCGGCCTTGCTTATGCAGATAAAATTACTGCAGTAAGCCCGCATTATGCAGAAGAAATTCTCGAGCCAGAATATGGTTATGGGCTAGACGGACTGCTCACTCATCGGAAAAGCGTTCTTTCAGGAGTTCTTAATGGTATAGATGAAAAGCACTGGAACCCTGGCACGGATAAATACTTAGAACATAAATTTAATCGTCGAACATTAAATAGCAAAGTATTAAATAAAACAGCATTACAAAAAGAATTAACCTTACCTGAAGATAGCTCGATCCCGATGATTGGAATGATTAGTCGCTTAGTCGAACAAAAAGGATTAGATATTATATTAGCATCCTTGAACGACATATTAGAACTACCAATACAACTTGTCATTCTTGGCACAGGTGAGTCTCGATACGAATTACAACTATCACAATGGGCTAAGAAAAAAGGAAATAAATTTAAAATTGTTATTGGCTATAATGAAGCGCTTGCGCATCGCATTGAAGCGGCAAGTGATATGTTTTTAATGCCCTCAAAGTTCGAACCTTGTGGTCTTAATCAATTATACAGTTTACGATACGGTACCTTACCGATAGTCACCCCTGTTGGAGGATTGTTCGATACCGTAACGCATTCAAGCATAGACAATATCAACAATAAAACAGCTAATGGTTTTGTGTTAAAAGATAAAAAAGCTAGCGAATTAATCAAGACGATTAAATATGCTTTAACGCTCTACCAGCAGCCCGCAACATGGCAGCAGTTACAAGTTAACGCCATGACTTGCGATTTCACATGGAAAAAAAGTGCCGAGCACTACATTGATTTATATAATCAAGCGCTTAATGGCAGCTAATTTTAGCTATGCATTTTTTTAGCTGCAGAAAAGCAATCATCACGCCAGATACAAGCCATCTGATCACATTCGCCATCTTGCGCTGATGCAAAACAACTGAAATTCCCTTCAGAGGTCTGGATAGCTTTAACCAGATTCACTTTAGTCATACGTGAAGTTTTGATTCCAAAATCTTTTGCCCGTTCGCGTATTTCCTGCATATTCATAATTTATCTCCTTAAAATAATCACCTTAGTCATTCAATAGATTTAAGAGCAAATATTGCGCCAGACCACATTAAAATATTATTTCTTTTAAAAACAGAACGTTAGTTATGTAGAACTATAGTAACGTTTTAAAATCTGCACTATTATCGTTCACAGTATATTTTCATGCACGTTAATGAGATAAAGAGTGAATGTTATGTGAAAAATTAATAAGTGATAAAAATTAAAATCGTACTAATTTATGACAACAGATGATGTCGCCACTCAATCAACAAACCAATTAATATCACCAATAAGATTAATAGGTAATTTTTCACCTTCTTTTATACGTTCGATAATTACCGTTTTCGATTTAGTACTTGTTAGAACAACTCTTGTGTGTGATTTTTCAAAAGTATCTATACTTAACGATACACGTTCACTTGGTGGTTTAGGTGAATTAAAAACAGGTATAACCGTTCGATGATCATGTAAGCCTTTATTATCAGGAAATAAACTTGCAGTGTGCCCATCATCACCCACGCCCAAAAAAACAACATCAAACTGGGTGACTGATGCTATTGTCTTTCTATATTCCTCTGCCGCCTTCTCAGCACCTAGTTCAGCTGGGATTCGATGTATGTTTGTCTCGCTTATCTTTGACCATAAATATTTTTCTAGCATGACATCATTTCGATCATCATGCCCAACCGGACAGCATCGTTCATCTCCCAGGTACCAATGAATTTTACTCCAGGGAATTTTCATTGCAGACAAATACGTCAAACATTGCTTAGGTGAATTCCCACCCGGTAGCACAATATGACAAGCAGGCTTATCCTCTAAGCATGTTATAATCTCACCGGCTATAAAATCAGCTGCAGCTTTCGATGCAGCATCAAATTCATCATAGATAAACCATTTATGCATATACTTTAACCTGTAAATTAACTGGGTTTATGCCAGCCACCAACACAATCTTCAAACAAATCATCCATACCTGAGATATCCCATGTTCCTGCTCGATATCTTTCAACGGATATTCTGTTTTTCCATACATTTAAAATGGGCTCGATAATTGACCACGACTCTTCAACCTCATCACCACGGGAGAACAATGTAGCGTCACCGGTTAGTACATCGTGAAGTAATACTTCATAGGCATCTGATACATCTTCACCATTTTCAGAATAAGGCGCACGCATCACCATTCGTTGTGTATCAGTTGTCAAACCAGGCATTTTTGCATTCATTCTCAAAAATATACCTTCATCAGGATGTAATCGAAATACAAGAGAGTTAGTAATAGGCGAAGTGGCATGTTTGTCGAACAAGTTAAAGGGTAGTTTTCTAAAACGAATGACTATTTCAGATACCCGTTTTGGCAAACGTTTACCAGTCCAAAGAATAAAAGGCACGCCCTGCCAGCGCCAGTTATCGATATGAAAACGCACTGCAGAAAAGGTTTCTGTTACAGATTCTGGTGAGACATCATCTTCAGCGACATAGGCTTTTACACTTTCATCATCGAGAGTACCTGAACCATATTGAGCGGCGACTGTTTGTTGGTTAACATCATCTTCTTCTATATGACGTACAGCACGTAATACTTTTATTTTTTCATCACGCACAGCATCAGCGGTAAATTCTACTGGTGGTTCCATTGCAACAAGCGTCATCACTTGCATTAAATGACTTTGAATCATGTCACGTAATGAACCTGACTTTTCATAATAGTTCGCGCGATATCCTATACCGATAGATTCTGCTGCGGATATTTGAATATGGTCAATGAAATTTCTATTCCATAACGGTTCAAGAATACTATTAGCAAAGCGGTAGACTAAAAGATTTTGAACGCTTTCTTTACCTAAATAATGATCAATACGATAAATTTGCGACTCATCTAGTAATTCTTGTAAATCTGCATTTAACTTTTGAGATGACTCTAAGTCCATTCCAAACGGTTTTTCTATAACTACACGGCGGAAACCTTCATCTTCATTCGCCAACCCTAGCTCATGTAACCCGGCTGCAATAGTGGTATACCAACGCGGTGGTACTGCACAATAAAACATCGCATTTTTGTGGCCTGACAAACATTCAAGCGAGTCAGCTAATTCCTGGTATGTTTGATCTTCTTGTAAATCACCGTTAACCATTTTGAATCTAGCTGAGAATGAAAGCCATTGTTCATCTGTCATTGAAATTTCAGAGGCATACTCTTTCATCCCTTGATGCAAACTACTCAACCAAACTTCTCGCGTTCGCCCTTTGAGTACACCAATCACTTTACTGTCAGGGTGTAATAATCCACAGCGTAACATTTTAACTAACGCCGGAACTAACTTACGTTTTGTTAAATCACCACCTGCACCAAAAATAACGATATTCGTTGGTTCTGTCGGCTCACCAATGCATTGCGTATTCGATAACTCTTCCATACTGCCTCGTAGAAATAAATCTTATAAAGTTGATCGTACTTAATGTATTCTTGCTTATGTTATCCTTAACTATTATTAGTCTTTAGGCTTGATACTATGGCCACCAAAGCCTGCACGCATTGCATTTAATACCTTACCGCCAAAAGCATCTTCTTGTCGGCTGCGGAATCGCATCTGTAATGCTAATGTGAGTACCGGTGTAGGAACAGCAAGATCAATAGAATCTTGAACTGTCCAGCGACCTTCACCTGAATCATCCACATAGTCACTCAAAGATGATAAAGCTTTGTCTTCGTCAAAAGCATCTGCGATTAAATCTAACAACCATGAACGCACAACACTACCGTGCTGCCAAATTTTAGATATTTGCTGTAGGTCAAGATCCATTTCTTTTTTCGCTTCAAGTAATTCAAAACCTTCTGCAAAAGCCTGCATCATTCCATATTCAATGCCGTTATGAACCATCTTTACATAGTGTCCCGCTCCGGCAGGCCCTACATGTCCCCAACCTTTATCTTTCGCTGGTGCCAATGATTCCAATGCAGGTCGAATCATATTGATCGCTTCATCTGTACCACCGGCCATAATGCTATAACCGTTCTCCAAGCCCCACACGCCACCTGAGGTACCTGAGTCAACAAAATGAATGCCTGAAGAGAGTAAATCGGCTGCACGTTTTTTGCTTAAATTAAAATTGGAATTACCACCATCAATAAGAAGATCCCCCTTACTCATTCCGGCTTCAATTAAAGCAGCAATACTTTCATCAACAACCTGATGAGGCACCATTAACCAAATAGCACGAGGGGCTTCTAGAGTACTAATTAACTCTTTCAAACTCGATACAGGGATGACGCCATCAACTTCGTCAGCAAGATCGAATGCAGTTTGAGTCGTGTTATTATATGCCACTACCTCATGCCCATCTTTGACAAGCCGACGAACCATATTTCCACCCATTCTTCCCAAACCGATCATTGCAAGCTTCATATTAATTTTCCCAATGTTTAACTAAATCAAAAAGTTATCTATTTCTCTACTAAATTAGAGCAATGTTCATACCAGAATAGCGTATTTACATTACTTTTATCATTTAAAGCTTTAAAAATCATATTTTGCTCGTATATACGTATTAATTACAATGAATAATGCAGTTGGTACAAGATATGCAAAAAGGTAATTAGGCAGTGAAATGATACAAATACGAAGTTATTAGCACTAACATTGTGCAAAGCAAAAGGATAACTAGAATTTAGCACATATAATCTGTCCATATTAGTGCAGTAGATACACTATAAAAGTTAGCCTATTTAGGTAAAAAGCCATGATAAAAAATACATTAACGATAATTCTCGCGGGTGGTGAAGGAAAACGTCTCCAGCCATTGACACAACTGCGGGCAAAACCCTCTGTTCCGTTTGGGGGTAAGTACCGAATTATTGATTTTACATTATCGAATTGTTTACATTCTGGTTTAAGACGCATTCTTGTTCTCACCCAGTACAAATCACACTCGCTACAAAAACATCTACGCGATGGTTGGTCTATCTTCAACCCTGAATTAGGTGAATACATCACGCCTGTTCCAGCACAAATGCGACATGGCAATAAGTGGTATCAAGGTACTGCAGATGCGATTCATCAAAATAATTATTTATTAGAACGTAGCGACGCTGAATGGACATTAATTTTATCTGGCGACCATATTTATCGTATGGATTATGCTTCCATGTTAGAAACGCATAAATCAAATAGTGCAGATGTTACTGTTGCCTGTATGAAGGTTCCCATCGAAAAAGCCAACCAATTTGGCATAATGACAACCAACGATGAACAAAAAATCATCGAATTTAATGAAAAACCTGAAAATGTTGAGCCATGCCCAAACGACTCTAGACATGCCTTAGCCTCAATGGGGATTTATATTTTTTCAACAAAATTACTTATTGATATTTTAGAAAAAGATAGTTTAGAGGAACATTCAAGTCATGATTTTGGTAATGATATTTTACCCAAACTCATCAAAAGCCACAGCGTTTGTGCCCATCAATTTGGAGAAACCAAAGGGAGAGTATCACCAGATAAATATTGGCGTGATGTTGGTACAATTGATTCATACTATCAAGCCAATATGGATTTATTAAAATCAATTCCACCACTCGACTTATATCAAAATGATTGGCCTATTCGCTCGTATCAATCTCAAACCCCACCAGCACGTGCAGTGCCTGGTGAGTCTGGCAACGAAGGTATTTTTATTAATTCTATGTTATCCGGTGGTACAATAATTTCAGGTAGTAGCGTGTCACATTCTGTTTTATTTCAAAATGTGTTCATTGATGATGAATCACAAATCTTAAACTCAGTGTTGTTTGATGGTGTAAAAATTGGTAAGAACGTCAAACTCAACAAATGTATTATCGATAAAAACGTCATTATTCCTGACAATGAAATCATTGGGGAAGATCATGAAAAAGATAAAAGAAGATTCACTGTAACTGAAA
>Ga0316204_10011104_pt1 | contig 11382 bp, 2 predicted proteins | sample 6monrhotite_MG_2_FD_205661 | JGI IMG/M metagenome (GOLD analysis project Ga0316204, IMG submission 205661) | Microbial mat bacterial communities from mineral coupon in-situ incubated in ocean water Damariscotta River, Maine, United States -... | ecosystem: Environmental > Aquatic > Marine >...
CTTGCAGATGGTGCTAACTCAACAGCTGCCGTTACAGGAAATATTATTGCCACCAATAGCGGAGCTGGTGGAACAAAAAGAATATATTTAGGAAATGCTGGGCCTGTTACTTTTAGTGGAGATGTAACCCTTTCAAATTCAAATACAGCAACTACGGGAGAAGTTTATATTGGGAATGGATCTGCATCAATTGTCACAATAAGCGGAAATACTACCTTAACCAATGATGGTTCTGGAACTACTCGTAGAGCTTGGTTAGGAAATGGTGGCGATGTGAGTTTTGGTGGAACAATTTCAGTTACTAACAACAGTACTGCTACTAATTCTGAAGTTTATTTCCACGACGATGCTACTAGTGTAAATACTTATGCTGGGGATATTACTTTGTCAAGTAATAGTGCTGACTGTGATGGTGTATACTTTGGGAATAGCACCGGAAGTGGAACCTTGGCTGCTACTCGGACTATTTCAATAGGTGGTGGTGGGTTTCTGGCCGATTTTTTATACTTGCGAAACTTTACCCAGATAGGAGCAACTGCTCAAACATTACAACCAGCTGGCTCAACTACTTATATGACTCTTTATGATTGTAATTGGGGAGGAGATATTATTTTCTCTGCCGCTCAAATGCTTACCAGAGGAACTACATATTCTGGAACAGCATCCCTCACAAAAACCGGAGCTACTGATAATAACTCAACGGGGGGAAATACCTTTGTTGGGAATGCCATTTTAAACAACTCAGGAAGTGGATATTTCCAGATGGGAAATGGAAGTCCAGATATTTTTGGTGCAGACTTAGACATTAATCTATCAGGTAGTGATCATTTTTATTTGGCATACAACAGCGCCGGGAATACTGTAGCTGGAAATTTTACAGCAACTCATACAGGTACAGGTTCAAGTTATATCTATTTAAGTGACCAATCTGCAGCTACACTAGCTATAACTGGGACAGCTGTAATAACGAATTCGGCAACTGGAATAACAAATTATATTTATGTTGGAAATGCCGGGGATTTAACTTTTGGTAGCAATCTAACTTTGACTAATTCATCAACTTCTACCACTGGTCAAATATACTTAGCCGATGATGCCTCTTCAACTGTTTCTATAGCTGGAAATACAATTGCAACAAATAGTGGCGCTGGAGGTACTAAACGAATTTATCTAGGAAATGCTGGCCCAGCTACTTTTGGAGGTGATGTTACACTGTCAAATTCAAACACAGCAACCACAGGAGAGCTTTATTTAGGAAATGGAGTTGCTTCAATAATCTCTATAAGTGGGAATACTACTTTAACTAATGATGGTAGTGGTACTACTCGGAGAGCTTGGCTGGGAAATGCTGGTGATGTTAGTTTTGGAGGAACCTTAACTATTACCAATAACAGTGATGCTACCAACTCTGAGGTCTACCTTCAGGATGATGCTACTAGTGTAAATACTTATGCAGGTGACATTACATTGGTCAGCACCAGTTCTGATTGTGATGGAGTATATTTTGGCAATAGTACGGGGAGTGGCACCCTAGCAGCTACTCGCACTATTTCTATAGGCGGAGGTGGATTTTTAGCTGATTTTTTAACCATTAGAAACTTTACCCAAGTGGGAGCAACTGCTCAAACATTACATCCAGCAGGACCTACTACCTATATGACTCTATATGATTGTAATTGGGGGGGAGATATCGATTTTTCTGCTGCACAAATGCTTACCAGAGGTACTACTTATTCAGGAACGGCTTCTTTAGAAAAAACAGGAGCAACTGATAACAATTCTGTTGGAGGAAACACTTTTATTGGAAATGCCATTTTAAACAATAGTGGAAGTGGATACTTTAGAATGGGAAGTGGAAGTCCAGACATCTTTGGCGGAGATTTGGATATTACCAATTCAGGTTCAAGGCATTTCTACTTAGGATTTAACTCTGCTGGCAACACAGTTGGTGGAAATTTAACGGTAACCAATTCAGGAACTGGATCAAGTGATATCTATTTAAGTGATGAATCAGCTGCAACATTAGCAGTTACTGGAACAGCAATTTTCACTAATTCTGCAACAGGCACTTCTAGTACCATTTATGTGGGAGATGATGGAGACATAACATTTGGAAGTGACATTACACTTATCAATTCATCTAGTGCAACAACTGGACAGATATTTATAGCTGATGCCTCTACTTCTTTGGTTACTGTTGCAGGCAATGCAATAGCAACTAATAGTGGATCTGGAGGGACTAAAAATATTTATTTGGGAAATGTAGGCGATGTAACATTCAGCGGAGACCTAACAATAACCAACTCCACGGACGGAACATCTGGTCAAGTCTTACTAGCCAGTAATGCTGCATCAGAAGTAACAGTTGCAGGAAATACAATTTCAATAAATAGTGGAATAAATGGAACTAAGAATGTTTACCTAGGAAATTCTGGAGATGCAACTTTTAGTGGAGACCTGACCATAACAAACTCTACTAATAGTACCACTGGACAAACTTTTCTTGCTGATGATGCTTCATCAATAGTTTCAGTAGGTGGAAATACTATTGCAACCAATAGCGGGGCTGGAACAACAAAACGAATTTATTTAGGCAATGATGGTTCTGTTAGTTTTGGAGGAGACCTTACCCTTTCAAATTCAAACACAGCAACTACAGGGGAATTGTACGTTGGAGATGGGAGTACATCAATTACCACAATAGTTGGTAATACCACTTTAACCAACGATGGTAGTGGTACTACTCGGAGAGCTTGGTTGGGAAATGCTGGTGATGTCAGTTTTGGAGGAACCTTATCTATTACGAATAACAGTGATGCTACCAACTCAGAGGTTTACCTTCAGGATGATGCTACCAGTGTGAATACTTATGCAGGTGACATTACTTTGGTCAGTACCAGTTCTGATTGTGATGGTGTTTATTTTGGAAACAGCACTGGAAGTGGAACATTAGCAGCTACTCGCACTATTTCTATAGGCGGAAGTGGATTTTTAGCTGATTTTTTAACAATTAGAAACTTTACCCAAGTGGGAGCAACTGCTCAAACATTACATCCAGCTGGCCCAACTACTTATCTAACTCTTTATGATTGTAATTGGGGCGGGGATATTGATTTTTCTGCCGCTCAAATACTTAGCAGAGGAACTACTTATTCTGGAACAGCCTCTTTAGAAAAAACTGGAGCAACTGATAATTCCTCTGCTGGAGGAAATACCTTTGTTGGAAATGCGACTTTAACAAATAGTGGTAGTGGTTATTTTTTAATGGGGAATAATGGAAACCCTGATACTTTTGGTGGAGATTTAGATATGATTTGCACAGGGTCTGATCACTTATATTTAGCATACAACAGTGCAGGAAATACAGTGGCAGGAAACTTTACAGCGACAAATTCAGGCACAGGAACTAGTCATATATATTTAAGTGATCAAACCGCCTCTACATTAACCATTACTGGAACAGCCACTATAACTAACCCTTCATCAGGAACGACTAACTATATTTATATTGGTAATGCTGGAGATATTACATTTAACGGTAGTTTAACTTTAAACAATCCTTCAAGCTCTACTACTGGCAATATCTATTTAGCTGACGATGCTTCTTCTTCCGTTTCAGTGGCAGGAAATACAATAGTAACAAACAATAGCACTGGAGGAACAAATCGGATATATTTAGGAAATGTAGGACCAGTCACCTTTAGTGGTGATCTTACCCTTTCTAATTCAAACACCTCTACCACAGGCGAGATATATCTGGCAAGTAATGCTGCTTCTTCGGTTTCAATAAGTGGTAATACTACTTTAATCAATGATGGTGCAGGTACTACAAGACGTACCTACTTAGGCAGCTCTGGGGATGTTAGTTTTGGAGGGACTCTAGCTATTACTAATAGTAGTACGGCGACTAACTCACAAGTGTATTGTAACAATGCTGCTTCTAGTGTTAATAGTTATGCGGGAAATATTACCTTAGAAAGTACGTCAGCTAGTACCGATGGAATATTGTTTGGAAATAGTAATGGTAGTGGAACTTTAGCAGCTACACGAACTATAACGATAGGTGGTGGTGGATTTATTGCAGGTAATCTAACTTTAAGAAATTTTACTCAAGTTGGAGCTACTGCTCAAGCTTTGCATCCTACCGGTACATCAATTATGCTTGTTGATGATTCTAATTGGGGTGGAGATGTTGATTTTTCATCTCCTCGTCTTGATGTTGAAGGAAGTACCTTTTCAAGAACAGCCTCATTAGATAAAACAGGAAGTGGAGATGATCGATCGGCTGGGGGGAATACCTTTGTCGGGAATGCTACTATTATTAATAGTGGTAGTGGTTACTGGCGTTTTGGAGAAGGGACAACAGATGATTTTAATGCTGATTTAAATCTTATTAATTCTGGAACTAACCACTTGTATTTTGCTTATTCAGGTGCTGGTCATTTAGTATCAGGAAATTTAACTGCAACCAATTCTAGTACAGGAGTCAGTTACTTATATCTTGGAAATGCAACCTCTTCCACTTTAACAGTAAATGGCACCTCTACCTTCATAAATTCAGGTAATGGTTCAGATTGTAGAATTTATGCTGGAAATTCTGGAGATGTGACTTTTAATGATGATGTAACCATTACCAATTCAGCAAGTGGAAATCAAGGGTTAATCTATATGGCTAACGGAACTGATTCCGAAATTACCGTTAATGGAAATACTACTGTTACTAATTCTGAAGCAGTTACCACTAAACGTGTATTTCTTGGTAATCAGGGAGATGTAACCTATAACGGAACACTTTCAATCTCTAATTCAAGCACAGCTACTAATTCTCAAGTTTATTGCAATTATGAAGACAATAGCGCTAATGTATACAACGGTAATATAACAATAGAATCAACCAGTGCTAGTAATGATGGGATTTTGTTTGGAAATAGTGGGGGTGCAGGAACACTTGCAGCAACTAGAACAATTTCTATTGGTGGTGGTGGATTCATAGGTTCTGCTTTGTATTTTAGAGATTTTACACAAACCGGTGCTACTGCACAAACACTTGAACCAACTGGAATAACAACTTTTACTCTTTATGAATCTAATTGGGGAGGAGATGTTACTTTTTCTTCGGCAAGACTAACTAGTAGAAGTTGTATTTATAGTTCAACCGCTTCTTTAGAAAAAAATGGTGCTTCTAATGATGATTGGTATGGTAGCAATACCTTTAATGGAGCAACTACTATTACTCACAGTGGAACAGGAAGATGGAGAATTTCTAGTTCTGTCGGAGATGTTTATGCTGATGATGTCAGTTATATTAAAACTGGGTCAGGTACTTTTGAACCAGCCCGTAATGGAACATCTACTTATGCTGGAAACATCAATTTCAACCTTAACAGCTTAGTTACTTTCGCTACCAATAACGGTATCATGGAAATGATAGGAACTGCAGCACAAAGCATTAATGATTTAGGAGCTTCAACTGAGCCTAGATTTAGAAGGTTAGTACTAAACAACCCGAATGATGAGGTCACTTTGAATACTCCAATTGAAATATCCACTAGTATCACATTTACACAAGGAAATATGATAACTACTGATGCTAACCTATTAACAATAAGAGATGAAGCGTTGGCTTTAACTGCTTCAGATGCTTCTTATGTTAGAGGCCCGATAGAAAAGGTAGGGGAGGATGACTTTACTTTTCCAGTAGGAGATAGCGGATTGTATCGTCCGATGACAATTTCTGGAGGTTCAGGAAGAAACAATTCTACAGCATTTAGTGGTTCTTATTTTGAAGTGAACCCCGATACTTCAATGTATTCAAGATCTTCACGTGAAGGAACTCTTGATCATGTAAGTGCAAGTGAATACTGGATACTAGACAGAACTAATGGAACAGCTACAGTAGATGTTACTTTAAGTTGGGACAGTAATAGCGGTACAGTAGATAATTTAAGTGAATTAAGGGTGGCCAAATGGAATAGTATTTCTTCAGAATGGGAAGATGAAGGAAATGGTGGAACTACCGGAAATACTACTGAAGGAACCATTATTACTTCTTCAGCAGTTAGTTCTTTTAGCCCATTTACATTATCTTCTACAACGTCAAATAATCCTCTGCCAATTGAACTAACTTCTTTTGATGCTAAAATTTTTAATCAACAAGTCAAATTAATATGGGAAACTGCATCAGAAATCAATAATAATTATTTCACCATAGAGCGTTCAGTTGATGGTAAAAACTTTGAATTTGTTACTACTGTTAAAGGGGCAGGAAATAGTAATGTGGGAAATACTTATAGCACATATGACAGCGCTCCATTATATGGCACATCTTATTATCGATTAACTCAAACTGATTTTGATGGAACAACTGTTGAAGAAGGATTGACAAGCATTTCTTTTACTAATAGAAAAACTATTCCTTTTAAAGTATACCCAAATCCAGTTACCAATCATAATATAAATCTTGAATGGAATTCTCTAAAAGTAGCTGACTGCTTAATCGTAATATACAACCTTAAAGGAGAAAGACTACAGGAAAAAATCATTACATCTAACGAAGGAACAAATCACTGGGATTTGATATTAAACCCTTCTATTCATGCAGGGAATTATATACTTGCTGTGTATGAAGCAGGAAAGTTAATGGAGAAACAACCTTTAATTATTCAATAACACTCCGCAAAGTCAATCCATCATTAGGGCTCTAACTATTTCATCTGATTGAAATAGATACTCTTGTTTAACTCTCAGTAGGTCCCCATCTACTTCCAACTTGCTAAAATCAAGCGTTGACTGTTTTATTTCAAAGTGATCCCAAATTACTTTTGAGTAATCCATTTTAATTTTTTGCATATTAACTCCCCACTTGGTCCTTAAAGAAGTTATAAGGTATTCGTGATATTTATCTTTCTCTATGAGTTTTTCTTTCTCAAACAACCCTTTTCCTTCTTCAATAGATTTTACATATTGTCTGTTATTTCGAATATTCCATTGCCTGGATTTTCCATTATAAGAATGTGCTGAAGGCCCCACACCTAAATACCTTTTTCCAAACCAATATGATGTGTTATGCTTCGAAACCAAACCGTTGCGACAATAATTAGAAAGCTCATATTGCTCATACCCTTTTGCCTTAATTTCTCTTTGAAGAATATCATATTGCTCTTCATTTCTAGCATCGTCAAGAGGGTGAATTTTTCCCTTATTAATTTGATAAGCTAATGCAGTTTTTTCTTCAATCGTTAAGGAATAGGCGGATAGGTGCGGTATTTCTAACTCAAAAAATTGAGCTAGATTTTCCTCCCACATCTGATTTGTAGTAGTCTGGCTTCCAAAAATCAAATCTATAGAAAGGTTCTCATATCCATATTCTTTAGCACTTAGAATGGATGACTTCGCCTCCTCTGAAGTATGAGCTCTATTCATGAACTGCAAATCCTCTTCAAAAAATGACTGTACTCCAATACTCAATCGATTTATTGGGGTGCTTTTTAGTTCTCTAAGTTTCTGCTTATTTAAGTCATCTGGGTTAGCCTCTAAAGTAATTTCGATTTCTGACTCTATGTTAAAGTGCTTGCTTAATCGATCAAAAACAATATTGATTTCTTTAGCGGTTAACAAAGATGGTGTCCCACCACCGAAATAAACTGTACTTACTGCTTCTCCTTCTAAGTATTCCTTTCTTAGATCTAGCTCTTTAAGAATAGCCTCAAGGACAATTTGTTTTCTAGATAGATTAGTAGAAAAGTGAAAATCGCAATAGCTGCACGCTTGCTTACAAAAAGGAATATGAATGTATATTCCTGCCATTTTGCATTACTTTATTTAACACAATTCTAAAAGTAGTTCCTTTCCCTACCTCAGAATTTTTTACAAAAACTTTCCCAGAATGATAATTCTCTACTATTCGTTTTGTTAGTGAAAGTCCTAAACCCCACCCCCTTTTTTTAGTTGTATATCCAGGTTGAAAAATAGTTTTTCTAGCTCCTTTAGGAACTCCTTTCCCATCATCAGTGATATCAATGTAAACAAATTGCGATTGATCACTCACTTTGATTTCAATATTACCTTCCCCTCCAATAGCATCCACTCCGTTCTTGATTATATTTTCTAGCACCCATTCCAACAAAGGAACATTAACACTTGCTGATACGCCACTTTCATTTGTTGTGATGTAATTAAAATTCACTTTTTTAGAAAGCCTCGTTTTAAGGTATATAAGTGTGTTTTCAATTAACTTATTGACATCGTTTTGCTCCAAATTAGGCCTAGAGCCAATTTTAGAAAACCTTTCCGTAACCGTCTCCAGTCTACTTAAATCTCTCTTGATTTCAGTAATTGTTTTCTCATCTACATTCTTGCTTTTCAATACTTCTATCCAAGCCAAAAGAGAAGACAGAGGTGTTCCCAATTGATGTGCAGTTTCTTTTGCCATCCCAACCCAAACTTGATTTTGCTCTGACTTTCTAGCTGTGCTAAAAAGGTAGTAAGCAAAAATTAAAAACAGGCCTATTACACTTAGTTGGATAAAAGGATAATATTTCAGTTTAAGCAGCAGTGGGCTATCATCGTAATAAATATAAGAGGTTCCATCCTCTCCTAAGTTAACTTGAATGGGTTGATTAACTAATTGCATTTCTGCAATAAATTCTTGGATAAACTGATCAGAACTTATTTTTGAAGAATCAATATTCCCAAAGGCTAATACATTATTGTTTGAATCAACATATATTACTGGAGCAGAAGCTGAATTAGTGATAATGTCACTATTAAACGATTCAATCTGTTCGTCTAATACTTTCCGCAATTCAATGAAAATCTTAGATTGATTATAGTAAAGGTAATTTCTATTGTCCTCGTAATAATTGATTTCTATCGGCTCATTAACTTTCTTCATAGAAGATAGCTGTTCGCTCAAAAGAACTGTATCATTTGAAATGGTTGAGTCCAAATTATTTGAACTTGTGATTCGCCCACCTTCGTCAGTTCTAATAATTGGAATAGTAGTATTACTATTCATAATATCAGAATAAAAGGTAAGGTCCTCATCTAATGGTGCGATTGCTGCCCTACGTATCGCTTCTGCCCAAATTCTAACTTTCTTTCGCTCTTCTTCTGAAATTTCTTGAAAAAGTTCTTGAGTATAACTAACTAATTCAGCCTTTCTTTGAATGGCTTCCGCCCAAGATTTGGCTTTATTTTTTTCTTCTTCTGCAATTTGTCCAACAAGAACATTGGTATACCATAGCGATACCAAGACAATAACTGATGCTATCGTTGCTAAAATTAACTTCCAACGCTGCTTTTTTGAATAGATGTTCAAAGCTCCTCCCTTATTTCTTCTAAGACGTTTTTTGTGGTTTGATAGTTGCGGTTTACGCTTTAATTTTCAATTGGCTCAACGAATTCTTCTTCATTAGGCTTTGCAATTTTATCCAAAAATTTCCCAAACTTAGATTTGTTGCCCTTCTCATTTTTATCTTCACTTTTAACTTCTTGATTACCATTGGTTTGGTTTTTATCAGATTTCTTTAAATAAGAGGAATCTATTTCCACTTGAAATGGGCTCTGTTTCGGCTTGGTATGACTTGTTTTTGAAGGAGTTAATGTAGTGTCTTTTTTGAAGAACCCAAATTCTTCTTTTAAAATACCCTTAAAAACCTTTTTTTCATTTGTGATTTTATCTTTCAATGTACTTCTTAATTGCTTCGAGTCATACTTAACTTCTGGATTGTCAACTGTTCCAGTCATCTTTAGAAATAACTTAGATTTCCCAAGCCCATCATCTTCTACATAGCCAAATTCATTGCCTTTAGGCTTTTTAGCTTTTCTGCCAAGTACATCACTTAATAACAATGTAAAGTGATAATCAATTTCATTTTTAAAGCTATGGGTCCCAGCTATACTCATGTTAAGAGCTGAAGAATATAAATCAAACCTTGGTATAGTAACTAATTCATCTTTAATTAGAACTTGATTATTTATCTGTTTAAACTCTACTCTTTTTAATTCTTCAAGTTCCACAAATTTTGATAAAGACTCTAAAGGTTTGAATTCTTCCAAAACTCCATCATTAATTATAATATTTGCTTCAACTTGAATTGACTTTTGATCAACAATAAACTGTTTTGTCCATTCAGAATTAAACTGAACCTCTGCATCAACGTTTCCTGATAAGTGCTCGGCTTTTAATGTTGATTGCCCAAAATTATTGAAGCTATAGAACATACGTTCAATGTCCACAGCAGTTAAAACTGCTTGGCTAAATATGTTTAAGCTCCCTTTATTATTTTCTTTAATGAAAAAGTCTCCTTCTATATTCCCTCCCATTGCATTAAAGTTTATTCCTCGGGCATCAATCCGTTCATTTTTTATAATTAGTGTTGTCTTTAAATTTGCCAATTCTAATTTATCAAATACTACAGAGTCAACTTCTGCATCCAAATAAATTGTAATGTAAGGTGATATTTCAAGTTGATATTCCTCATTATTCCCTTCTTTGCTTCCACCCAATAAATCCTCCAAATCAACAATAGAAGATTTTAGTTTAGCATCTACAAATAAAGATTCTTCCTTTTCTAATAAGTATCCAATTAGATTATTGAACTTTCCGCTAACCTGTAGTTGTGTCCGATCTACTTTTCCTTCTAAGTTGTTAACTCCTACACTATTGTTATTAAATACCAAATCTCCAGAAATCGCTGAAAATACCTGTTCTTTAGTCTTTAATTTAAAAGCCAAGTCCACCAATTTCGTTTTCCCTCTTACTACAGATCTTTTCCAATCTTCAATATCATACTTCCCTGCCTCTTTTAGTGTTCCTTTTAACGATAGGTCGGTTTCAATTCTTCCAGCTGCTTCCTGAATTTGTTCCCACTTAAAAATCTCAACAAGTTCTTTTAAATCAAGAACTACGGTACCATTAAATTCATATTGTGGTTCATGAAAATTAGTAAGACTTAACTCTCCTAATAATTTCCCTAAGCTAAGTTGACTTTCAAAACTTTGAATTTCAAGATGAGTAGTTTTTAAATTTTTCTCCTTCCCATTATCAATTTTCCCTTTAAGGGTACAGTCCTTAAAAAATAGATCACTGCTTTTATCCTTAAAGGCTCCTTCGTTAATAGAAAAACTCAATTGATAAGCCGGAGCTTGGAAAGATGAAAATGCTCCGAAAACTCGACCGTTGAAGGACGCTTCTCCATCAATTTTAAACCTACTTAACTTCTCTCTGGCTGATAATGGCAGCAAAGCAATTGCTTTAGGTAATTGAGTGTTGTTGGATGCAAACTTTACATCTATATTACTTTGCTTCCCATATCCATAACTTCCAGATATAGCTAAGTTCATTTCATCAATCCCTAGATTGGCATCTTCAAAAACTAA
>Ga0316204_10011105_pt1 | contig 11382 bp, 11 predicted proteins | sample 6monrhotite_MG_2_FD_205661 | JGI IMG/M metagenome (GOLD analysis project Ga0316204, IMG submission 205661) | Microbial mat bacterial communities from mineral coupon in-situ incubated in ocean water Damariscotta River, Maine, United States -... | ecosystem: Environmental > Aquatic > Marine >...
GCAACAGTTTTACCAAATGCTGTTGGGGCATGAAGAATACCCGTATCAAACTGATTCAGTTTGGCCACTGCTTTCTTTTGATCTTTACGCAATTCTCCTTTAAACTGAACTTTCTTTATTTTTTGACCTATCTTTCGATTATCATCATATTCAATAAAAATTAATTGCTCTTCCAAAATTGCAACCACATCATCCAGGCATCCTCTTGGCAATGACAAATAGTTTTGCTCTAGATGTGCAAGACAAATAAATCGAGGGATACCATTGGTTGAGAATCTTAAGGCCTGCGTTTTAAAAAACTCTGGATTCGAAAAACTGGCTGTTCGTTTCAAACGAGCCAGTAAAGCTTGTGGTAATACATCAGTAGAAATATAGATTTTATTGGCTAAAACAATGGTTATTAATTTTGGACAACCTGAAATTTTTTCTTTAACTACGGGTAAACATTTTTCCCATGGTTTCAGCTCTTCCTCTTCAATTACTTTACCTCTATCTACTAATTCCAGACATTCATACATCTGATTTACATTGAGTCGATTAAGTGAAGCAAGAAATGCCCACTGATCGGGCCAAGGGTTAAAATTTAAATCAATAAATACACTATTTCCAGATTGTCTGGGAACCAACTGTAATGGTAAGGCAATCAGGTTTCCAAAGCCTCCATCAGGTAAAATATCCTGATTAGGGAATAATCGATCATATGAATCAAAAGATAAACCAGCATGTTTTTCCATAGCTTTGTCGAGTAAAGCAAAACCAAAGTTTCGTGCATCTTTTGCCGGAACAGGCTTATCAAAGAAAATCCAGATATGAGCTCCATTGCCTGAACGGGAACGTTCAAGGGCAAAAGAAATATTCCATGCCAAACAAGCTTCAGAAAAAGCAGTCACATCAGCTTGCCAATCTGACTTATCAAAATCAACCGCTAATAAACAGCACTCATTATTATTTAGCAAAGGATAAAGGCCAATAGTCTTTTTGCCGGACAAATGCTCAAAAATTGCTGCATGGTCTAGAGGCATAAAGGAGCGATGTTTACAATCTCTGCACTTAACCTTGGGTTTAGCGCATATTACTGGTTGCCATTCATTTGCACAAGCTACAGAATAACCATTTCTACCCTGTTTATTTTCCCAGCGTGTTGCATAAATATCTTTACGTCCCTTAAATAATTGAGCAAACAGATCAACTTTTTGGTTTGTAGAGAGTTTATATTTGTCTATTTTCTGATTTAAACTGATATTAATTGTTTCATCAGAGAAGGCCTTAACAATCAATCGATTCTTTTGAGCAAGCAAATCAGTCTTTTCTTGTTCTAATTCAAGCAAGCGTTCATTAATTTTCTCTAACTCTTGAGTGTTTGGATTAATTTCCATATTACCTTAAATTCTGAGTATAATTTTTTAAAAAGACTCTAATTTTAGATATAAATTTCAGTTCATTTGGGGTACAATTATGGATATGAAAACAAAATCTCTCAAACAATCCAATACTTATCTTAGAGCTGATGATTCTTCAACTCATGCTATGCGCATTCGTTCACTTGCCAGTTCAACAGCAATCGAAACGGGCGAAGCTATTAAATCAATAGAAGAAAAGCTATCTAAGAAGCAGCATTCTTGCTATCACGTAACACTTGCATAACCAATAACTTAAGCGGTTCATAATTACACTCTAAACCAGCCTGAATTGCTGAAATATACATTTCCTTTTTATTATCCAGAACAGTAAAATCCAGCTCAGGCCAATTAGCCTGTAATGCCATTCCATCAAATCAGCTACAGTAATAATTTGATCTTCAGTAACTTCTGTTAAAACTTTTTCATAAAGTTGCCCAAGCAATTCCAGCTCAACCATATTCATTTCATCAACATCAGTAATAGCAAGCTTATTTAACAATACTTGGTTGTTTGAATCTGGTTGATATTGTCCTTCGGGACTTCCATGAGTCTCATAACGATTAGTCATTTTCTCAATTCTCTACATACACCATGGGAATATTAAAACAATTTATCGCAACTATAACAAATTTGGTAAGCACCTGAGTATTTTCATTAGAATTCACTAAATATTCCAGCTTTAGCATCAGACCAGTGATTAATACCTAAGATAAAAATGATAACCTCTGATTTAAAAACAGCCTTGATTAAGTAATGACATTCTTATAAATCTAATAAATTTCTTTTACTTTGTGGTAGACAAAATAGTAGATAGGGTGATTTCCAAGCAATAACATTATTCTTTAAAAGAAAATAGTATGATTGTAAGACATTGAATAATACAAATATAAGATGGTGCCCAGGGCCGGAATCGAACCGGCACGGTATTGCTACCGAGGGATTTTAAGTCCTTTGAAAAATAACTGTAGAGCCCGCCAAGACTAGATCTACAATTTACAAAACAGGTGTTTAAACACCCAGCATAAAATTGACTCGCCTATATACAACATCTAAAAAAAGGAGCATTAATTTTCTAAGGATGTCACTATATTGATTTTTCCCATGGATTGAACAGTTCTGCTGAACTTTGCTCCATATCGGAAATATTTCTAGTCACAACTATACAATGACTGACAAGTCCTGAAACTGCAATTAATCCATCCATTGTAGGCAGCGGTTTCCCCAATAATTCAGATTTTCCCTGAATTTTCCCCCACTCTGCTGCAATAGAAAAACTGATTGGAATTATACGACCCTCAAAGCGTTTTTTTAAATCATCCTCTACCCATAATCGAAGTTTTTGCTTTCTGACTTGATTCGATGCTTTTTCAATGCCCTTTTCAATTTCACCAAATGTCAAAACACTGAGGTATAAGGCATTTTCATCTTGCTCTTCTAGCCATGAAATAACATTTTTATCTGGTTTTGGTTTGATCACTTCAGAGATCACACAAGTGTCCAGTAAATATTTCATAGATCAATTTCTCTGGGAAAATCATTATTACGTGAAATATCTAATTCAGCATCTGCCAAAGGTGAATCTCTGAAAAAATTGACAAGACTGTTTTTAGGTTTTGTCATTGCCTCATATTTCTTATATGAAAGAACAACAACTGCATTATGGCCATGCTTGGTCACAATTTGAGGTTCATCAGCCATTGCTGATTCTACTAGTTGGCTAAATTTACTTTTAGCATCCTGAAGTTGCCAAGTTGTATGCTTCATATCATCTCTCCTTACACAAATAAAGCTAGTCAGACTAGACTGTATTTCATATTTAAATGAATGTCAAATATACTTCTGTTAAATTCTATTTATGAAGCCCTAGGGAACGGTCAAGTTAATAGCCTGATTCATTGAATAATCCCATACTTTGGCAATGAAACCAAAAAATATTTATTCAGGTCATCGCTACCCAAAAAAGATTATCAGTCATGTTGTTTGGCTCTATCATCGATTCACATTGAGCTTTCGTGATATTGAAGACATTCTCGCTTATCGTGGCATTGAAGTCAGTTATGAATCGATTCGACAATGGTGTCTGAAATTGGGGTAGGATCATGTTGATGCCGAGCACATGAATTGCCAGGAGAATTCCAGGGACCATCACGACAAATCGAGTTACCTTTTTATAGATCCTGATGGCGACTTCATCGCTCTGATCATCATGTTTCAAATGACGACCGACAGCATTCTGTAACAGCCGCGAAAAGATCAGTGCAATGATCAATACGAGCAGAGCATAGTGCCATTTATCACCCAACAGATTATTGATCTAATCAAGGAATCCCGATAATGTTGTGAACCATTCAGGAATTGTTCTCATATTAGATGCCCCGCTGCTTTGAGCATTGAACGTTGCATTCCCTTCACAGATAAATGGCTATTTTTTTAAAATCCACTATTGAAATCATCGATATTACAATACAATTCATCTATAGTAGTCACTTGCCTGTTCCTTGTGATAGAGCATCTAATTTGATCATTAAATGATCTGATCGAGAAACAGGCATTTAGTTCAATACTTTTTTATTTCTTATCCAGAATTCAGGTTAACTACTAATTTATGCATTGAAAAAAACATTGAAGTTCATATTTATTAATAAGGTATTTAAATTGGCTCAGAAATGCTTCGATAAGATAAGTCGAAGTAAACTATGTTGTATGTAGATTTTCTATTGGAGTGCTAGATGAAAAGATTTAAGAACATTCTATACTTCGCTGACGGTGCGAGTGAGCCTTGTGACACTCTCGCCCGTGCGGTAAATTTGGCCGACGACAATAAGGCTCGACTGACCGTGGTAGATGTAATTGATCAGTACCCTGCAGACCTAGAACTGGAAAGACGTTTAGGATTCACGATAAACCAGTTGCTACATGATAGTCGACTGGAGGACCTTATGACACTGATCGAGCCGCATCAGCAGGAAGGCCGACTTATCTACACCCAAATTCTTACAGGTATCCCCTTTGTTGAGGTCATCCAAACAGTGATACATAATGGGTTTGATCTTGTGATAAAGGCAACACGCCCACCAGAGGGTTTGACCGACCGCCTGCTGGGAAGTACTGACCTTCACCTGTTGCGTAAGTGTCCCTGCCCTGTATGGATAGACCGTCCTGGCAAGTCTTTACCCTACAACAGAGTGCTGGCGGCAGTGGATCCGATGAGTGAACTTGGAGAGGCTCGCCTAATACTTGATTTGGCCACTTCTCTGGCCGATAACGTAAATGCAGATCTGAAGGTGCTGCACTCCTGGAACTTTACAGCAGAGTCCACATTGCGTGGGGGACTAGTTAGAATTCCTGCTGTTGAGGTAGATCGTATGGTGTTAGAGGAGAAGAATAACCATATAATTCAGTTCGATAAACTGTTGGAAGGTTATGACATGAGCACTGAGCATCCCGCAGTTCACCTTATAAAAGGTATGGCCGTTCCGAATATACTAGCAGCCGCCGAGGATGCTGATCTGATCGTCATGGGCACGGTGGGTCGTACTGGCATACCTGGGCTGTTTATTGGCAATACGGCAGAGGATGTTATGCAAAATACCCAGGCCTCTATCCTGGCAGTTAAGCCTGATTGCTTCCGCTCTCCCTTGGCATGAATGACAGGCATTCGGATCTTCCCATGAGTACTACCCATACAACCTCAGATAATGGTGGCAAAGCTTGGCTTTGGATGGCAATACTGCCGCTCTCTATCTTCCTTGCTCTGGTATGGGGCATTGGAAATCACAGTTTACCCTGGGCGTACTCTCTGCCTTGGGTCCCAAGTATAGGCATAGAACTGGCTTTTCGTATTGATGCCCTTAGTGCCCAGATGCTGGTTTTGATCACTGGTATTGGAACTCTAGTCTTTGTCTATGCCGTCGGCTATCTTGACCATGAACCCAATCGTGGAAGAATCTTTCTGGTATTACCAGTTTTCATGCTGGCCATGATCGGCGCAGTGACAGCAGACAACATTATCTTATTATTCCTCTTCTGGGAATTGACCAGCCTGACCTCATTTCTGTTAGTGGGCTTTAACCATAAAGACGCAGATGTAAGGGATTCTGCACGTCAGGCCCTGCTGGTAACAATGGGCGGCGGTTTAGCACTACTGGGGGGGCTTTTGTTATTAGGACAAATAGTCGACACCTGGTCGTTATCTGGCATTATATCTCAGGTTTCGGCGCATACTTCAGACCCACGCTTACCCTGGGCCATTCTGTTGGTGCTGCTTGGAGCCTTTACAAAATCGGCGCAATTCCCCTTCCACTTTTGGCTGCCTAACGCTATGTCCGCACCGACCCCAGTCAGTGCCTATCTGCACTCGGCAACGATGGTCAAGCTCGGCATCTATCTCATGGCCAGGCTTGACCCAGCCTTCAACAATCTACTGTTGTGGGAAACGCTACTCATTGGCGTGGGCACTCTGACTGCCGTATGGGCGGCCGTATTGACCTTGCGGGAACGTGACCTTAAACGTATTCTTGCACGTAGCACAGTGTCCGCTTTGGGTACCATGACGTTACTCATTGGCCTTCCCAGTCCTGGATCTGGACTGGCGTTGATGACCTTTATGTTCGCTCATGCACTCTACAAAGCACCTTTATTCATGTTGGCAGGCAACATTGATCACGCAACGGGTACCAGAGTGATTGATCGTCTAATGGGCTTACGACGAGTGATGCCGTGGAGTGCTGTTGTCGCAATATTGGCTGGGATTTCCATGGCGGGTCTGCCTCTTGCTTTCGGCTTTGTTGCCAAAGACATGATCAGCATAGCCAAGGAGCAGACTGACCTTTTCATCTCGATTAGCTATGCTCTGGTGATAGTCAATGCGATCACAGTCGCAGTGGCTGGTGTGGCTACGATTCGAGTATTCTGGGGACCTTTGAAAAGTCCCAGGAAAAAGACACGAGAAGTGTCTTGGACCATGATCCTTCCGCCTTTAATTATAGCCCTGGTTGGCATCGAGTTCGAGTTTTTCCCTCATATTGCTGACCCCTTGCTGCTGGCTGCTGCACAAAATGTCTCTCCTGATCTGGTAGTCACGGAACTGTCAGCCTCCTATGAGCCGGCGGATATATTCTCTGCCCTGGGCATCACTATGGTGATCGGGATCGTGCTATTTTTTGCCTGGGATCGACTGCATCAGGCCTTATCCAAAATACACTCGCTGGATTTTGGACCTGAAGCAGGTTACCGATTACTGCTGCGAGGGTTGTCGGTAGTGGCTGCCTGGCATACACGGCTGATACAGCCTGGTCGCCTCGATATCTACCTATCTCTTACCTTGAGTGCACTCATGATTATGGTTGTTTTTGCTGCCTGGCACACTGAGCAACGATTTGCCATGGATTTGCATTGGTCTGAACATGCCTTGGCCTGGTCTGTAGCGTCGCTGATCATCACAATAGGCGCTACTGCCGCAGCACTAATGCGTCAGCGACTCGCAGTTCTCATGGCCAGCGGGCTGCTGGGATATGGTGCTGCTATACTATTTCTGTTTGCTGGCGCTCCGGATCTTGCCTTCACACAGTTCAGCGTGGAAACTGCATTGGTAGTCGTCGCCGCTGCGGTACTGCCCCTGTACGCTAAAGCCCCACCTTTGGAGCCACTCTGGAGCAACCCCTTAAAGCTGCTGCTGGCCGTCTCTGCAGGTATTGGAACCTTCCTTCTGTTACTGCATATGCAAGGCTTGCCAGAAAGTCGCCAGTTGGCAGATTGGTTCGCCACCAATAGTTTGCCAGAAGCACATGGGCGCAATGTGGTAAACGTAATAATCGTTGATTTCCGTGCATTGGATACCCTGGGAGAAATTGCGGTAGTGGCCTTCTCCCTGCTTGCCGCCATGCCTTTGCTACAAGGTATAACGTGGCAGCGCCGAAAACTTCCTGCCTCGCCGATGCTCACAATGAGCGCAAAACCGCTCTACTGGCTAATGCTGGTGGGTGCATTTTGGATTTTACTGCGCGGGCACAATGAACCTGGGGGTGGTTTCATTGCTGGTCTGGTGGCAGTAGCCGCCAGCAGCCAACTTGCGATCCTGCTTGATCCATCCACTGCGCGACGTTATCAGTTCCTGTCGCCACTGGCCCTTGCCTTAACGGGGGTTGGCTTAGCCCTGTTTGGGGGAATGTTTGGTGCACTCTGGGGACCTGGCTTCCTACGCCATTTATGGGCTGGCGGCTTATCCAGTGTCATGATCTTCGATCTGGGGGTATTTCTTGCAGTATGGGGAGCACTGATGGGCTACATTTATAGCCTGCTTGAAGTGAAGGCAGGGGCTACTAACAAACTCATGGAGTCTGCATCATGAACTTAGTTTTAATCATTGCTGTTAGTTTGTCGGTAAGCGCTGGGGTGTGGCTGCTGTTGTCGCGGGATAACTTTCGTATCCTGGTCGGACTGGCAATACTTGGCAGTGCAGTAAACCTGATCATTTTCCTCGGTGGACGCCCTGGCACGCTTATTCCGCCAGTGATCTCTATGGATGCAGAGATTCTAGCACAAGGCGCTGCCAGCCCACTACCTCAAGCACTGGTGCTCACTGCCATCGTTATCGGATTCGCCCTGCTGTGTTTTGGGCTGGTTTTAGGAGCACGGCTGAGTCGAGCTCACGGCCATGCGGATGTTACACGTCAGCATGCCAGTGAACCACTTGCAGGATCATCAGATGATCCCTACAAACCAAAAGTAATGGACTAAACTCATGCTATTGCTAAGTCCTTTGCTGATTCCCCTGGTCGCGTCTCTGTTAAGCACCTTTGTGAGTGGCTTAGCCCGGCAGGCGGTCAATCTGTTTTCCAGTGGTTTATTGTTTGCAAGTGCCTGCACCTTGCTACTGCAGGTGGCCGACCATGGTCGACAATCCCTGGCGCTCGGCGCCTGGCCTCTACCCTACGCTATAGAATTTGTCGCCGATGGTCTAAGTGCCATTATGATCCTGCTGGTGGCATTGGTGTCCCTGGCTGTATCGATATACCAAATCGGTTGGAAAGAATCACCCGAACATTCTGGGCTCTACTCATTGCAGCATGCATTGATTGCTGCCAGCATGGCTGTTCTCCTGGCGGCAGACCTGTTCAACCTCTACGTCTGGTTTGAACTGATGCTCGTGGCCTTGCTTGGACTGCTGACCCTGGGTGGTGGTTGGCGTCATAATGAGGCTGCATTCAAGTATTTCACCTTGAGTATGCTCGGTACACTATTAATGCTGGCTTCGGTGGGGCTGATTCATGGATCAACTGGACAACTCAACTTCGACGCCCTGGCGCAGGTCTCACGCGACCCATCGCTCGGTCCTGCGTTAACAGTATATATCGGTATGCTGTTGGCAGCTCTGTTACTCAAGGTCGGTGCCTTCCCTCTATTTGCCTGGCTGCCCGCCTCATATCACACGCTCCCAGCACCTTTACTAGCCTTGGTAGGCGGATTGCTGACTAAGATTAGTATTTACGTTTTATTTCGACTCACAGGGCAGGTGTTCGATATCGGTATGTTACGCGAGGCACTGGGCTGGCTGGCTGTGGTGACCATGGTGAGTGGTGTGCTAGGTGCTGCCTATCACTGGGATCTACGGCGCATTCTAGCGTTCCATATCGTCAGCCAGATCGGCTATCTTCTGCTTGGCCTGGCCCTGGCTAGTCCTGCTGGGGGTGCCGCAACTGGATTCTTTCTGCTCCACAATATTCTGGTAAAGACCAATCTGTTTCTTATTGCTGGACTGATGTGGGCATCTATGGGCCATTACGACCTACGTAAAGGGGGTGGACTCTACCCAGCTAAGCCACTGCTCGCGGCTTTGTTTTTACTCAGTGCTTTCTCTCTGGTTGGCGTACCACCGAGTAGCGGTTTCTGGGGAAAGTTTCTGTTGTTACAAGAAACCTTTGCTCAGGAGCGATTCGTCTGGGGTGGGATCGCCCTTGCAACTGGCTTGCTCACTTTGTATTCGATGAGCAAGATCTGGCAAGAGTGCTTTTGGAAGGTACACCCTGGAACACTTTCACCTTTGTCACCGCCAAAGACGGCTTATGTTGCAGTGATAACTTTGTCTGTAGTGATCCTGTTTATCGGACTTTACCCTGACCCCGTCATCAACTATCTGCAAGAGCATACAACTGACTTCTGGAGAGATAATTCATGAAACCTCTCAATCTCGCTTGGCTTCTGTTCAACTTTATCAAGGGTGCACTGCTGTCAGGTTGGGACACCGCCCGGGTAATTCTGTTCCAGTCTCACTGCATTCACGGTGGGATGACGCGCATGGCTTATGGTGAGCTTTCACCCGCTCAAGCCAGCCTATTGGGGGCACTGATCACCCTCACTCCAGGTACTACCACCGTGGCGATTGACCTCGATAAACGCGAGTTCCTGCTCCACTTGCTTGACCTGACTCAACGTGATGCGACTCTGGCTTCCATTACTCATGATTTCGTAGAGCCTTTTAATAGGCTAAAAGGGGACATTTTGTGAATCCGTTAATGTTGTTTGTTCTTGCCGCTGGAGTGGCAGTTATTCCTGGCTGTTACCGCCTGCTTGTCGGACCGAGCCTAACTGATCGAGTTATCGGCTTGGACATACTGTTCGCCGCTGCGATTATCTTCTGCCTGACTGCCGCCTGGACCAGTGCTCGCACGGTATATCTTGATGTGGCTATTGGTTTGGCACTGACTGGATTTGTTGCAACTCTGTCATGGGCGCGCCTGATTCAGGCTCAATCGAATACTATGATTGATTCTGACGGCAAATCATCATGATGCTGCTTGGCTGGTTTTTCGCCTTTATAGCCATACTGCTCCTGCTCATTGCTGCGCTGGGTATAGTGCGTCTACCAGACACACTGTCACGCCAGCATGCTGCCACAAAAGCAGCCACCTTGTCTGTCAGCCTGTTCACTATTGGGCTGATGCTGGTTGCCGCAGCTTCTGGCTGGGGTTGGGGATGGACAATCCGCTTGCTAGTTATGTTGATGATCCTGCTTGGAACCCTGCCGCTTGCATCTCACGCTTTGGCCCAGGCTGGTTTAGCTGAATCGGAGAGAATCAGTTCTGAAGACTTAGATACTTCCTAATTGTTTTAGAAGTCAGCAATGAATATTCATCTTATCAGGGTATTTCATGGGCAGACGGAACTTTATAACTATTCTTTAAAATTAATTGTTTAAGTGGATACTAACTGGTCAACAAGAACGGCCGGCTTAAGTGGTGCAGCACTCTGATGCGCTGATGTCGTTAGGTGGTGTGGGTTGCCTGCTGGCTACTGCACCTATAAACTCGGACTAAAAGGATATCAACATGTTTGCAATTTATGATACCAGAGGTCGTCGTTTCCGTGACACGCTTGAGAATTTGCGTAAGATACGAGCTCCGCAGGCCACTGCTGGGAAGCAGTTACAGACCAATGTCTCTGATGATGAGACCATCCCTGTTTCCACGAGCAGCAATAACGGACAAACTGCAGTATCCAACAAAGCGATGCAGGCCTACCGTGACGTACGCCACCTGAATCAGCGAGAACCAATTTATCATGCTCATCAGCTAATGAGTCACCCAGTCACAACGATTTCAGTGGATATGGATATTCTTGCAGCCCAACGTTATTTCCAGCAGCAAAAATTTAAGCAGATGCCAGTCATTAACGCACAACATCAAATAACTGGAATGCTGTCGATTGAGAAGTTGTTGCAGTTTATCATTATCGACGACGACCAAATCAGTTATGTCCGTGGCAAACGAGTGGCAAATGCCATGTCAAAAGAAATCATCACGGCTGATCCTGTTTCCGATATTCGCCGGATTGCACAGGTGATGCAGGAATATCATCTTTCTGCTGTTCCTATTGTCAATGAACAAGATCATTTGATCGGCATCATATCTCGTGGTGATATTCTGCGTGCAGTGACTAATGATCCACCATTAAATATGTGGTCTTAAAAAATTAAAAATTCAGT
>Ga0316204_10011107_pt1 | contig 11381 bp, 8 predicted proteins | sample 6monrhotite_MG_2_FD_205661 | JGI IMG/M metagenome (GOLD analysis project Ga0316204, IMG submission 205661) | Microbial mat bacterial communities from mineral coupon in-situ incubated in ocean water Damariscotta River, Maine, United States -... | ecosystem: Environmental > Aquatic > Marine >...
TTCCAGCCGCTATCACGTCCAGATCACCATCCAGGTCGAAGTCTATGGCTACGGAATTTTCGGCACCGCTCGGAGGAGAGGCTACTGTGATGGCATTGATGCCGGTTCCTACAGTATAATAATGTGAGTCGGCACCATCATAACTGGCATTGCCTAGAAGGAAAACATCCAACTTGCCGTCATCGTTGAAGTCTTCCAATAATCCAAAACTTGAGGTGCGCCTGGTGGTATCGACATAGTCTATATTAGGGCCAGCGAATCCAAAGTTGCCATCCGTAAACACAAACTCCTGATTGACCCGCAGCCCGGAGGACTTAATGAAGATATCAATGTTTCCATCATAGTTAAGGTCACCAAATTGAGCATATGACCATGCGTTGGCTGTCTCAATGCCCGTATCAATCATTTCAAAATCACTTTGTCCTTTGTTGAAATAGTAGACCAGCAAGTCGTCACCGGTTTGAACAAGGTCAAGCAGACCATCTTTATTAAGGTCAACCCACTCTAGTGAAGCCTCCTCATAGTATGATGTCTTCATGGTTACCGGGAGGGCATCAAAAATGGTCATTTGCCCTTCTGAATTGGTGCTGCCGAAATCACCGTTATTAGTGAATATCTTTCCCTCACGAACCCGGTTCACATAACTGCCGGTAATCGCCAGATCCGGAAATCCATCATCATTGAAATCGTACCAGTCTGATTCTACATAAGCCAATTCAGGGAGTTCGACTTCTTTTTCGGTGAAATTTAAATTTCCATCATTATCGTAAATAATCGATTTAGTCACATTATCGCCACCTGCATAGGTAAATCCACTGACGAAAATGTCAAGGTCATTGTCATTGTCGTAGTCGACCAGGTCAACATCATTGAATAGAAAACCCTTGAAGGGGAAGTTGATTTTACTAAACTGCCAGCTGCCCTGGTTAATGAAGACCTCCATGCTCACCCTCTCATCAATCGAACCTACAAATTGAAGACTGGGAACCCGATCATAAGTTGTGCCTGTAATAACAAAGTCATTTAAGCCATCGCCATTCAAATCTCCAATGGTAACTTCTCCGTGTGAAACATTGGGAAGGTCAATGTCTTTTTGAATGAATTCTCCATCTTTTAGCTCGTAGATGAAAGTGAGCGGGGTGTTGAACCGATCCATTCCGGTGATCACTATGTCCAGGTCACCATCATTATCCAGGTCACCGTAATCGCCAACAGCACGGTGAAGCGGGATAACTTCTACTGCAGATTCATATTTGAGTTGTAATTGACTATAAACGACAAGACTGTTCAATAAAATGAACAGGGTAAATAGAACGACACGCATGACAAAATTTTTATCAAAATGGATAACCCACGGCAATATTCCAAACTGTTTGTGAGTTGCGTTTGAAAGGGCGCTGCCAGCGAGCGCCTTCGTCAAATCGAGGGTCTCTGATCTTATGGCCAAAGTCGAGCCTGAAAACCAGGAAGGAGAAGTCTAAACGTAGCCCGAGACCTGCCCCCACGGCAATTTCTTTGTAGAAGCGGTTGAATTCAAAGTCGCCACCAGGTGAGATACGAGTGGTGCCTTCTGTAGTGTCGTTAATGGCACTCAACAGCCAGGTATTGCCCGCATCTATGAAAAATGCCCAGTCGAAGAAACCAGCCAGTTTATCGCGGTATTCAGCACTCAGCTCAAGTAAAACTTCACCGGGCTGTTCAAAAAGGAAGCTATTTCGGTCAGGTACCAGATCACCATTTTCATCTATGATGTTATTCCCGGCTTCATCCAGCTTATAAGGGAAAGAAGATCCAGGCCCTAATCGTCTGGGGTTCCAGGCCCGGTTACTGCTGCTTCCTCCTGCAAAGAAAAACTTCTCATAGGGCAGGGCATTGTTCTCTCCATAAGGATTGGCCACACCCACATGTGCACGGTATACCAAGGCACTCCCTTTTTTGCCAGGGATGTAGCGCCTGTAGTCTACCTCGAATTTGGTGAATTGGTAGAACTCCAGATCGTTATTCTCTAAGAGCCCGGTGCCAAAAAAGTTATATAGTAAGCCACCGTTTTCGAGATAGTACCTCAGAAAAGAAGAGGGCCTACTAGGGTTCGAGTAGTTTTCGTTGATCACCGCATTGAAGGAGGTGCTACTTACAAAAGAGGGTAAAAAGGCCAGATTGAAGGTGTTGCCCTGAAGGGCCAACTCATCTAGTTGATCTTGAAATACACTATCAATATCTGTCTGTATCAAGTTGGCATTGGCCAGGTTCAGTGTATAAGTTTTGGTGGCCTTCAGGTTTTGCCAGGTATAAGAGAAAGAACCATTGAAATTTTCACGGGTGTACTCCGGCCGGTTGGTATATGAATAACCCACAGTAACAGCCGATTTGGGGTTAAATGTGTTCAGATTTAGCTTCCGTGACCGGAAGGGAGTCAAAAACCTGGGGAAGGATATTGACATGTTTACACCGTACTGAAAACTGCGATAAATACCGGATTGCTGTGTTAGTGGGGCCAGTCCTTCAGACCCAATGAATGTATTGAGAGAAAAGGTTTCGAGCCCTTTGAATATGTTTCTGTTAATGAAAGAGAGGTTATAGAATGGTCCTGGAAAGCCTTGACTCACGTTTACGCCAAGCTCTTGGGTGACCTGAAACTTACGAAGTGGTGAGGTGTATACATTAGTGACAAACTTGCCCGGCACGAGTGCAGTATCAAAGTTGATATTCACAAACTTGAACATATCCATGTTGATGAGCTGGCGCTGGGTGTTCACCATATCAGAGTAACTGTAAGTGTCTCCAGGTCTGAAAATGAGACGTGTGTCGAGCACTTTGGCAGAGTAGGGGATGGCTCCATAGGAATAGCGAATGCCTTCGTATGACTCCGAATCATTTGCAGGGGCGTTGCCATTGGTATTCACAATGATGGAATCCATTTGGTAGGCCACATGATTGGGTTTGTTGGCTGGCTTGTTTATTACCGTGGTCACCCAAAGGTCAGTCTGGTCCGGAGCCAGTCGTACTTCAAAAGTGATGAAGCTTTCTGTCATCTGGAAATAGCCGTTATTTCGTAGCAAGTCGTTGAGTCTACTTCTCTCTCTTTCGAGGTTCTGTACCAGGTAGGCGTCATTTAGTTTGAGGAAAGATTCTTTCTCGCGACTGTTGATTAATGCCGTAATGGCTTCATCCCCTGTTCGCAGGTTTAGGCTATCTATGTAGCGCTGTTCGCCTTCATCTACCACAAAAGTCTGAGTAATCTTCCTTCGTTTCTCTTTGGTTTCCACCGTGACATTGGCCTGAAAGTAGCCATCGTCTTGTAATTGATCGAGAATTCTGAGGCGCGATCTTTCTATCAAAGCACTATCGTAAATGGCCAGTGGGGTGCCGGTTCGCATCAGGAAATTGCCATTCCGCAAGGTGTTGTCATATCGCTCAACGCGTCTGCGTTTTTTGGCTTGAAGCCCGGCTGTTTTTTTGCCTTTGAGTGTTCTCTCGGTTATTTTTTTGTCTATCTGTTCAATGAAGTCCCTCTTTTTGCGATTGATTTTGCCGGTGTCCAGAGCATTTTTGCCACGTGCATAGAGGTTGGCACCCAAGGCACCCATCAACGGAATTCGGGTATTGGGTTTTAACAAAACATCATCATAGAGTTTGCTGCGCTCGGCCTTGTCGGTGCCGGTAATGCTTTGCTTGTAAAGAAGTTTTTCACCATCTTCCAAGTGCCGCGTGCCCACACAACTGCCCAGGCAAAAAAGGGCCAGCGCTAAACAAAAAAATCGGGTCAAATCCTGCTTCACAAATACCTGTCTGATGCTATCAAAACGTTTGATAAAGTACTTTAAATCTCTACAATTAAAAAAATATCGCAGGCAAGAACAGAAGTTTTTAGTTGAAGGTGCCAAAGGCGTTCAGGAAGTGCTCAATTCTAACCTGGGAGTGAGCCATCTTTTGCTCACACCAGAGTTTAGATCAAGTTTCGGACCGGAAGCCAATTTGAGGGGCGAAGTGATTGATGTTTCGGAGAGAGATTTGATCATGGCGGGCACTTTTCAGTCCAATAATGCAGGCTTGGCGGTGGTAGAAATGCCTGAATTGCCGCCACTGCAAATTGGGCAAAAGGAACTGGTAATTGCCCTTGACGATGTGCGCGACCCCGGCAACCTGGGTACCATCATTCGCATAGCCGACTGGTACGGCATAACCAAACTCATCTGCTCACCCGATTGTGCCGATCTGCACAATCCGAAAGTGATCAATGCCAGCATGGGCTCCTTTACCAGGGTTCAGGTGTGGTATGAAGATTTGTCTGTGTTCTTGAAACAGAGTCCGCAACGGGTTTTTGGTGCTTTGCTGGAAGGTGAGAATATTTATAGCAGTGATCTGAATCCCAAGGGCATTTTACTGATGGGTAACGAATCGAAAGGGGTGAGGCCAGAACTCGTACCTTTGATTGATCAGGCAGTGCACATTCCACGCAGAGGAGGTGCTGAGTCGTTGAATGTGTCGGTGGCTACAGCGGTTATCCTGGATAATTTCTTTAGATAGTATAACGTCAAACCGCAGGTCAGAATGGTTTGAACGTGAGTGGGTGTTTGCCGGACAGAGTCCGAGTACCCATATGAAATCACAGGTTCAGAGAACCTGCGACAGGTCTGGCGGCCCCTGTTGATGTTGTGTGGTTGACCGAGAATAACTTTTCTTATATAACAAGAGTAAGGAAGGTGTCCTTTTGAAGGACACCTTCCTTACAACTATAATGACGGTTTAAATTGGTCGGACGGTTAGATAGGGGTTAAAGAAACCGACTTAGAGTTTTGTTCTTGGTCAGCCTCTTGTCACCAACAAGTTTTGAAATCAGTCTTCCCGAACCCACCATCTTTGATCCTCTACAGTTTTCCAGCCATTTTATAGGCCTCAACCAAAATCTGGTCTAAGTCTGCATCTCCTTGATTGGTCAAAATGATAACACCTGTTCCCAATTCAGGCTCAAAGGCAACCATGGTGGCCACACCTTCCTCTCCACCGTCATGACCCCAAAGGTTGTGTTGCTGGTTCATTAGAAACAAATGCAAGCCTGTCTCGCTATCTATATTGGGTATTTGCAGTGTCAGCATTTGCCTGATGGTTTCAGCTTTAAGCAGGCGGTTGCCATTGGAAAGCCCATCCTGCACAAAGGCACTGAAAAACTGAAAGAGGTCGGTTGCGGTACTCCTCAGTCCACCATTGGGGTAGTCTGTAAATGTGTAGTGCCTCAGGGCTTGGTAGCGTCCAGACTCATATTTGTAGGGTTGTACTATGGTTTGATTCACTTCATCCAATCGCCAATAGCTGTTGTTCATGCCCATTGGGTTGAAAATGTGCTCTTTGCAATAGTTATTGAAATCGCTCCCCGAAATCTGCTCTACCAGGTGCCCAATCAATGCATTGCCAATGTTAGAATACTCGCTCTTGCTCCCTGGTGCAAATGTGTGAAAATTGCCTTGTGCATCATAGAATTCTCCTCCAGGCACGAGGTATTGTTCCAAAAAATAGCCCAAACCCACCGGGCTGTCCTGGTCATAGTAATACTGACCGTCCATTGAAGGCCCATCAGCAATGCCCGATGTATGGGTCAGTAACATTTTGAAGGTGATGCTTTGAGATTGGTTAGGGATGGAAACCTGGAAGGGTAAATAATTATTGATGGGGTCGTCTAGCTGGAAGCGGCCTTGCTCATAAAGCTGAAGTAGCGCTGTAGCCGTGATCACTTTGGAAACTGAGGCCAAGAGGAACAGATGACTGCTCTCAAGGTCTATGTTCTGATCGATATGACTTTTCCCAAGGTTGCGCTCGTAACGGACCTGGTCGTTTTGAAAGACCAGGATGGAGAGCGCGGGTATTTTTTGATAGTCCATTTCTTCATTTAGAAAGGCCTCAAAGTCAACCGAATTGTCAATCTGTAGGTCGTCTGTGGTACTGCAGCTGTAAAAAGCCACGGCAGACAGGATGATCAAAAATTGAATGAGGCTCCTTTTGGCAGCCTGGATAGTGCTGATTTTAAACATGATGAGGTCTGTTTTAAATTAAATACTATCCTAAATACTGCCCGGGTGGGATTACCCTAGCCCTATAAAGGTTTATGTTTGCTGTAAGCGGAGGTTGAATGTGAAGGAAACAGTGAGGTGCCCAGTCAGACCGCAGGTCAGACTGAATATGATTAGCGCCTTCAAAAAATGACTCGGATCGATAGCGATTCTTTACCTGACAGAGTCCTGAAGCTCATAAAGTGTCACAGGTTCATAGAACCTGCGACAGGATCGATCATTTCTCGAAAGGAGGAGGGCTTGGCGTCATTCTTACGTGAAAAGATTTCTCGCTATGCTCGAAAAGACGTTCTAACTAATCACTAGTCTCGTTCCAAGCTGGTCAAATAAAGTATGATCAGAGCCTTTAAAGGAAGAATAAATTTGCTTTGGCTTGACGAAAGATTAGAACTTACCGCCATTCACGTCATTCTCAGGTACAGATTCTGCATTGTCCCAATGCTCTACCACCTTGCCGTCCTTGATTCGGAAAATGTCTACCTGGGCGTAGTCTTGATTGGTTTTACCATCGTTCCAGTTGGCCTTGCAAAGGGTGGCTACAAAGTTGCCACAACCCACACAAAGTACGATTTCATCGTAGTTGAGAGGCCGGTTGGATGCTGAGGCCAGGGCCTGAAAATGCTCCAGTCCATCGGCTACCTCTTTGTTATGCTGAGTGTATTCCTCTGCAGAGATGTACTCCGATAGCTTGCTTGGGTCTCCACCACGCATGAGGCCATCTTTGATCAAGTTTCTTACCAGCTCCTTGTTCTCTTCCGTTTTGTCCAGGTCTTCTATTTCAGAAGGGCCATTGGTTGAGGTATGGCCAGAAGGCGTAGATGGAGAGTATTCCGCAATCACATCCCAGTGCTCAATGATTTTGTCGTTTTTGTCAGTATCGAAAAAGTCGGTAGTGACCCACTGCCATTCGCCATTGTTGAGACTTTGGTAGACGTGTAGGAAAACATGTTGCCCATCGGCCCAACCGCGGATGACCTGGATGTCGCGCAAAGGGTTTCTTTCCAGAAAGGGCTCAAAAAACTCGATAAACCCTTCGCGACCATCTTTCACCCCTGTGCTGTGCTGGGTGTAGCGGTCACCTGTATATTTCGCAATGGCTTCTCTGGGGTTGCCGTCACGAATGCCGTCCATATAGAGGTTGATACAGTTCTGAAGTTTGGGGTTGGTCTGGCTCATGATACTTACTGTTCGTGGTATAAAAGTAGCTGAAGCAGCTAAGTCAACAGTGGTGAATCCTTTTCAAAGAATGGTTAATCTCTTAAATCTCTGAATTGCCTTGGCGTCTGACCTGTATGCCTTTTGAAGTATTTGATAAAGTTGGTAACATCGTCAAAGCCAATTTGGAAGGTGATTTCTTTAACCGATTTCTGAGTTGAAATCAGGAGCCTTTTGACTTCTAATACCACATAGAGGTCGATGAAGCGCTTGGCAGTAAGCTGTACAAGAGATTTGCAGAGCTCATTCAGTTTTGTGTAGGTCAATCCCAGTGCCTGAGCATAATACCCGGCATCTCGACTTTGGGTATAGTGCTGTTCTAAAAGGGTTCTGAACTGTTCGAAATGGCTGTGTTTGAACTGGTCTGAAGTTGATAACTGAGGTGATTTTTGTGCCAGCCAGTGTAAAAAGAATATACTCAATGCTGCGCCCACCAGCCCGGCTTTGAAGGGCGATTCTTGTTGCATGAGCTGTTCTATTTCCAAAATGCAATTGAGCTGATCATTAACCAGTTTTGACTTTTCTGCCCCAAAGAAATAGTTGAAAAGCGGCCTAAGTTGCTCCAAGGTTTTTGGGGCGATGTATTGGAGAAGGAATGGCTCATTTAAGAGGAGTATGTAACCGGCTGAGTCTTCAGTGAGCTCAAAGGCATGCACCTGGCCGGGAGAAATGATAAGTGCTTCACCGTCATCAAGCGACACTTTATTAAAATCTACTCTATGCGCAATGGACTTACCTTCACAAATCAATATCAGGTAAAAATCTAGCCGGTGAAAATCGAAAGGATCGTGATTGTGGATGCCTTTGAGTCTGAGGTATAGCTCTCTTAGCTCAAGTATTTCCAGCCCAGGCACACCATCAGTGGCTTGCTTTGAGAATGATATCTGAGGAAAGGTTTCCAGGATGCAGGGTTTCCATAAATATACAATTATGCGGCATCAGTCTGTTAATGTAGATCAACTTGAGGCATAGCTAAAACAGCTTCTCGCCACTCTGGGCTGCAGCATCTTCCATCATCTCTTCACTCAATTCCTTGCCCAAATAGCGATCAATCCAATTATGAGCGATATAAAGCGTAGGGGTGAGTAAAACGGCCACCAGGAATTTGTAAATGTAGTTGGTGATGCCAACGGCCAGTACCAGGGTCAAAGACCAATTGCCTAAAAAGTAGAAAGCGACCAGCAACACCACAAAACTGTCAATGAGCTGAGAAACCAGGGTGGAGCCCGTGGCACGTAGCCAGATCCGACCTTTTCCGGTAAATTTTCTAAGCTTATGAAAGACATAGACGTCAACAAACTGACCAATCAGAAAGGCGATCAATGAGCCGATGATGATGTTGAGCCCTTGCCAAAGCACCTTGTCAAAAGCAGTATCGATATTGAAGGGGTTGTCAGGGTCGTTGATGCCATTTACCTCCATCCAGTAGTCGGCCGGGGTGAGCCCCATGGCTACATAGATCACAATGAAAGCATAAATAATGAGCCCTACGGTAATATAGGTGAGCCTTTTGACTCCCGCTTTACCAAAGTATTCGTTGATAATATCGGTGAGGATAAACACAACCGGCCAGAGCAGCACGCCCGCAGTCATATTAAACTGAATGTTGAAATCTCCGAATATGGGAATGTTAAAGGGCTCCATGCCCAATGTCCTTTCCATGGAGAAAAGCTTACCACCTATCAGCTCGGCAATGAGTGCATTGGTAATGAAGATACCAGCCAGAATAATGAAGAGGCTGGTCTTTTTATTTTTGAGAATGGAAGCGCTCATGCTACAAGTTAAAAATCCAGAACGTATTCTTCACCTTCTATCGCCAAAGCTGAGTTTTCAAATACCGTTTGGGCTTCTTCTTGTATTGGCTCCAATTCTTTATAGCGAATAGAGAAGTGGCCGAGCAATAACTTGCCCACATTGGCTTTAAGCGCTATGGTTGCCGCTTCTTTGGCAGTTGAATGATAGGTGTTGGCGGCCCTGCTGGCGTGCTCTTCCAAAAAGGTAGACTCATGGTAAAGCATATCGGCCTCTTTGATATAGGGCAGAATGGATTCGTCATACTTTGTGTCGGAACAATAGGCATAACTGAACGACTTCTTGGGCGGATGGGTGTACTCTTCGTTTTTGAATTGGATTTCTCCGTCTTCACCCTCAATGTCTTCCCCATTTTTAAGCCTCACAATATTCCGAACCGAGAAATCTGCTGGAATCATTTCTTTGATAATTCTGCGTTTCTTGGGTTTTTCTTCGAATAAAAAACCACTGCAAGGTATGCGGTGGTTTAATGGAATGCTGTGTACCCTGATGAACTCATCTTCATGTATCACCTTGTTCACCTTCGTGTCGATGGGGTGGAAGTTGAGTTCGTAATTAAAGACCGTTTCGCTGTGCTTGAGCTGAAGCGTAATGATCTCTGAAAGGCCCTGCGGGCCATAGAGGTTCAGGGCTTTCTTCCTGCCCAGCAAATGCATGGTGCTGAGCAGGCCCATGAGCCCCAGGTAATGGTCGCCATGCAGATGACTGATGAAAATGTTGTTGATGCGTTGGGCACGAATGCGAAAGCGCTTGAGCTGTAACTGGGTGCCTTCTCCACAATCTATGAGATAGAACCGCCCCTCTACATTGACCAACTGCGAAGTTTGGTTTCTGCGATGTGCAGGCGCAGCGGAATTAGAACCCAGTATTTTGACGCGGATGCCCAAATTTTAGAGGAGGCCTAGCCTTCAGAAGGTTCATCCAAAATAAATGCGATGGCCTGCTCTTCGTTTTCCGCGATGTTCAATACATCTGTCAGTTTTGAAATAGACAAAAGCTTGATGACAAAGTCTGAGGCGCCATTGAGTACAAAATATCCACCATTGTCACCAAAGGTTCTGTGGCCTGTAAGCAAGGCGCTCAGTCCTGATGAGTCGGCATATTTGGTAGAAGACAGGTCTAGAATCAAATTGGCAGTGCCAATAGCTTGTAGATTCAGCATTTCTGACTTGAGGTCAGGGGCTATGGTAGAATCGAGTCTTCCTTCTTCAAGGGCCAGAATGGTGTATTGGCTATCTTTCTTCAGTGAGTATTTCATTAATGCTATGTTTTTGTGCTGGGAAAGTGCTGAAAAGCAATTTTGCTTCTCTGATCAACCCCTCCTTCAGCCTTTTGTTAAGTAGCTATTGATATTGCTTTCTATTCTTTCTAACGGGTTACTTTCGGCTGGTTTTTCGAACCGATCGCCTGTCACGTTTTCGAACAGCTCAATATACCGTTCGGAAATTGATTTAACAACCGTATCGGTCATCTCTGGTACGGTTTGACCATCTTTACCCTGGAAGCCATTCTCGATGAGCCATTGCCTCACAAACTCTTTGGAGAGCTGCTTCTGCTTTTCATCACGGTCCTGGCGCTCCTGATAGCCTTCTGCATAAAAGTAGCGGGAAGAGTCAGGCGTGTGCACTTCGTCAATCAGATAAATCTGTCCATCTACCTTGCCGAATTCGTATTTGGTATCTACCAGAATCAGTTCTCTCTCAGCTGCTATTTCGGTACCACGCTGAAAGAGTGCCCGGGTGAAGTTTTCCAACTGTACATATTCAGCTTCAGTTACCAGGCCTTGAGCCAGTATTTCTTCTCTGGAAATGTCTTCGTCATGGCCCTCATGTGCTTTGGTGGTAGGGGTGATGATGGGCTCAGGCAGTTTGTCGTTCTCTTTCAGGCCATCGGGCATGGGTACCCCACAAAGCAGGCGTTTGCCATCTCTGTATTCGCGCCAGGCATGGCCGGCCAGGTATCCTCTGATGACCATTTCTACCGGATAAGTCTCACATTTTAAACCGACACTGGCATTTGGGTCGGGAGAGGCTCTGAGCCAGTTGGGCACAATGTCGCTGGTACGGTCCAGAAATTTTGCTGCAATCTGATTGAGCACTTGTCCTTTGAAAGGGATGGCCCTGGGTAAAACCACATCGAAGGCCGAGATACGATCTGATGCGATCATGATCAATTCATTTTCAAAAAAATACACATCGCGTACTTTTCCCCGGTAAAAATCTTGCTGACCAGGAAAATTGAAATGGGTTTCTTTGATGCCTTCCGTCATGGGGGCAAAAATAATCAAAA
>Ga0316204_10011109_pt1 | contig 11380 bp, 7 predicted proteins | sample 6monrhotite_MG_2_FD_205661 | JGI IMG/M metagenome (GOLD analysis project Ga0316204, IMG submission 205661) | Microbial mat bacterial communities from mineral coupon in-situ incubated in ocean water Damariscotta River, Maine, United States -... | ecosystem: Environmental > Aquatic > Marine >...
TGATCCGTTCTCCTTCACCTTCCAGTCCGCTTTCTCCGCGATTGTGATGATTGATCGTGAAGCTGATATTCCCGCGATTGTCAGAAATTGCGAGTTCATCCAGTTTGACGGTTGCATCAAATTGATTGGCACCAAGATTAAACCGGAACCGCCGCGCCATTTCCGGCTGAGCTTCGATCGCATAGAGCCGTGCGCTGGCAGGAGCAATAGCGGCCAGATGAAACGTATACGCTCCGCAATTCGCGCCCAAATCGACGAAGGTAAAATCCGGCCCCATCATTGAGCGTAGATACGCCAATTCTGCGGGATCAAACCGTCCGGGTGTATAGAGAATACGTTTTTCAGAAAGATTATCGCGAGGGTGTAACCGGGCACGAAAACCCAGCGTTTCTGTGTCCACCACGGGAGCTGCACACCAGCTGGCCAAACGTGTCCAGACCTTGCTATCGCTGGCCCTCGCGCGCTCCAGAAGTACTTTGTAGGGGCCGGTGGGTGCCGCTTCGCCCCACGGCTGAGTCGTTAAATCGGTCATGTGTTCTGCATAGGCGAGAGAAAAGCAGGCGCCAAGCTGTCATGATAGTGCCGCGGGTCTTGCATCCCCCTCTGTCATGGCCTAGATACGCCCTCCCGTCCTTGACGGATGGGGTTTTGACGCGGGATGGAGCAGTCCGGTAGCTCGTCAGGCTCATAACCTGAAGGTCGTAGGTTCAAATCCTACTCCCGCACCCAAAAAAGCCCTCGGCGATTGTCGAGGGCTTTTCCTTTTTGTGGTGTAGATGAACTAGCCTGCCAGCAGACCGCTCATCGTCTCGCCGACAATTGCCCAGTGATTTGAAGCGTTTTGCCTTAGGCGGGCAGTGAGTTCCATATGCGCTTCACCGCATTCCATGTCGCTGCATTCCATACCATCAGGCACGATTTCAAAACTGGCGAGCGTCAGCATACAATATTGCTCAAGCGGAAAGTCAGTGATCTCGACACAATCAACTTCTGCCCGAGTGACCAGCACAGGTTCGACAGTAGATTCTCGCATCGATGTGATTTCTTCGTCCGAAGAAATCGTGATGCCATCGACAAACAAGGATAATTCACCATATGAGCCGCCCCGCCCATCCAGCACTGTTATGGCGTCTCCGGTAGATTGATAGATTGCCAAGAGTTGGCCCTGATCTGGCGACATCCAGGAAAGTGAAACAGTGGCTGTTTCGGAGTCTGATTCAGTACACCCTGCCAAAACCAATAAAGCTATGCTCGGTACAATAAATCTCAACATGATTGTATCTCCAATCAAAAAAGTCTCGATACCCAAATGATATCGAGACTTTAATCGAGTTACCTATGACGCCGCAATTTACTCGGCGACGGCAACGTTGACATCAGCTTGACGAGGTGCCGCCGCGCGAACGTAGGGCGCAACATGGTCCTCAAACTTCACGAAATTTTCGATGAACATGCTGGCGAGTTTTGCAGCTTTCTCATCGTAGGTGTTCGGATTGGCCCAGGTTGAACGAGGGTCAAGAATGCCGCTGTCCACGCCAGAAACGGCGGTCGGAACCATAAAGCCGAAATTCTGATCTTCCCGGAAAGTAGTATTGTTGAGCGAGCCATCCAGGGCGGCATTAAGGAGCGCGCGCGTAGCCTTGATCGGCATGCGTTGGCCCTCGCCATAGGAGCCGCCGGTCCAGCCGGTATTCACCAACCAGCAACTTACACCATGTTCCGCAATCAACTCGCGCAGCAACGCACCATATTCAGCAGGGTGGCGCGGCATGAACGGGGCACCAAAGCAGGCGGAAAAAGTCGCCGTTGGTTCTGTCACGCCCTTTTCGGTGCCAGCAACCTTGGCCGTATAACCGGAAAGGAAATGATACATGGCTTGCGCCGGCGTCAATTTCGCAATCGGCGGCATAATACCAAAAGCATCACATGTCAGCATGATGAGATTTTTCGGTTGTCCGCAGCGCCCGGTGTCCGATGCATTCGGTATCGCATCGATCGGATAGGCCCCGCGACTGTTTTCAGCGAGCGAGCCGTCATCAAGATCGAGCTCCCGCGTAACAGGGTCCATGACGACGTTTTCCAACACTGTACCCCACCGTTGGGTGGTCGCATGGATTTCCGGTTCTGCCGCTGCACTGAGGCGAATCATTTTGGCGTAGCAGCCGCCCTCAAAATTGAAGAGCCCATTTTCCGACCAACCATGCTCATCGTCACCGACGAGCGTGCGGCTGGCATCGGCCGAGAGCGTGGTTTTACCAGTGCCCGAAAGGCCAAAGAAGATTGCCGAATTATCATCATCCGTATTGACCGAACAATGCATTGGCATGATGCCTTTGGCTGGCAACAAATAGTTCAAAATGGTGAAGACGGATTTTTTCGTTTCGCCGGCATAGGACGTGCCGCCGATCAGGATCATTTTGCGAGCAAAATCGACCGCAATAATGGTTTCGCTACGGCAACCGTGACGCTCAGGATCTGCGACAAAGCTTGGCAAGTTTACAATAGTGAATTCTGGATCAAATCCAGCCAGCTCACTCGCTTCAGGACGCCGAAGCAAATGGCGAATGAAAAGTGAATGCCAAGCAAATTCAGTTACAATTCGAACCGGCAGGCGGTGATCCAGATCCGCTCCACCAAACAGGTCTTGAACGAATAATTCGCTGTCGGCCATGTGGGTTTTGAAATCGTCCCAAATAGCTGCGAACTGATCAGATGTGATCGACGCGTTTGTTTCCCACCAGACAGTGTCTTCGGTGGTGGCATCGCGGACCGTAAATTTGTCTTTTGCAGACCGGCCTGTGTGCTGGCCGGTTTTAACAACGAGCGCACCGCCTTTGGCGACTTCGCCTTCGCCGCGTTGTACGACTTCCTGGTACAATGCAGCTTCATTCCAATTGTGATTTAGCCGTCCGGTACGGGACACGCCCAAATACGCCATGACGTTGACATCGCGATCATTCGCTTGCTCGAGCATGAAATCCCCCGGTTTATGGATGCGGACCCTTTTTGGTCGCATGACCTATTGTGTTGCGCGGTTTCGCCGGATAAGCGCCTTCCCTAAGCGACAGGACGCCCGGCATCAAGTCTATTCTCCCATTGCAAGTGCAGGGCCAGATAACGAATTATGACTCTGGTAGTGCAATGTGTTCGGTTTCCTCCGGCGGTAAAGCAAAGACGCTGCCCCTAAACCCCGCCTCTGCTGAAGTTTTCCAGGCCGTTTTTGCCGTCTCGAGTCGCTCTTTGTCGCTGGAAACAAAATTCCAGAAAATATGCCGCTGACCGGGCAGGCGGGCACCTCCGCATATCATCAGGTGGGCATCCTTCACGGTACGGATACCAATGGAGGCCTCATTGTCGAGGACGATCATATCGCCTTCAGCAAACAAACGCCCGTCAATCTCAATTTCGCCATCCACCACATAAACTGCGCGTTCTTCATGCTCATCTGTGAGTTTGAAAACAGCGCCCGAAACTGACTCCACATGCAGGTAGAAGGTTGGCGAAAACACCTTCACCGGCGATGTCTCGCCATAAGCGGAGCCCAGAATGAGGCGCATCTTTACGCCCTCCCCAATTATTTCGGGCAATTCGCTGGCCTTATGGTGGTGGAAAGCTGGGTCGGTTTCTTCGTCTTCAATCGGTAGGGCAATCCATGTCTGTATACCGTGAAGGGTGTGGCCGGAATTTCGCGCGGCATCGCCTGTGCGTTCAGAATGCACGACCCCGTGACCGGCCGTCATCCAGTTCACATCTCCAGGCCTGATGGTTTGATGAATGCCAAGCGTATCACGATGGTCCATTTCGCCATCGAACAAATAGGTGACTGTGGCGAGGCCAATATGAGGGTGGGGGCGGACATCAATGCCGGTGCCCGGTTCGAATTCAGCCGGTCCAATATGATCGAAGAATATAAAAGGTCCGACGAGACGCTTTTTCGCGACCGGGATGAGTCGACGAACTGAAAATCCTCCTAGATTCTTCGCTCGCCCAGAAATCGTCATTTCAATCATAAAACGTCGCTCCTAATGTTGACGCCTAATATAAAGAGCTTTGGTGTGATTTGCACACACGCGGTTCCCATCGTTCTGAGCGAGCAACTTGAGGGCACCGAATAGGCGCGCTAGCTTCCGCGCAAATCAAGGTTCATCGGGAGAATTCCAGCATGTTTATCCGCATTGCCAGTGCCGCCTGCCTTATCCTTTCAGCAACGGCCAGCGCCACCGCACAAGATGGCGACCTTATCAGTGAGGATACGGCGAACACTGCCCGTGAACTTATTGAAGGAGGCCTTGCGTCCGACACCGGATATGAAGTTGTGCGTTCGCTCACGACTGAAGTCGGCCCGCGCCTGGGAGGTTCCGAACAGGAAGCGCGCGCGCGCGATTGGGCGGTCCAGATGTTCACGGAACTCGGGTTTGAAAACGTCCGTATCGAGCCATTTGAAATGCCATACTGGGAGAGAGGCGCAATTGAACTTCGTATTGTTGAGCCTTTTCCTCAACCGCTTTTTGCAACGTCACTAGGCGGATCTGCCTCAACACCGCAAAACGGCCTGGAACTAGAAATTGTTTTCTTCGATAGTTTCGACGCCTTGCGCAATGCGCCAAATGACGGAGCGCTCGAAGATCACATTGTATATGTGAATGACCGCATGATTTCCGCGCAGACGGGGGCCGGTTATGGCCCCGCCAATAACAAGCGTCGTTTTGCTTGGCTGGAGGCTGAGGCCCGCGGGGCTGCTGGCGTCATTATTCGGTCGGTTGGTACTGACAGTCATCGTTTCCCCCATACGGGAATGATGAGCTCGCCAAATGCCGGCTCAGTCGCGTCTGGAAGCCATTCTTCGGCCGTCGTTGATTATCTTAATGCAGAACACCCAGACTTTAATGATGAGCGCGTATGGGCCTCAATTCCTGCTGTTGCGGTTTCTGCCCCCGACGCTGACCAGATCGAGCGAATTCATGCGCTCGGCGAAACGTTGACGGTTCGATTGTCTGCGGTCGCCGGGTGGCGCGGTATGCGTCAGTCGGGAAATGTTGTTGCAGAAATTCCGGGCAGGGAGCTGCCGGATGAAGTTGTTCTGATTGGAGCGCATCTTGATAGCTGGGATGAAGGCACAGGTGCCGTGGACGACGGCGCTGGTGTCGGAATTGTCACCGGCGCGGCTCATCTTATCAGCCAGTTGCCGCGTGCTCCGCGCCGCACCATTCGCGTTGTTCTGTTTGGTGCAGAGGAAGTGGGCTTGTTGGGCGCCATCGCCTACGCCCAGCAGAATGCGGATGAGGTTGGCAATATCGTTCTGGCATCCGAATCTGATTTTGGTGCAGGTCCGGTTTGGTCCCTCACATCGGGAGCGAGCGAGGAAGCAACTGCGTTCCTTGACGAAGTCCAAAGCATAATCGCGCCATTGGGCATTATTCGTGGTGATCGCGCCAACAATGGCGGCGGGCCGGACATCATTCCGCTCGCTATGCAGGGCGTGCCGGTTTTCCGCTTGACGCAAGACGGTACGGATTATTTCGACCTACATCATACGCCCGATGACACGTTCGATAAAATCGACTCAGGTGATTTCGCTCAAAATGTTGCGGCTTGGGCGGCAGTGGTCTGGCTCGCCGCGGACTCGGAAGTCGAATTCCGAACGCAAGATGAATAGAATTGCCTCCTGATCGCCCGTATTGGGCTTAACAGACACTTAACCGCCCCAATTGGGGCGGTTTTGTCTTTTCTGTCCCGGAATCGCCTTTAAGCGGCGGCTTTTACTCCCTGATTTGAAGCGACTCTCCCTGTGTGAGGGATTTCCGGCGGGCTTGCCTGCCAATCGCACTGGGGGGCGACATGGGAATCGCAATTATTGCGGGAACTCGGCCTGAGATATTAAAGCTCGCGCCAGTTTTCCAGAGTTTGAAGCAAGAGGCGCTTGAGCCAGTCTGGATTGCCACGGGACAACATGGCGATCTTGCGGACCAGGCACTAGAAGCCGTCGGCATTACGCCGGGTGTCAAATTGCCTGGTGGTTGGGATGCGCGTTCGCTGACCAACTTGTCTGCTGGTTTACTCACTCAGCTTGGTGGTTGGGTCGAAGCAAACAAACCAGATGCGGTCATCGTTCAAGGTGATACAGCGAGCGCTTATTCTGGCGCTCTGGCGGCGCATTTGAACAAGGTGCTCGTCGGTCATGTTGAAGCCGGATTGCGCAGTGGTGACACCAACAATCCATTCCCTGAAGAAAGCTTTCGTCGACTGATCGCTCCGATTGCCGACTTTCACTTTGCTCCAACGCGGTTGGCCGAGAAGAATTTGCGATTGGATGGCGTTCGCGCTCGTCAGATCTGGGTCACCGGCAACACCATAATCGACACCGTTCTGGATATGGCAGACCGTGTTCGCGCGCCTGAGGTGCTGAAACGCGTTCTGCCTGGCGAGCGACTGATCTTACTGACGGCCCATCGCCGCGAGAATTGGGGCGAAGGCATCTCGGACATATGCCGCGCCGCCAAAGAGTTGGTCGAGCGACACTCTGATGTTCGGATCATTTTCCCCGCGCACTCCAACCCGCGTGTCCGTGAAACCGTCATGGCCGAGTTGGGCAAAACTGATCGTATTCATGCCGTTGCGCCGCTCGCATATCCCGAATTTATCGCTGTTTTGAAAGCCAGCCACCTTGTCTTGTCGGACTCTGGCGGGGTCCAGGAAGAAGCGCCGAGTTTCGATGTGCCGGTTCTCGTTCTGAGAGAAACAACCGAACGCCAGGAAGCCATCGATTCAGGTGTTGCAAAGCTGGTTGGGACAAATCCAGATGAAATTGTTCGGGAAGCATCAAAGCTTCTCACCCGGTCGTCTGCTCATCGGAAGATGGCGAGTCGTAGAAATCCGTTTGGTGACGGAAAATCTAGCCAGCGAATTGTCAAAGTTCTTGCTCAGCATTTGAAGTCGTCTGATGCATTGAAGAAGGCAAGCTGATGGAGGGTTTTGATCCCTCCGTGGCGCAAACCACCGGTGTGAATGAAGGCCTGATCGCTTGGGTCGAGGCCGTGCTTGCGGGAGTTTTCTCCGGCGATGCGGTCCGTTTGTACTGGACGATATTGAGCGGCCTGACCGTTTATGCCGCCATTGCCATATTCATCTCTTCGGTCGATGACGCTTTTCTGGATCTCTATTATTGGGTGCTCACGGTGCAACGCATCGTGACGCGGCCGTTCCGTTACGTTCCCTCTATGAAGCAACTCCATGAGATGGAGCAAAAGAAGCTCGCGGTCATGGTGCCGGCATGGCACGAGGCCGATGTCATTGGCCGCATGCTGGTCAATACTCTCAAGACAATGGATTATCGCAATTACGAGATATTTGTCGGCGTGTATCCGAATGACCAAGAGACCATCAATGAAGTAAATCGAATTGTCAGCCAGAATGAGGGGATCAATGTCGCCTTTGTTGGCCACGATGGACCGACCTGTAAGGCGGACAATCTGAACTGGATGATAGCCGGCATCGTCAAGCGCGAAGAAGAGCTTGGTGAGCGTTTTGAAGGAATTCTGATGCAGGATTCCGAAGACGTCATCCACCCGATGTCATTCAAGGTGATCAATGCATACCTTGATCGGGCGAATATGCTCCAATTGCCCGTACTCTCGATGCCGCGCAAATGGTCATCCCTTACCGCATGTCATTACATGGATGAGTTCGCCGAGTGGCACGGCAAGGACCTTATCGCACGTGCCCATATGACCGATTTGGTTCCGTCTGCTGGTGTCGCGACGGCCTTTAGCCGTGACGCCATCGAGCTTCTCCGTCAGGAACGAAACAATCAGCCTTTCAATGTGGAATCCTTGACCGAAGATTATGACATCGGTCACCGCTTCTATGAGGCCGGCCTGAAATCCATGTTTGTCCGCTACTGGGCGCGTATGCCGTTTGCGACGCGCAAAGCCTGGTTCGCCAATCGCGATGTGCATAAGTATCGGCGTGAACTGGTCAGCACGCGGGAATTCTTCCCAGACAACGCAACTGTATCCGTGCGCCAAAAATCTCGCTGGATGCTGGGTATTTCCTATCTCGGTTGGAAGCAGTTGGGTTGGATCGGGCCGGCCTCTCACCGTTATTTCCTGTATCGCGATCGCAAGGCTATCTGGACGGCCCCCACGGGGATGTTGGCCTACGCCATTTTATTGCAATGGGCCCTCTATTGGTTGATTGCGACCCTATTCCCGCAGGCTGGTGGATTACCATCGCTGATCGACTCGAATAGCTGGGTTTGGTCGATTGTTTTAATCAATTTCATTTTTCTTGTGAATCGCGTCGTTCATCGCATTATTTTCACCGGAGCAGCCCACGGTCTGAAATACGCCATATTGGCGCCGGTCCGGATGGTCTGGGGTAATTATATTGGATATCTGGCCTCAATGCGGGCTGCACGTCGTTATCTCTGGCACGTTATCACCGGCAATCGAATTACCTGGGATAAAACCACCCATGCTTATCCGTCCATGGCTGAGTTGGGGCAGGGCGAAAGCGGACGCTTGGGCGAAGCCCTCATATATTGGGGCGCCATTGATGACCGCGCCCTGCAACGCGCTCTGGCTTTACAAGTCGACGAATATCGGCCGCTTGGCCTGTTATTGCTCGAACTGGGCGACATCACCGACGATCAACTGGCCGATGGCATTGCCGAACATAAAGGCCTGGAGCGTATTGCGCTGGATCCATTAAAAACAAAGCCAGAAACTCTAAATCAATTCCCGAAAGAGGTTGCCGCGAAATACGGAGCGTTTCCAATCGCACGCGAAGGTCGTACCCTGCATATTGCCGTTGGCGAACCTCTCAATGACACTCAATTGTCTTTACTGCGAAACAAGTTGGGGCGGTCGCTAAAGGTTTTCATTGCACCTTTGAGCGATGTCAGCTTTGGCATTCAATTCGGCTATGAACCGAATCGATTGGATGCGGATCGCCGTGCTGCACGCGTCCTCAAGCGTCTCTCCATTCTAGATAATGAGCAGGTCGCGACCGTCTGGCGGAGCCTGCGCAAAGATTGGACCCGCTTGGGCGATCACCTTGTTCGTCGGGGCGCTTTGAGCCACGCCCAGTTGTTGACCGAGCAAAAGGGCGTTGATGCCCTTGACGAAGCCGCGTTGGGCAAAGCGCTCGTCCAGAAACGCCTGATAAAGAAAACCGATCTCGACGCGGCACTTGCCGCACAACCGAAACTTCCACTAGGATTTGTCCAACGGGCGAAAGCGCTGGGCTATCTGACCGATGTGGAATGGACCGAAATCCAGGACGCTCATGCCGACCTGGTGAAGGAGGATGCCTGATGTCCCGTTATTATAATCGCGGCTGGATGACCCCGGCGAAATACAATTTGCGGCCTCGCCTTCTCTTGGCATCGACCGCTTCCTTGACGGCGATCAGTTTTGCGGTGTCCGCCGGCGCGGATGATGATCTGCGATCAATTGAACAACGCCGCGCCGAATCGCGCGGGTTGTTGGAGCAATCCGGTTGCGCTGTTGCATTACCATTGCTGAACGCTGTGGCCGATGCGAGCCGAGAGGCGCTTGACTATATCGCTTCTGCGGAATGCGCGGTTGAAACGGGTGATGCGACGCAGGCCGCTGAAGACTTCTGGCAAGCCGTGATTTATCGGCACCAACTTAATGACGATCAACGCGCCTACGTTTTCCGCAGCCTGGGTTACCAGGCCGAAGCCGCTGGCGAATTTTCTCGGTCCGCTATTGGTTGGAATGAAGCCGCCGAGATTACTGACGCACCGTTTGATGCATTAATGGCAGCGCGTGCCGCCCGCTTGGATGGGCGACCACAATCGGGTGCAGCACGTTTACAGCGGATAGAAATGTCGGCGCTCGCGGGGTCCGACCTTGCGCTATATTTCGAAGAGCGCGCGCTCACCATGGCAGGCGCCCAACCCGGCGCGGCTGCGATGTATTTGGCGCGCGCAATAGCAATTGAAGATCGGCCATATCGCAGATTTCAGCGTGGTTTGTTTCTTCAACAATCAGGTGACGAGCGCGGGGCGTTGGCTGAATTTAGTGCTGCTCTAGAAAGCGACCCTCGCAATGTGGATGTTTTGTTGTCGACAGCCTATTCAGCTCAGCGTGTTGGCGACGCTGACCTCGCTGCGGAACTTTTTGAACGGGTTCTGAGTATTGACCCTTCTCGCGCAACGGTTCGTGAAGATTTGGGATACGCGTTGCTTCACGCTGATCGTGAAGACGAAGCCGCGACAGCTTTTCGCGCTGCAATTCTTGACCCGACCCTGCGAGACGCGGAGACCGAAGTTCAGCGAGATCAACGGGTTTATCGACTGCGCCGTCAGGTCGAACAATTGGAACGGTCGACTTACGGCTTTGTTTTTGCGTCCTATCGCGACGGATCAGCGCCAAATACTATCAACCTGCCCGAAACAAGTCCGAACGAGACCCAAGTGGGTGGCGAATTCGGCTGGAGGCCGGATGCTTTCAATACGTCCAACACCGGGCTGACCTTTTTCGGACGCGGCTATGTCGCAGCAGATCCGGGGACCATTACGCTCAATGAAGAGACTCTACAGCTCGGCCTTGGTGCGCGCTGGAAACCATTGGCGGAACATGATTTCTACCTGTCGGGCGAACGAATGATTGCCGGCGGGGATCAGGCCCGCGACGCCTGGTTGCTTCGTGCCAGCTATGGCTGGTCGGACGGGCTCGATTGGAACCCCAATGAGACCGACTGGAATTATACGACCGTCTTTGCTGACCTTGCCTACATTCCCGATGATCCGGAATTCCTGTCGGCCTATGCCAGTGTTCGTCAGGGGCGTCGGTTCCGCACCGGTGATCGTTGGACCGTCACGCCATATGTCACGGGCGTTGCGCAATGGTCTGACGACACATTTCAGACACGTGAGCGTCTGGAAGTGGGGCCGGGCGTCGTGTTCAGCCATTGGTTTGATGAGAGCGAAACATCAGCTCCGCGACAAAGACTTGATCTGGAAATGGAATACCGGTTTGGCGTCGGCGATACCGATGATCAGGCCTTCATCGCGCGAGCGGTGTGGCACTTCTAGAATCCCGAGGGCTATGAAAAACTGTCGGCTGGTAGAACCTGCCAGCTGACGGCCATACCCAGCTGACTGAAAACTTGTGTCCAGTAGCTGCGCTGGGTGCCATTCTGTTCAACCTCCCAGCCAGGGCGCTCAATCAGATGGATTTCCAGCGTAATTCCCGCCAGTGCCATTCCGTATTGATCGCGAATTGCCTGTACGGTTTCCGATACAGGCGGCAACCGATCCGGCACGGCGCCTCTAGAGCGGCCATAGACGGAAACGATGTCAGAATTTTGTAGCATGTCGGAAACCAGAATGATCCGCCGACCGGGGACCGTT
>Ga0316204_10011110_pt1 | contig 11379 bp, 7 predicted proteins | sample 6monrhotite_MG_2_FD_205661 | JGI IMG/M metagenome (GOLD analysis project Ga0316204, IMG submission 205661) | Microbial mat bacterial communities from mineral coupon in-situ incubated in ocean water Damariscotta River, Maine, United States -... | ecosystem: Environmental > Aquatic > Marine >...
ACTTCATTACGCTTGATCTGGTAGCCCCTGTTTCCTCACCACCTTTTTTCTGTGACACACTCTCCTTTCGCTTATCCATACGACTTAGCAGATTTATTTTGGCCTGTGCAGCAACAGCATCAGCTGCTTCATCAAACTTAACAACAGGAAGAGATTTTGGGCGATGATTTTTCTTTATCGGTTTCCCTGGTTTGACCTTCACAATTTTTTCTACAGCAGCCACAGTAGAAACAGACCTTTTTTCTTCAGGCATTTCTGACTGTTCAGCCTGAGAGACTATTTTATCTTCCTGGCCCATTGAACTGGGTGCAGATTCAAAGACAAGATCAATCTGCACAATTGAGTCTATCGAATTGACTTCGAATAAACGCTCAAAATTAAACAACAAGGCAACATGCAGCGTAAGGGCAAGAAAAATACTCAAAGACAGCCCAAGATGATTACCTAGCTTCATTCGACAGCTAGTTTCGCACGCACATGATCCAGAGCTTCACAGACTTTTTCTGCGCCCAGCAAAACTCTTGACGTCGCGCGCTGCAGTAGATCAACATCAATCAAAAAAAGGTTATCTTTTTGTACCGCATCAAGGTTCGACCATGACGACCACGCATCGAGCCAGGACTGTCTTGTTGCAATTTCACCACCCGCCAGAATAACTTGTGGATTAGCCTTTATAACGGCTTCTTTATCGATTACCGGCGCCAACTGCTGCTGCTGATTAAAGATGTTATGCCCCCCACACAATCGAATAACTGAACTGATCATATGTTCACCATTCACAGTCATTAGAGGCTGATTCCACAACTGATAAAAAACAGAAACCTTTGCTTGATTAGAATAGTTCGAACGCAGACCATGGAGTTTATCCAAATACGCCTGGCTAGCCCGATGAGACACCGAAGTTGTTGCCATTAATCTTCCAAGCCGATCAATATTGCTTGCGATATCAGGCAGCCTGCGCGGCTCACTCACAAACACATTCAGCCCGAGTGCGCGCAAACGCTCGATGACAGCCTCCCCATTACCACTCCCCCAGGCCACAATCAGATCAGGCTTAAGTCCAAGGATTCGCTCAACATCCAATGCTTGATTACCACCAACACGCGGCAAGTCTTTAGCCACTACTGGAAAATCACTGTAATCAACTGCGGCTATCAGACGTTTATCGGCACCTGCAGCAAACAGCAATTCAGTCGCATGAGGTGAAAGTGCGATCACACGTTGAGCAGGCGATCGCAGCTTAAGCTGACGTCCCCAATCGTCTTCGACCTCAATCGCAGACACCAGGCCTGGAAGGCTCAAAAACAGCCAAAACACCGTCAGCGGTTGGTTAGTTAACATCCGAATCATCATCATTGGCAGGAGCACAATTTTGCTATTGTCACCGATTTACGCAACATCACCAAACAAGCGGTCTGCCGCATCATTGACACCTACAGGCTAAATCGTCATGATGCGCGCCTTCAAGGTGCCGGATAGATTCACGCTATTCGGTTAAACGGGAAACTGGTGAAAATCCAGCACTGCCCCCGCAACGGTTATAGCGTTTAAATCAGCAAACACCACTGTGTCTAACAACATGGGAAGGTGCTGATTTTATAAAGGAATATTTCCCTTTCTCTACGCTTGAGTCCGGATACCGGCCTTGTCCACGTCAATTGAGTGTAATTTCCTCAGCCGGCACATAGAGCTCTCAGTACGGGTCGGTACTGCCTACTTAAGGATTTTCAGATGAAAACCATTCCACTAGTCGCAAGTTTATTGTGCCTAACCCCTGTGCTTTATGCACAAACAATCACTCCAGAAATCATTGTTAGCGCAACACGCTCTACTGCATCAAACATCGATACAGCCGCTAATATCAAGATTGTCGATCGCCAGGAAATACTCGAGAGCGGTGCGCGCCATATCAGTGAATTACTCCGTACTCAGGCAGGCCTTCATCTCTCGGACGCCTATACCGATGGTAGTAATGCCTCAATTGATATGCGAGGGTTTGGCAGCAATGCTTCATCCAACACACTGGTAATGATTGATGGTCGAAAACTGAACCCCGCCAGCGATAGCGCCACACTCTACTTAAATAGCATCTCACTCAACAATATCGAGCAGATAGAGATTATCCAAGGCAGTGCCGGTGTTTTATTTGGCAACCAGGCTGTAGGCGGAGTCATTAATATCATCACCCGACAGCCCGATTATCAACAAACAGACATCAGTGCAGGCTTAGGGAGTTTTAATGGTAAAAAACTTTCTGCTCACACCAGTAACCGTCTATCCAGTGGTTTTGGCTATCAGCTGTCCGGGCTTTCAAATAAAACAGACAACTATCGTGACAACAACAAGGCTGAACTCAAAAATCTGAGCGCCCTTATTGACTATAAATATAAAGCCGGTCGAGTGTTTGCTGAATACACAAATCTTAAAGAACTAACCCATATTCCGGGCGCACTCTTTGCGGCTGAACTCGCTGCCGATAGAAAACAATCCGTTGCAGCCTATGCGAATGATTACATCGACACGCAAAGTCACACCTGGCGTCTAGGGGTCAATCATCAACTCACAACCCATTGGAGCATTAATGCCGATATGGGACATCGTCACGATGAACGTGATTTTTTACTCAGTTTTCGGGCTTTTCCCGGCAGCCTATCAACCCAAGACCGTGAGACCAGTACATTTAATCCTCGATTTATTGGTAGTTACGAAACACAGCATGGCAAGGCAGTCATTACCCTGGGTTACGACCATGAAAACACTGATTATTTACTCAATACTGCTTTTGGGCCTCAAGGCACAAAACAGGATATCAATGCCGTCTACGCACAAATCAGTTATCCCATAATATCAAACCTAAACCTGACTACAGGCCTGAGACACGCGAGAGTCGACAACAGAATCAATACTGGCACTACAAGTCAGGTAAAAGACGATCTCAACCTTGGCTCCATTGGGCTCTCTTTTCAGGCATCGCCCAGCTGGCGGATATTTGCCCGCGCAGATCAAAATTACCGCTTTGCCAAAGTTGACGAACACACCAACGTTGTATTTGGCCAACCCACAGGCCTTGATACCCAAACAGGAGTATCTTACGAATTGGGTATGGAAATCCAACAACAATCATTTCAAATGACAGCCCAGCTATACCGCTTAAACCTGAAGAATGAGATTGGTTTTGACTCAAGCACATACTTTAATGTGAATCTTGATGACACGAGAAGGAATGGCCTCAGCATTACCGCAAGATCTGACATCAACGCAAGCTGGTCTGTTGGTGCAAGTTATGACTATATCGACAGCAGTGTTGCCGCTGGCGCCTTTAAGGGAAATGACATTCCACTGGTTGCCGAACATGAACTACGTTTATTCGCCAGCTGGACACCCAATATCGACACATTGATCGGTGCAGAAATTCATCACGTGGGCAAGCAAACCCTGGGTAACGATTTCACCAATAGTTTTAGCCAACTGGACAGCTACACCGTGTTCAATGCCAATGCACACTATTACTATGACAACTGGGATTTCTCAGCACGTATTAACAACATCTTTAATCAGTATTACAGCGAAACCGGTGCCACCGGATACGATGCCAGCTTCACAGTGAAAGATGCCTATAATCCCGCAGCAGAACGTAACTTTTCCATCAATGCACGCTACTCATTTGAATAACCAAAAATCCGCACCCTGGCTACCGGGTGCAGGCTTTAAGAAGTAGAGGCCAACTAAAGCTCTATGCCCTTCTGCGCCTGAACTCCTGCCTGATAGGCATGTTTTACTTCAGCAACATCGCTTACCGTATCAGCGATATCAATCAATTCCTGCCGCGCACCTCGGCCAGTGATAATCACATGCTGCATCGCAGGCCTTTTCAGTAAATCAGCAATCACAGTATCCAGATCCAGATAGGCCAGATCCAAACCCAGTGCAATATTGAGCTCATCCAACACCACCATATCGAATGATGGATCATTTAGAAATTCCCGTGCTTTATCCCAGGCTTTTTTTGCAGTAGCAATATCACGTTCACGGTCCTGTGTATCCCAGGTAAAGCCCTCTCCCATCACGTGATAGGCAACATTTTTTTGCTCTCGAAAGAATAGCTCCTCACCTGTGCTATCAGCCGCTTTTATAAACTGTACTACGGCAACATGCATGCCGTGCCCCAGGGCCCGCGCCATCATGCCAAAGGCAGAACTGCTTTTGCCTTTACCATTACCCGTATTGATAACAATCAAACCCTTAGTTTCAGATGCTGATTTGATATGTTTATCAACAACAGATTTTTTTCGTTGCATACGCTGTTTATGACGCTGATTTTTATCTTGCGAAGAATCTGGCATAAAGAAGATCGTCAACTTTTCAGGGAAAGTGAATTATGCAGTCTTTGAGTCAAAAACTGTACGATTTCTTCCTGAATCTTTGGCCTTATAGAGTGAAGCATCTGCATCACTTAATAAGGCATTGATATCACGAATGTCATCTGAATCTAAAGGGTCATAGATCGTCACGCCAGCACTCATCGTAACGATAATATCGGCATGATCAAGCTTGAATGGTGTATCAGCAACGACGCAACGAATGCGCTCAAACAGACCACTAATATCGTCACCACAATCGTTAACCAGCAATAAAAACTCTTCTCCGCCATAGCGGCCGACAAAGTCATAAGGGCGAATAATGCCTAGAATTCGTTTACTGACTTCTCGTAAAACATGATCACCTGAAAGGTGGCCATAAGTATCATTCACCTGTTTAAAATAATCGATATCCAGGAAGGCCACACCGAGCTTTTTTGACTGACGATTTGCACGAACAATTTCCACATCCAGTGCCTTCATAATGGCGCCACGGTTCAACAAACCGGTCATCGCATCGTGCGAGGCTTCAAAAGCCAGACGTTCATGCGCCAGACGCAGTTCTGTCTGCATATCCAGCATGCGTTTACCCACATTTAAGCGTGCAAGCAGTTCCTCATTTTTAAATGGCTTTGCGATGTAATCATTGGCGCCAATATCTAATCCATGCACGATATCATCCGTCTCCGAGCGGCCGCTCAAAAGAATAATATAAGGCTGATCGTCACGCGGTATCTCACGTATACGTTTGCACAACGCCAGGCCATCTAACTTTGGCATCTCCCAGTCAAGCAACAATAATTGAGGTGCTTCATCAGCCTGTAAAACTTCCCAGGCAGCCTCACCATCTTCTGCCGTTACAGGATCAAATCCCCATATCTTCGTCACTGCAGAGAGGATTGTACGTGAGGTCAGGTCATCTTCGGCAATCAGTAATTTCATCAGCAGGTCAGTTCCGCAAGTGTTATGTCATCTTCCTGATCACCACCACCACAAAAATCGTGCACAGCATCACTTAGGGCACCCAGCGCTTCCCCAGATGATATGAGCTTACTTATCTCCTCAATCATTCTGTCTACACCATAAAACTCTTTCTCATGATTCATCGCTTCAGGGATACCATCCGAATAGGCAAAAACACGATCACCTTTTTTTACTTTTATATCAGCAATTACATCCATGGGTATTTCAGCAATTCCCAGGGCCAGATTTTCTGATGGCAATTTTTGCAACAATTTTTCCTGACGAAAGATGAGTACATCCTGCATGCCACAGTTCCATACAATAATACTTTTTCGGTCTGCACTGACTTCTATAAAAATAGCCGCCAAAAACAGGCCCGTTGGCATTTTTTCACAAAGGTAACGATTCATTTCATTGACAACCGCCTGCATAGGCAGACCTTTATTCGTCATTGCATAGAAGGTATCAGAGACGCCAGGACCACCAATCGCAGCGGTAATACCGTGACCGGTAAAATCCCCCAGCATCAGATGTTGTACGCCATCAGGTTTAAAACAGTTGAGCAAAATATCGCCAGATGTTCTTTCGACGGGCGCCTGAATATCCCGGATATGTTTCTGGGAAAAATGCGTTGAAGTACGCATCTTATTCAAGATCGTCTCGATTACATCATGTTCAGCAGCAAGCTCATCCCTGGCTCTATGCAGTTCATCCTGTAACTTCAAAACACGTTGCCCTACCTGTAAGCGCGCCTGTAGTTCGGCCTGATCAAAGGGCTTGGACACATAATCATTGGCACCAGACTGCAAACCTTCAACAATATCACCGGTATCCGTTCGCCCTGTCAGTAAAATAATATAGGCGGGATCCTGTGTTTCAAGTTCGCGAATTCGTCGACACAAATCAGTGCCATTCAAACGCGGCATCTCCCAGTCAAGTAATAATAAACGCGGTGGATCTATATCTTCCTGCAAAACATCCCAGGCATACTCACCATCTTCGACTGCAATAGGTTCGAAACCCCATTTTTTTATAATCGCCTGCAACATTATGCGTGACGTTTTGCCATCTTCTGCAATCAAGATTTTCAAAACAGCACCTCCTTCATCGCAGACTCTAACGCAATAAAGTTTTGCTCCAGCTCCCCTATACCCTGACGAAGGATTTCTGCATCCCCGGCTTTACCCGCCATTTCAAGTTGTGTCGCCTTTTCGCATAATACAAGGCCTCCAACATTTGCAGCAGCCCCTTTGATTTTATGAGCCTGAGACCCTGCGGTTTCTACATCACCACTATCAATAGCTGACCGTAAAATAAGAACCTGTTCTTTCATATCCTCTAAAAAGGCTTCAGCAACAGCAACAACGAGCGCCTCATCATCCATCAGCCTTGCAGACATGGCTGAATGATCAAATACCATTACCTGGTCGTTCATATCTCTATCCTCACCTGAAGATTTTACAGTCTGCTCTGACGAAAGGGGTTGCAGACACTGTTCCGGCAACCAGGCTTCCAAAGCATTTAAAATGTTAATTGGATCAACGGGTTTGGCAATATGATCATCCATCCCGGAAGCCAAACATTTCTCACGGTCACCTTGCATTGCATTTGCCGTCATAGCGACAATCGAAACCGATGAACTTCCATCCTTATTAATCAAATCACGAATCTTGCCAGTTGCCTCATAACCATCCATTACTGGCATTTGACAATCCATAAAAATTAAATCGTAGGGCAGATGCTTTACAGCTGTAACTGCTTCCTGGCCATTGCTAGCCAAATCAACGCTGACACCAAATTTTTGCAGCATCCCCTTTGCTACCTGTTGATTTGTAATATTATCTTCTACCACTAAAATACGTGCATTAAACTGTCTGGCACCTGAAGTACTGTATCCCGTCTTCAGGCGATCTTCTTTATCATCTACTCCAGCTACCTGCAGCAGCACATTGTAAAGCTCCGATTGATTCAGCGGTTTTGTTAAATATCCAACAAAGCCCTGTTCCAGACTCCTCTTGCCATCACCACGTCCACCCTGTGAGGTAAACAGAATGAGTCGCACATCACTGATTTGTTTATCCTCCTTGATTAAAGCAGCCAGTTGAACACCGTCCATTGCAGGCATTTGCATATCAATCAGGCCGATAGAAAAAGGGGCATTAGCTGCAACGGCATCCGTCAGCATCTGCAATGCTATAGCACCACTTTTAACGATCGCATGATCTACGCCCCAGATCGTTAAGACCTCATGTAAAAGCTGGCAATTGATGTCATTGTCATCAACCACCAGTATTTTTTCACCCTTGAGATTGAGTGTTTTAGGAGGAGCTACTTGCGCTTGCGTTCTTTCCAGTTCTATCGTGAACCAGAAAGTTGAGCCCCTATGTAACTCGCTCTTGACACCTATCTCTCCACCCATCATTTCAACCAGCTGTTTACATATCGATAGACCTAGGCCGGTGCCACCATATTCACGTGTTGTAGAAGAGTCAGCCTGGGTAAACTTTTCAAATAACTTACCCTGCTGTTGTTCACTCAAGCCAATGCCAGTGTCACTTATCTCGAAACGTATGCGTGTTTTTTCATCTCCGATATGATTTTCAAAATAACGCACGACAATTTCACCTTGCTCGGTAAACTTGATGGCGTTACCGACCAAATTAACCAAAATTTGGCGTACTCTGCCAGGATCACCCTTGTACCAGTGGTGCTCAATAGCGTTAGCAGGGCAAATAAATTCGAGCTGTTTTTCTTCTGTCCGATAGACCATGGTGTGAGCCAGTTCATTTACCAGCCCGCCCAGATCAAAGTCAAGAATCTCAATGTCTAATTTGCCGGCCTCAATTTTTGAAAAATCGAGAATATCATTAATGATTGATAACAGAGATTCAGCACTTCGTTTGATGGTCAGTGCTCGATTATTTTGCTCATCATTCAACGGGCCATCAAGCAACAGATTTGTCATGCCAATAACACCATTCATGGGTGTGCGTATTTCATGACTCATATTGGCAAGGAAATCACTCTTAGCCAGGTTGGCTGCCTCCGCATCCTCTTTTGATGACTTTAGCGCCAGCTCTGTGGCCTTACGTTCGGTAATATCAGTGCGAATAGCGATATAACTCTTTGGCTTTCCGTCTTCCCCCATAAAAGGAAGAATCGTGCTATCGACCCAATACAGCTGACCGTTCTTTGCGCGATTGCATATTTCCGCATGCCATACATCGCCATTTGCAATGGAACGATACATATCTTGGAAAAACGATTTTTCATGATAACCCGAATTTAATATTCGATGATTCTGCCCAATTAATACTTCTCTGGAATACCCACTGATCGCGCAAAACTTATCGTTAACAAAAGTAATATTGCCTTTCACATCGGTAACCGCAACGATTGAGTGTTGGTCAAGGGCAAATTTTTGCGCCTCTAAATCAGACAATAAAGTATTGGTTTCTTTATTGCTGGCTTCCAAAGCCCGCTCACGGTCCTGACGCATCAGGATCATATGATTAAAGGCATCCGCAAGTTGACCAATTTCATTGTTTGATTCAACACGCACCTGCTGATCGAAATTACCCTCTGATACAGCCAGGCTGGCATCGGCAAGCTTTTTAAGTGGCTTACTAATACGCCTGGCCTGAAAAAAGGCCAATAACGCTGCCAACAAACCAGTTATCAAAACCAGTATTAGCGTAACCGTCCCTAACCAGTTAGCCCTTGCCAGAGCTTCCTTTTCATCTACCTCACTCACCAGCATCCACTGTACATTACCAGGCAATAACACATCACGATGTAAGCCAATAACCTGATTACCGCCTGGCCCCATATAAGAAAAGCTTTTCTCAGCCAATTCGTTGGCTTGCTCATTCTCGAATGAGTGAACCTGCTCAGTCTCTATTTTTCGCGTTAACACCCCATTTAAATCACCATCAATGGGGGTTCTTAAAAGGCCATCCTCTCCCACCAGATAATGTTTTTGCTGCGCCTCATTTTGGCCAAAATCTTCAATACTGGAAAGTATTCGATCAACCCTGATTTGTATGGCATACACGCCTATCTTATTGCCTTTAACATCAAGCAATGGTGCCGTTAAGAAACCAGCCAATATATCGTTGGAAGGGGCATAACGCTCAAAATCAGAAAAAATTGCTTCACCTGTATTAAGAGAATGTCGCACCGCCTTTGAAAAACGCGTGTTGGAAAAACTACCGCTCAAAAGATTGGTACCAAGATCCGCCTCTTTTGCAACGCTATAAAGAATATTACCTTCAATATCGATAAGAAACAGATCGTACATATAGTCATATTGTCTTAGCAGGGTATAGAGATCATTCTGCGCACGATAAACACGATGTATCCAATCCGGTGATTTAATATAGTCAGAGGGAGTCTTTCCACTTTGCAGCAAGCCTTCACGAAGATTGCTTAATAAAGCCGCGTTATGCTGATTTTCAGCCTGACTGTTAAGATCCATAAAACGGTAATCAAACCAGTTTCTTACAAACTCCATCTTTGACGTCGCTGTCTGCTCAAGACTTTCGGCTGCGGCATTGGTTAAACTAAGATGTGCCTGCTGATAGCTAATCCACGCAACGAGACTCATCGGGACCAGAGCCAACAGCATGAACCAAAGAATCAGGTTGCGCCCGAGCGAGACCTGGCTTTTTTGTGAACGCAGATGCTTTGTGACCTGATCAATCACGTTGTAATGTCTCATTGACAAGATTAAACCGGGTATCAGCAAACGCCTCTACATCGATGGATTTTTTTAAAATCCCTCCATCTACGGCCAGATCCATAATCTGCCTCAATCCCCATTTGTCGATATTTAAATGCTGATAATTAATCACCCGCAAATCAGGATTAAGGCTGGCAATAATCGCCTCTCTGGAATGCCCGGGGATATGCTTACGAATGATATTCACGATCTCGCGTAAAGGCTCGCCACCCTCAGTGCGTGCCCGTTCAATATCAGCCCCCGCCTTTTGAATAAAGCCCATTACTTCCTTAATCGCATCAAACTTATCGGCAATCGCTTTATCAGTTGCCAGCGCAATGCACTCCACATGACCATGTTTCCAGGGGATTACATCTTTGGAATACCACGCAACATGGCCATCACCCTGTGTTTCCACCACATCTGCCCAGGGTAGCGATTGTTCAAAAGCGGCTATTTGTGCCCGGTTATTCTTGGCACGAAGAAAAGCAGGTGATTTTGGTGGCGCAACGGCAATAGCCAATACCTCAGCCTTTTCATTTGGAACCAGGGTTAATCGAACACCAAAATTTTTAAGATAGCGATACAGCACCACCGTGTGTGTTGATAACAAATGCGGCATACCAATCTCAATCGGCCTTTGGTTTTTTTGAAAATAGGCTTTCAGGACATCAGCAACCTTTGAATCTGGCTTACGATGATCACGCATCTCAGGTAACTGTACCGATTGATTAAAAAGCTTATTGATTGCCAGTGCATTGCCATCACGATGCATCAGGCCAATCCAGCGAAAATGAGGTTTCTCGCTAAACATATCCATGGCCAGGGGACTCACCACATAAGCCATGTCTGCCTCGCCACTCTGAAAGCTGGCACGTAGAAAATCCCAATTATTCATTTGTTTGATCGTAAAGTAGGCATGTACCATTTCTTCACGGTAGCGTTCATAGGCCACCAAAGCGGCATAATGATCTGCCAAAGGAATATACAAGGCGTGAACATGCTTTCGACTTTTCAGCGTTGACTCAGCTTCAGCCTGAACGCTGAGAATCATCAGAGATACCGCAAACACACCAAAAATCAATATTTTGCTTCGCCAATCAACCAAGTGATGAAATATCACGAATACTTCCTTTGTGTGTGGAATTAACCCTGGCCAGTCCTATAACCGGCAGCGGCAAGATACTCATAACCTTTAGAACAAAAAGTCGATTTTTCTCTTCTTAAGAAAGACCCAAAAGATGCAATATGGCAAGACTCTGACGAGCATTAATCAACAGACAGCAGCAATTAGAGAAGGAATTCAGGGATCATTAGAAACAGTGATTATAATCTGCC
>Ga0316204_10011111_pt1 | contig 11379 bp, 9 predicted proteins | sample 6monrhotite_MG_2_FD_205661 | JGI IMG/M metagenome (GOLD analysis project Ga0316204, IMG submission 205661) | Microbial mat bacterial communities from mineral coupon in-situ incubated in ocean water Damariscotta River, Maine, United States -... | ecosystem: Environmental > Aquatic > Marine >...
TGCCAGCCTTGATCTTGTTGCTCAAACAATTTAATTATTCTATATCCATCATTAACATTAATACCATGCAGTCTTAATGTGTCCAATAAACTCCATTTTGCTTCACTATTCATTCTTCTCAAACTAGAAATATTTTCACTCATTTTACTTTTTCTATCACTCATTTGAGCCATTCTCGAATATTCCTCGGCCTGTTCTTTTAACTTAAGCTGTGTATTTGCTAATTTGTCTGACAATCTTCTTTGTTCTTGGGCACTTTTTAAACTATCATCAATGATTCGCAAACTATCATCTACAATCTTTTTCTCTAGCTTCTGATTTTCGAGTTCTTTTTCTTTTTTAATATTTTCTTGTTTCTCTCTTTCTATTTCTATATCTTTTAGTCTATTAGATTCCGAACTATCCAATGCACTTTTAGTGCTCAAAAATGAGTAAAGCAGTAAAGAAAGCACTAAAAAAATCACAATATTTCGGGTCCATAACATTTTACGATGTGCACTTACTTCTTCACTTGCTAAATCCTTAGGCGCTTTTCCATGCAATTGAGCAGCCAGTTTCAATACTTCCTTTTTAAAAATTGGGTTCTTTAAAGATAGATCTGACTCTGATCTCATATCTCGAAAATCAACATAGAAAGGCTCATCTTCAAATGCTTGATCCAATATGAGAGGTAATGAATTATAATCTATATTCTTCATTTTGTTATTATCTTCCTCCCAATTTAAATCACCATCTGAAAGCACAATTAGTATCGTATCAAGAGATCTAATCTCTAACCAGTATTCTATCTCTTTACTCACCCATTTTGAAGCTGCGGACTCAGGAGAAGCCATATAAATCAAGTATTCTGAATTATCTAATGCCGTTTGTATATTAGACCAAAGATGAGGTGAGGCAGATAGACTAGCTTCATCTCTAAATATATTTAAATTCCTAAGTTTATACCATGGTTTTGCAAATCGCTCAAGTGCAGATTGTAGTGAGGGAGCCATTCGTCCGTCTGCGGCGTGTGAATATGATATAAAGGCATTGTACTTCATAAAACTCCGTTTGACTTTAAAGATAGCTAATTCTCTTTTACTCAATAAAAGAAAGTACAGATTAAAAAAACTTAATCAAAACTAATTCTATCACGTATTGTCCCATCCGCACGATGTATAATGACATCGGCTTTATGTTTTTTGGCAAGTGTTTTGGCTTTTCGTATGGCTGTGCTTTGCTTTCTATGTTTAGAGGTAATGCGTTTGTTGCCTTCGCGTCGTACAGCCCAATCGTCTTCATAAGGCACCACGTGTTGGTGCCATGTTCTTGGTCTTGAGTTAGAGCTTTTAAAAAAAGCCTCGAGTAACTCGATGAGTATATTTATCCAATTTTTTGAGTTGCTTTTCGGCATCCTTTAATAGTTTTTACCAATTGGTGTTTTTATAATCTTTAGCACCTTCAATAATACTTTCTACCACTTCAGGATTTAGCAAGGTACTTGTATCGCCTAAATTACTGGTGTCGTTATGTGCTATTTTACGCAAAATACGACGCATAATTTTCCCAGAGCGTGTTTTTGGTAAGCCTTCGGTAAACTGGATTTTATCCAACTTCGCGATAGGACCAACATGTTCTGTAATAATTTGGTTAATCTCTTTACGCACATTGTCATGGTTTCTACTTTCTCCTGTATCTTTTAATATCACATAACCATATAAGGCATTGCCTTTTACATCATGCGGAAAGCCAACAATAGCAGATTCAGCCACCGCTGGATGTTCGTTAACAGCATCTTCAATGGGTGCAGTACCCAAATTATGTCCAGACACGATAATCACATCGTCTACACGACCTGTAATACGATAATAGCCTACCTCATCACGCAAAGCGCCATCACCTGTAAAGTATTTATTCTCAAAAGCTGAAAAGTAGGTATCCTTATAGCGTTGATGATTTCCCCAAATGGTTCTTGCCATACTTGGCCAAGGGAATTTAATACACAAACGACCACTTACTTGATTGCCGAGTAGCTCCTCGCCTGCTTCATCCATTAAACATGGTTGGATTCCTGGAAATGGTAAGGTTGCATAAGTTGGTTTGGTTGGTGTTACATACGGAATTGGACTAATCATGATGCCCCCAGTTTCGGTTTGCCACCAAGAATCTATAATTGGAGAATTCTTTTTACCAATATTATCGTTATACCAATGCCATGCTTCTTCATTAATAGGTTCTCCTACAGAACCCAATACTTTAAGCGATGATAAATCGTGCTTTTCAACCACATCTAAACCTTGTTTTGCCAAGGCACGAATAGCTGTTGGAGCTGTATAAAACTGGTTGACTTTATGCTTTTCTACTATTTGCCAAAAGCGTCCGAAATCTGGGTAACTAGGAACACCTTCAAACATGACTGTAGTAGCTCCATTAGCTAATGGACCATACACAATGTAACTATGTCCTGTAATCCAACCAATATCTGCTGTACACCAATACACATCTTTTTCTTTATACTGAAAAGCGTTTTTAAACGAAAACGCCGCATACACCATATAACCTGCGGTTGTATGCACCATGCCTTTTGGCATTCCTGTAGAACCTGAGGTGTATAAAATAAATAATGGATCTTCGGCATTCATGACCTCAGCTTTCCCTTCGGGAGAGGCTTCGTCTAATAAGGGTTGTAACCATTTATCACGTCCTTCTTTCATAGTAATATCTGAGTTGATACGCTTTGCTACCAAAACAGTTTCTACGCACTCGCAATTCTCTAAAGCATCATCAACAATGCCTTTTAAGTCAATTGTTTTTGCTCCACGATAAGAACCATCGCTAGTAATGACCATTTTACAATCGGAATCGTTTATTCTTGTTGCTAAGGCTGTGGCTGAGAATCCTGCAAATACCACAGAGTGAATAGCGCCTATTCTTGCACAAGCTAATACAGAGATAGCCAACTCAGGAATCATAGGCACATAAATACAAACCCTATCTCCTTTTTTAATGCCTTGTGCTTTTAACACGTTTGCGAACTTATTAACACGAGCATATAATTGCTTGTAGGTGATATGTTCAGCTGGCTCGTCTGGATTGTTAGGTTCAAATAAAATCGCTGTTTTATCTCCACGAGTCGCTAAATGCCTATCGATACAATTCTCGGTAATATTTAATTGCGCACCTTCAAACCATTTTACTTCTGGCTTTGAGAAATCCCACGATAAGACCTTATCCCACTTCTTTCGCCATACAAAATGCTCTTCGGCTATTTCCTCCCAAAATACTTCGGGATTTTGTACTGACTTTCTATAAACTTGATAATATTCTTCTAGGTGTTTTATGTGGTAATTACTCATATTGAGATTATTGGCTAATTGAAATAAGTATTGAGTTAACTAATTTACTAAATTCTTAGTTTTTGAAAGCATTGAGGTCAAAACTTGTCATGTAAATTCTACTAAAACCGTTTTCATATCCATTAAACGTATTCAATAGGTTTTTTACTGAAGTCATGTTTTGAGAAGCTTCTAGGTTGCTACGTCTACTTGTGAAATAAATGTGTTCACCAGATTGTGTTACAAAAGGACAAAAATCCATAAACTTAGAGTTGATTTTGTCTCCCATGTTTTTGGCTTGCGTCCATGTGCTATCGTCGTTTTTAAAACTGATATATAAATCGCCACTTCCTAAACCATCTTTTCTTGCATAGCCTCCAAAAATCAAGTAATCTTCGTTAGGAGAAATGAAAGAATTATACTCATAGCTTTTGGTATTAACACCTCCTTTAAGTGCAACTGGCTTCGAATATGTACCATTTTTATATGCACTCACGAAAATATCATCTTCACCCATAGCGCCATGCCCAATAGAAGTAAAATATAGGTTGCCATTTTTAGCCACACTAGGATAAAACTCATCGGCTTCCGTATTAATTGGTGCGCCTACATTTTTTGGTTCAGACCAATCACTAGATGTTGTAGCTCTTTCTACATACCAAATATCTACATCTTTTAATTCGTCTTCGTTAGTTAAAGGTCTGTTAGACACAAAAAAGAGCTTTAAATTATCTGGACTTAAGAAAGGTTCTAAGTCTTTATACATTCCAGAAAAAGAAGCAATATCTGCTTTGTTCCATGTTCCATTCTCCTTTGTAATTCTTATAATAACCGACTTCTCTTCAAGATTACTTTGAGCAGAAACGTAAGCCTCGGTTTCAATATTATTCATCGTGAAGTCCCTAACCTTATCGTAATCTTTTAGAATTTCTAAAGCAGGTTCAACTTGAAAAGCGTTTATATGAATAAAACAAGAGAAAAATAGTATACTTAAAATGAGTCTCATAGGTAACTTATTAATGATTTGAAGCCTCTCCTGCTCCATTTGGAATTCTAATATTCTCAACTATCTCTTGAACCTCTTCCGGTGGTGCTTTAGTGAATTTCATTACCGTAATAGAAACAACAAAATTTATTACCATTGCTACTGCTCCAAAGCCTTCTGGCGAAATCCCAAACCACCATTCGTTTTTATCTGGAAGTGTATCATCCAACCATCCAAATTTATATTTAACAATATAGTATAACATAATCCCTATACCAACGACCATACCAGCCACAGCGCCTTCTTTATTCATTCGCTTGTAGAAAATTCCCAACACGATTGCTGGAAAAAATGAGGCTGCTGCCAAACCAAATGCCAAGGCGACGACCGCTGCTACAAAATCTGGCGGATTAATTCCAAAATATCCTGCCACACAAACTGCTCCTACTGCTGAGATACGAGCAGCTATTAATTCTCCTTTTTCAGAGATATTTGGGTTATATACTTTTTTAATTACATCGTGTGATACAGATGATGAGATTACTAATAACAATCCTGCTGCTGTAGATAATGCTGCTGCCAAACCACCAGCTGCGACAAGCGCAATAACCCAGTTAGGTAAATTGGCGATTTCAGGATTCGCTAATACCATAATGTCTCTGTCTACTACTAACTCATTTTGTGCTTCATCAGCGACATATTGAATCAGTCCATCGTTATTCTTATCAGTAAAGGTAATTAGTCCTGTAGTTTCCCATTTTTTGAACCATTGTGGTACGTCACTAAAAGGTTGATTAGAAACCGTTTCAATCATATTCGTTCTTGCAAACACTGCTACTGCTGGTGCTGTTGTGTATAGAACTGCAATTAAAAGCAATGCAATTCCTGCTGATTTTCGAGCATCTTTAACGCGTTTTACTGTAAAAAACCTTACAATCACATGAGGCAAACCAGCAGTTCCTACCATTAAAGCCAAAGTGATTGCAAATACATCTATTAAAGATTTTGAGCCTTCGGTATATTCGGCAAAACCAAGTTCCGTACTTAAGCCATCTAATTTATCTAATAAATAAGTTCCTGAACCATCAGCTAATTCTCCTCCAAAACCTAATTGAGGTACTGGATTTCCAGTCATTTGAATAGATATAAAAATAGCAGGCACCATAAAAGCAAATATGAGCACACAATATTGAGCTACTTGTGTATAGGTAATCCCTTTCATTCCTCCTAAAACAGCATAAAAGAGTACGATTAACATTCCGATGATAACACCTGTATTAATGTCTACTTCAAGAAAACGAGAGAACACAATACCAACACCTCGCATTTGACCTGCAACATAGGTAAACGACACCAAAAGCGCACAAATCACAGCGACTATTCTAGCAGTATCAGAATAATATCGGTCTCCAATAAAATCAGGGACTGTAAACTTTCCGAACTTACGTAAATAAGGTGCTAACAATAAAGCTAATAATACGTAACCTCCTGTCCATCCCATTAAATACACAGCGCCATCATAACCAGCAAATGAGATAATTCCTGCCATCCCAATAAATGATGCAGCACTCATCCAATCGGCTGCTGTAGCCATACCATTTGCCCAAGGAGAAACACCTCCTCCAGCGACATAAAATTCTTTTGTGGAACTGGCTCTGGACCATATAGCAATACCAATATAGATGGCGAAGGTAACACCAACTAGTATGTATGTCCAGTTTTGTACACTTACGGCTTCGATTAGCAATGTTTTACTCATCATAGCCATATTTTTTATCAAGCTTGTTCATTAAACGTACATACACGAATATGAGAATAACAAACACATAAATGGATCCCTGTTGTGCAAACCAAAACCCTAATTTAAAACCACCAACTCTAATGCTATTAAGTGTATCTTTAAAAAGGATTCCTGCACCATAAGATACTAGAAACCAAATGGCTAGTAAGATTAAAACATACCTGATGTTTTCTTTCCAGTAGGCTTTTGCTTTTTCTTTAGGTGTCATGCCTTATTTTCCTTTAATCGTTGCCTATAGGCTCCTAGTTCTTTGACAACTTTTGGAGCTAATATGATAGTAGATAACATTGTTGGGATTGCCATAAGTGCAAATACACCATCAATTAAGTTTATCATAGCACTTAAAGACGTTGTGGCTCCCAGTATAATACTGACAATGTATATGTAATTGTAATAATGTTTTTTATCTGCGCCTATTAAAAAGGACATACATTTTGTGCCATAATAGGAATAGGAGAATAGTGATGAAATACTAAACACAGCGATACATATTAACAATAAATATTCACCAAAAACAGGCATTGCTTCTCCAAAAGCAGAAGCTGTTAAACTCACACCATTATTTGAGGTTGTTTCCCAAACACCAGTCACCAAAATAGCTAAAGCAGTAAGTGTACAAACTACCAACGTATCAATAGCTGGACCTAACATAGCCACTAATCCTTCGCGAACAGGCTCATCTGTTTTTGCCGCTCCGTGGGCCAATGGTGCTGTACCTAAACCAGCTTCGTTAGAAAATGCACCACGCTTTATTCCGTGTAAAATTAAAGCTCCCACGACACCTCCTAAAAACGTATCCTCTTTAGGGAAGTAATCTGCTGCAAAAGCATCCGTAAAAATTAAGCTTAAATACTGTGGTACTACATCAATGTTAACAGCTAAAATGATTAGTACAGATACAAAGTATAATAAAACCATTGAAGGCACCATTTTAGCTGCCGTTTTACTAATACGGCCTAAACCTCCAAGAATAACGATGGAAGTTATACCTACTAATACAAGGCCAATAATTAAATTGGAAGAAAAACCAACTTCAACACCATTAGGTGCTAATAAAATATCGTTAATCGCTTGTGTTAACTGATTGACATTAAACACTGGAAGTGCTCCAATCATACAACAAAAAGCAAACATAATGGCTAATGGTTTCCATGATTTACCTAAACCTTCCATAATGAAATACATTGGACCACCTTGCAATTCTCCAGCACTATCTTTTCCTCTGAACATGATTGCAAGTGTCGATGTAAAAAACTTAGTAGACATCCCAACAACTGCGCTAATCCACATCCAAAATACTGCTCCTGGACCACCAATAGAAATGGCTACTGCAACACCAGCAACGTTACCCATACCAATGGTTGAAGACAAGGCTGTTGTTAATGCTTGAAAATGACTTATTTGTCCAGGATCGTTAGGGTCGTCGTACTTACCTCGTAGTACCTGAATAGCATGCCCTAGCATTAAAAAGGGTGCGAATTTTGAACGTATAAGTAAGTATAAACCGCCTCCAATAAGCAGTATTAACAAAGGTAATCCCCAAACTGCGCCAGAAAAAGCTTCAGTTATTTGGTTTAGTTTTTCCATGAAAATTTAGTTAGTTGAAGTTATAAATGTAAGAAAGATGATTGAAACAACTAACAATGTTAATAATTTCTTCTTTCAAGATTATATATAGCATTGACCAATACACTATTAAACCATAACTTAGCTTTGAATAATAATTCAAATACAATCCAATAACTCCAGCCAATATGAAAACTATTCTTTATTCTCTTATTATCCTTTTTAGCATTAATACATTTAGTCAAGAATCCCATCGTAGATGGCGCAAAATGAATCAAGTAAGGAACGATAAATTCGATTTGGTTTTGCCTGAAGCCATGAGAGAAAATAATATAGATATGTGGATTGTGACCAATAGAGAAGGAAATTTTGACCCTTTATATACCGATATGGGAGAAGGCTATGTTGGTTCTACAGGCTATTATATTTTTACTGATAAAGGAGGTGACAGAATAGAAAGAGCAGTACTTGGTATAGGTGGTTATTTGCTTGAAGGTAGTGGTGCTTTTGATTATTTTGGTTCTCAAACGGAGCTTAAAGCATTCGTTGAAGCTCGTAATCCGAAAAGAATTGGACTTAATATTTCTAAAAACTATGGAGGCGCTGATGGACTTACCCACTCAAGTTATCTAGAGCTTTCTGAAATTCTTGGAAAAAAATATGAAAACCGATTTGTATCTGCTGAAAAATTAGTTTCTGATTTTAGGTCTCGTCGTGTGGCAAGTGAAATAGCTATTTATGGTGAAGCTGGGGAACTATCGTACACCATTGCAGAAAGAGCCTTCTCAAACGAAGTGATTACACCAGGAGTTACCACACTTGAGGATGTGGCTTGGTGGATGAAAGAGCAGCAATTCAAACACAATTTAGGTTCGTCTTTTGGGATGCCTTCTGTTTATATTACTGGTCCAGATGGTGTAGAAGCAACGTCTTCTGATAGGATTATTCAACGAGGCGATGTACTTATGATTGATTGGGGAGTTGGTCTTATGAACATGTACACAGATATGAAACGTATAGCATATGTGCTTAAAGAAGGTGAAACTCGTGTTCCAGAAGGTATTCAAAACGCTTTTGATCAAGGTGTGAAAGTGAGAGATATCATAAAGAAAACTATAAAAGCTGGAGTCACTGCCAAAGAAGCAGAAAACAATGTGTATGAAGCCTTAACAAACGCTGGTTTTAACAAAATGGAAGCCTTTAATAAATTTACTAACCTTGATAAAACGGATGTGATTATTGGTTGTCACTCGGTTGGAAATTGGGGACATGGCATTGGACCATCAATCGCATTTTTCAATCCTGTTAGGTTAGGATATGAACTTAAACCAAGTAATCTAATTTCTATTGAATTATTTGCTTATACAAAAATTCCAGAATGGGGAGGCAAAAAACTACGGGTGCCTCTAGAAGATGATGCTGTGATAACTGAAAGAGGCATAGAATGGTTATATCCTATTAATCCACGTATATTAGTTGTTAAATAGTAATTCGCCATGAAGTATAACGCCTTTATATCATACTCACATGCTGCTGATGGTAAAATGGCTCCAGCTTTACAAACAGCATTAGAACGGTTTGCAAAACCATGGTATAAACTTAGGAATCTAAACATATTTAGAGATGAATCTAGCCTTTCGGCTACGCCGCACTTATGGTCTAACATTCAAATTGCCTTAGATAATTCTGAATATTTAATTTACATGGCATCTCCAGAGTCGGCCAATTCAAAATGGGTAAATAAAGAAATAGAATATTGGTTGACCATTAGATCTCTAGATACCCTACTTATAGTTCTTACCGATGGTCAGTTGTCACATAATAGTGAAGCTAACAATGAAAATGACATAATGAATAATGCGTTGCCTTTTACCCTTACCCATGCTTTTAAAGAAGAACCCTTCTATGTAGATTGTCGCGATGTGAAATCTGAAACTGACTTAACATTGAACAATCCAATTTTTAAAAAGGACATATTAAAAATTGCTGCTCAACTTCATGGTAAAGCTCCTAAAGATTTGGCTAGTGAAGAAGTGAAAGTACATAGAAAAATGATTTGGACTAGAAATATAGCCATCCTATTAGTACTATCATTACTAACTTATTCTTTCCTAAGCACAAAGAGTGCCTTAGATAATGAAAAAGCTAACAAGCAGAAAGATATTGCGATTGAACAACAAAAAACAAGTCTAGCGAAAGGTGAATTAGAACAAGAACGACTCAGAAATCAGACTGTTAAAGATAGTCTCATGTTAATTGAGAAAGAAAAACAAAGAATACTAGCAGATCAGCTTAAAGATGCTCGTGAACAATTAGCTAAACGCATGATTGAAAACACAAAAACTGCTGCTAATATTGCTTTAAGCATGAATGACAATGCAAAATCAATGATAAAAGAAATACAAAAAGACTATAGCAAATTGCAGACAAATTTTAATGTATTAAGTGTAGAAAAGTCTAGTGATAGTTCTTCACGTATTGATATTGTAATTAATCCTATTTTCTTTGATTTTGATAAATGGAATATTAGATTAGATGCAAAATATGAACTTGAAAACACTATTTCCGTTTTACGTGAAAATCCTCAATTTATAGTGAGAGTAATTGTTCCGTACTATTTTTCTTTTATTAGTCATGAAACAAAAGAATGGTTTAATAACCTACCAAATATTAATAATATTGAAGGATTTGATAAGATAGACCCTGTAAATGCAATTATAAAAAAAAGTGAGGAGTACCGAAAAAATAGTGATGGTTTAGAAAAGAGAGGAGCTTTAAATCCAAAATATCACGAACAGTTGCAAAGGCGCAAAGCAAAAAGTGTTACAGATTATTTTATTTCACGAGGATTGGACCCAAATAAGGCAACAGTATTTTATGAGATTTTATTTGCTGATGATGTACTGAATGAATTAGAAAACCTTAAAACGTCAGAAGAAAAACAACGATTATTACAGAGATATGATTATATAAGATTTGAATTGGTTGGTTCTTCTAATTAAATCTCAAACATACTTTAAAAGTTATAACGTTCCAAGAAAAATAAGTTAAAACAAATTATGGCATACGACGAATACTTAGCAGATAGAATTCGACGACAATTAAAAGAGAAGCACATTCATTTTACAGACATGAAAATGATGGGAGGATTGCTTTTTAAAGTTGACAATAAAATGTTTTGCGGTATTCACATCGACAAAAAATATGGCGATAGCCTACTTATGGCTAGAATTGGTGAAGATGCATATATAACAGCTATTAAAAACGAGCATTGCCTACCAATGGACTTTACAGGTCGCCCAATGCGAGGCTATATTTTTGTAACACCTGATGGGTTCGATACCGAAGGCGATTTATCTCATTACCTAGATTTGTGTTTAGCCTTTAATCCATTGGCAAAAGCTAGTAAATCTAAAAAGAATAAGTGATATAGAATTGGTAATTAAAATATGAGTAAAAAAGGACTAAAAGACATTTTACAATTAGGAAACCCTTTACTATACGAAGTGTGTGACCCAGTATTAGAATTGGAATTACCACTTGTAAAAATCTGGGTGAAAGATTTGTCAAATGCCATGTCTGAAATTCGTGAAAAATATAATTTTGGTAGAGGGATTGCTGCACCACAATTAGGAATATTGAAACGTCTCTTTTATTTAGATGTAGACTCACCCACTATAATAATTAACCCTGAACTAATTAACTTGAGTGAT
>Ga0316204_10011112_pt1 | contig 11378 bp, 14 predicted proteins | sample 6monrhotite_MG_2_FD_205661 | JGI IMG/M metagenome (GOLD analysis project Ga0316204, IMG submission 205661) | Microbial mat bacterial communities from mineral coupon in-situ incubated in ocean water Damariscotta River, Maine, United States -... | ecosystem: Environmental > Aquatic > Marine >...
GACGCCCCCCGCAATTGATCATAGAGACACCAAACAAATTTCTGGGCGCAGCTACGGTCGCGCCCGTTTCATTTTGCCGGGGCATTATGCCTCGCAACCCGAGACGAGGATGAACACATGTCGCGCCGCTGCGAATTGACCGGAAAAGGCCCGATGACTGGCAACAATGTCAGCCACGCCAAAAACAGAACGCGCCGTCGGTTCTTGCCGAACCTGAACGACGTGACCCTACAGTCTGAAACACTGGGTCGTGGCATCAAGCTACGCATCTCAGCGGCAGCGCTTCGCAGCGTTGATCACCGTGGTGGCTTGGACGCGTTTTTGGCAAAAGCCAAAGACGTCGAACTTTCAGATTCAGCTCTGAAAGTGAAGAAAGAAATCGCGAAAGCTCAGACTGTAGCGTAACTTCTTTTGACAAAGTATCGGACCGGCCCTGCAGGACATCCTGCGGGGCTGTTTCCTTTTGTCGCTTTCAATTCCTCGAATGTATTGAATAAGTGTTGGGTATGACGAACGCCTACCGCACTTTCTACGCGCTAACGACAGCTGCGATCCTTGTGATCGGTACGTTGCAAATGGCCTATGCCAGCGGCCAAGCCCCCGCAGTGGGCGAAATGGAGCTGTGCACGGGCCATGGTGCCGTCACTGTCGGCATTGATGCGGACGGTAACCCGACCGGCGAAATCTTCTATTGCCCTGAATGTGCGTCAACAGCGTTGATCGTGGTGGAGACCGGCACGGTCGATTTGCCCGCTTGTTGTGTGATCGCAACAAAGGCCGTTGCCCCGCCTGAATCACATTTCGTCACGCTCACCAAAACCCTCTTTCATCCCGCAAGGGGCCCTCCTGTTTCAGTCTGAACGCATTTTTCAAACGACAGACACAGGACAACCTTATGAAACTGAAATCTCTACTAGCTGCGGTTGCCGCAACCCTTACAATTGCGTCACCGGCATTTGCAGACATCATCGTCTTAGACCCTTATGCGCGTAGCTCAGGGCCTACGGCCAAATCCGGCGCGGCGTTCTTAATGATCCAGAACACTGGCGACGGCGACGACCAGCTAATCGGCGTCGCATCTGACATCGCAAAGCGGGTTGAACTGCACACCCACTTGGAAAGCAGCGAAGGCGTCATGCGGATGATGCACGTTGCGCAAGGCTTCACCATCCCCGCCGACAGCATGGTTCAGCTGAAACGAGGCGGTAAGCACGTCATGTTCATGGGTCTCAACGGCGCAATGGACCACGGCGACACCTTCACCGTGACCCTGATATTTCGCGATGCAGGCGAGATTACGGTGACCATTCCAGTGGATCTTGAGCGCAAACCGATGAAGCCAATGGGCGACTTGAACACCGGCAGCTAAAACCGCTTATGACACGAAGTCCGGGCCAAACAGGTCCGGCTTCACCCTAACGCGCCAAAACCTCGTCCACCCAAAGGGGCACGATTTCAGTCGCGGGACCAAATCGCGTCTCGGCGAAATCTGTCACCACTTGCGAGGGCAGCAAATTCAGCTCAACCGTATGCACCCCTGACCGGCGCGCCTCGTGTGCAAAACCCGCAGCGGGGTAGACGTTGCCCGACGTGCCGATAGCGGCAAAAATGTCGGCCTCTTGGATCAGGCCGAAAATGCGGTCCATCTGATAGGGCATTTCCCCAAACCACACGATGTCTGGACGGGTGTGGTGCCCGCTACAGGACGGGCACGCATCCTGAGGAGTCGTTTCATGCGCCGATGGCCAGCGACCGTCGCACGCGGCGCAAAGTGACCCAGCCAAAGATCCATGCATGTGAATAAGCGACCGAGAGCCACCCCTCTCGTGCAAATCATCAACGTTCTGGGTAACCACGGTCACAGTCCCGTTCAAATTGGCCTCAAGCCGCGCAAGGGCTGCGTGGGCCGCGTTTGGGGATGCCTTGGTGCTTTCTGCGCGTCGCATGTTATAAAAGCTGTGCACGAGTGCAGGGTTTTTCTGAAAACCCTCGGGTGTGGCGACATCTTCAACGCGGTGTTCCGCCCAAAGACCGTCTTCTGCGCGAAACGTCCCCAGCCCGCTTTCCGCAGAAATGCCTGCGCCCGTCAGAATCACGATATTGGTCATTTGCGGCCGTCCCTCTAAATTGGTTTTCACCATCTTGGCAGATTCGTTCAAACTATGGCAGTCCGTACTTGACCTCTGCGCTAGGCTTGCCATTCTGCCGCTATGTTTCCATTGCGCGACCACAACCCGACCGGCAAAATCCCTTATGCCACCTACCTTTTGATGGTGATGAATATAGCGATTTTCGCCGCATATTGGAGCAGCCTGGAAGACACCCGCGTGATCATTGCATTCTTTGACGCATGGGCCTTTACGCCTGCGCTTTTCTCAAGCGGCGAAAATTCGATCGGCCTTGTGACGTCGATGTTCCTTCACGGAGGCATCATGCATTTGGCCGGCAACATGCTGTTCCTTTGGATATTCGGTGACAACATGGAAGAACAATTCGGCTCCGTCGGGTTTTTGGTTTTCTATTTCGCCTGCGGGATCGCCGCGACCTTGGCGCATTGGATGTCAGTGCCAAATAGCGCCGTTCCGCTTGTGGGGGCATCGGGTGCTATAGCGGGGGTCATGGGGGGCTATTTATTGCTGTTCCCTAAGGCCAAGGTCGACATCCTGTTTATCTTCGTGATCTTTTTCCGTATTTTCAGTGTCCCTGCTTGGGTGATGCTGGGTGTGTGGTTCGGATTGCAACTGCTTAGCGGTATCGGCAGTTCAAGCAGCGGTGCAGGCGTTGCGTATTGGGCGCATGCAGGCGGGTTTGTGATCGGGTTGATCCTTACCCTTCCGCTTTGGTTCAAGAACGGCGCGCGCACCTATTGGACGGCCAATCATGGTCATCCACCACACCCTGACGCACACTACAATTGGGCGAAATCCAGCGTGCCAAAGATTGAGCGCTCTAAGAAAACCAGCCGCATACCAAGTTTCCGAAGGAGAGACTGACATGAGTGATTGGCAAAAAGCCACCTGTCATTGCGGGGCAGTTGAGCTGAGTGTGCGCCTAAGCGACGGTCTAAATTCGGCAAGGCGATGCGACTGTTCGTTTTGCAGGCGTCGTCAGGCTGCGGCGGTTTCGGCGCCTCTCGACGGGGTGAAGATCATCAGAGGGGCCGACAATATTTCGCTGTACCAATGGGGTACGAACACTGCGAAACACTATTTCTGCAAAACCTGCGGCATCTACACCCACCATCAACGCCGATCAAACCCCAATGAATTTGGGGTCAATGCCGCGAATATCGATGGTGTCGATATTCGCACAATGGAACCGATTGGTTGGCACGATGGCGTGAACCACCCGTCGGACACATAGGCCGAATAGACCTAGTTGCGGATGACCTTGGCGAACTGATCAAAAATCTGTTCGTTTGAACAAATGATCTCACCGTCTTCCAGTATGTTGCTGCGCGGGGTCATTGCTTCGACCAGCGCGCCTGCTTCTTTGGCGATCAAGATGCCTGCCGCCATGTCCCATGCGTTCAAGCGACGCTCCCAAAACCCGTCATAGCGGCCAGCAGCCACATAGGCGAGATCAAGAGACGCGGCCCCAAACCGTCGCACACCGGCGCAAGCTGGCAAAATCCGCGCCAAATCCTGAAGCGTTTCGGGCAAATCTGACCGACCAGCAAAGGGGAGTCCTGTTGCGAACACAGATTCGATCATCTTATTGCGCCCCGACACCCGCAAGCGGGTCTCGTTCATCCAAGCGCCTTGGCCTTTTTCCGCATAGAACATCTCGTCCTTGGCGGCGTCATAGACGACAGCCGAGACGATTGCGCCCTTATGCTCAAGCGCGATGGAGACGGCCCAATGCGCCAAACCGTGCAAATAGTTCGTCGTGCCATCAAGCGGGTCGACAATCCAACGACGGGTCGGATCTTTACCGTGGACTTCTTCTTTTTCTTCTTCAGCAAGCCAGCCGTAGGTTGGTCGCGCTTCCATCAATTCGGTTTTGATGATTTCTTCCGCGGTAATATCAGCGCGGCTGACAAAGTCGCCCGCACCTTTTGTCGAAACCTGAAGGTTCTCAACCTCACGGAAGTCCTTCACAAGGGACTTTCCCGCCGCGCGCGCGGCCTTCATCATAACGTTGAGGTTTGCACTACTTTGCATGTCGTCCGGCTCCTAGAGATCAGGTTGGGCCTATACGCCCAGAAGTGCTGCTTGCCAAGGGCATAGCGCCTTAAACCTGCTGCAAGCTTTCCGCCACGCCCTTGGCCAAACCGATCCAATCGATGACAAAGGGCTTTTGCGCGTCGTCTTCGCGGATGGCGGCGTACATTCTGCGGGTGATCCCCTGCTTGGTTAAGGGGCGCGTTATATAGTCGGAACTATACTTTACTTCGCGAACAACCCAGTCTGGCAGAACCGACACCCCTCGGTTTGATGCCACAAGCATCAAGATCACATCCGTAAGCTCAACCGGCCGGATCGCGGCTGGTTCGACCTTGGCTGGCATCAGCAATTGACTGAAAATGTCCAACTTTGTGCGATCAACCGGATAGGTGATCAGCGTCTCGCCGCGAAAATCTTCGGGCTCGATGTAGGATTTGGCGGCTAAGGGGTGCTTGGCCGACGCCACGAACACGGGCGAATAGTCAAACAGCGGCACGAAGGTCACGCCGGGGATATCCTCAGGGTCGGACGAAATCACAAGATCGACCTCCTCCTTTTGCAACGCGGGCAATGCGTCAAAGGCCAGCCCCGCCTTGATGTCGACGTCTACATCCGGCCAGTTGTGGCGAAAGTTTTCGAGAACCGGAAACAACCATTCAAAACAGGCGTGGCATTCAATGGCGATATGCATCCGGCCGGATCTTCCAGACCGCAAGCCGCGAAATTCTTCCTGAGTTTTCTCAATCTCGGGCAGCACTTTTTCGGCCAAACGCAACAACCGCTGCCCCGCCGCCGACAGCTTCAGGGGTTTCGTGCGCCTGACGAACAGCTCGACTCCGGTCTGTTCTTCAAGCCCCTTCACCTGATGGGACAACGCGGATTGCGTCATGTTCATCAGGTCGGCAGCACGGGCCAATCCACCCGCCTGATGAATGGCGCGCATCGTGCGAAGATGTTTCAGCTCAATATGCAACTTCAATATTCCTCATGACTAACTTGAGTTTTATGAATTTGTCTCACAATTGCTGCTGTGCAACAAGAGGACAATTCAGCTTATGGAGCCGCCTTTTATGTCCCTTCCCACCGTGTCGTTCGAATTCTTCCCGCCCCGAAATCTAGAGGCGTCGTTCACCCTGTTCGAAACCGTCCAGACACTTGGCGCCTATCAACCTCGCTTCGTTTCGGTCACTTATGGGGCCGGCGGTACAACGCGCGAAATCACCCGCGACGCGGTGGCAACCTTGCACAAACACACAGGGCTAAACGTGGCAGCCCACCTAACCTGCGTCGATGCCACCCGCCAAGAAACGCTGGCTATCGCAGACCAGTTCGCAAACGCCGGTGTCACCGAAATAGTCGCGCTACGCGGCGACCCGCCAAAGCACGCCAAAGGGTTCACCCCCCACGCCCAAGGCTTTGCGTCTTCCGTAGAGCTGATCGAAGCGCTTTCAGACGACGGGCGGTTCACGATCCGCGTAGGTGCCTATCCCGAAAAACACCCTGACGCCGGTGACGCTAACGCAGACGTTGACTGGCTAAAACGCAAACTCGACGCCGGCGCGTCCGAGGCCATCACCCAATTCTTCTTTGAGGCCGAAACCTTTCTGCGGTTTCGCGATCGCTGCACCCAGGCCGGCATCACGGCCCCAATCATCCCAGGTATCCTTCCCATCGAAAACTGGAAAGGCGTGCGCAGCTTTGCAGCCCGTTGCGGCGCAAGCATCCCGCACATCCTAAACGAGGCTTTCTCCAAAGCCGCACGCGATGGACGCGAACATCTTTTGGCCACCGCCCAAGCGACCGAACTTTGCAGCGACTTAATCGACGAAGGCGTTCAGGACCTGCACTTTTACACGCTCAACAAACCTGAACTGACCCGCGACGTCTGTCATGCCCTTGGCATCCAACCCGAAGTTTCGCTGCAGAACGTGGCATAACGTAGCGTTCTGATTGCCGATCCCTTGGCGCACTCTCTACCCTGCCTGAAACCCTATTCAGGCAGGCCCGACCATGCTCTACGTCCATTCCTTTGCTGATCTCTTAACGCCCGATCAAATCACCGACATGTCCGGCCTTGCCTTCATGCAAGGCATCCTTGACGCCACCCTGCCCCATCCCCCAATTGGCCCGACGATGAACTACCACTTGCACGCGGTAGACAACGGCACGGTCACGTTCCGCGGCGCCCCGTCATTTGCACATTGCAACCCGATGGGCACTGTCCACGGCGGCTGGTATGGCACGCTTCTCGATAGTTGCATGGCCTGCGCTGTGATGACCAAAGTCCCCCAAGGGTCCGCCTACACAACCCTTGAATACAAGATCAACATCACCCGCCCGATCCCCGTAAACACAGAGATTGAAGCCACAGGCCTAACTGACCACGTCGGCCGCTCAACCGGCGTCGCCCACGGCGAAATTCGAGGTGTCAACGACGGCAAGCTATACGCAACGGGGTCGACGACTTGTATTATTATGCGGTTTAGTGTGATTTGATAACGCCAAACGACTTATCTACATTTGAAACATTACTTTTAGAACAACAAATCTGGTCAATAAACATGGAACTCCTTTTCCCGTTACCCATTCTCCTGGTGATATTATTCTTTGCTTGGCCAAGACCTTACCCAAAATCTAAACGGAAGCCCCGTGTAATTCGAAACAACCCGACTTCCCTAAAATCGCGGCCAAAGAAATCGTACAAAAGCCCGCAAAACAACTTTGGAATGGCGGATCCGACAAATCAATTAGAAGCAATTTCAAAAGTTCACTTTGAAAAGAAAAAATTGATGAATTCTTCGGAATACCGAGTATTTGTAGCCATCGAAAAACATGTAGTGGACCTTGGAAAAGGGTATCGCGTAATGGCCCAAACGAGTCTGGGTGAATTGATCAAACCATCCAAAACCGCCGGAGACTGGAAAAACCAAAAGGATGCGTTTGCATCCATAAATTCAAAAAGAGTTGATTTCGCTGTTATCGACAAGTTTGGTATGCTTCGACTTGCGGTCGAGTATCAGGGTTCAGGACACTACCATCACAAAACATTCATGCGAGATGCAGTCAAGAAAGAGGCGTTGAGAAGAGCGGACGTGCCATTTCTCGAGGTACCCAAGGGCATGAAACCTAGTGAGCTGAAAGAGAAAATAGAAACGATTCTGGCATCGTCGAACGAAACCTAAGCCCCCTCACAATGGCCAAATCACCGGTATCAGCAGCGCTGAAATTACCCCAATGGACAGGTTCAGCGGGATGCCGATCTTCATGAAATCGCTGAACGCATACCCCCCCGGCCCGTAGACCAGTGTGTTGGTTTGATACCCTATCGGTGTTGAAAAACTGGCTGACGCGGCCACCATCACGGCGATTACTAAAGGGCGGGCGTCGATGCCCAGCGCCTCGGCCAAACCAATAGCGACGGGGGTTACGACCACGGCGACGGCATTGTTGGACACCAGCTCGGTCAAAACCGACGTCAATAAGAAGATGAACCAAACGATCAAAACCGGCGGCATGCCCTTAAGCAATGGGGCCACGAAATTTGCCAAAAGCTCAACCGCCCCCGAAGCCTGCAACCCTGCCCCCACAGCCAGCATCGAGAAAATAAGCGCCAGCAATCGCCCGTCCACGAACGAGAACGCCTCGTCTGCGTCAATGGCACCGGCCAACAATACGATGGCAACGGCGACCAGCGCCAACACAAATATCGGCGCGACGCCAAATGCAGCCAAGACAACAATTCCAACAAGCGCCGCCAACACCAGCGGGGCATGGCCACGCCGGTAGGCGCGCTCGGTTGGGGTGGCGACGTCGACCAATCCCATCTCATCAGCCAAGCGGCGAATGTCTTCGGGCGCGCCTTCAAGCAACAACGTATCGCCAACGCGCACAATCAAATCGTCCAACTGCCCCGATATGTTCTGATTGCTCCGATGTGCCGCCAGCGGGTAGACGCCATAGCGCCTGCGCAACCGTAAGCCGCCAAGGGAACGCCCGACCATTCTGGCGCCGGGTGAAATCAAAACCTCGACCGTTGCGGTCTCAACCGACGACACTTTTTCGACCATCCGAACGTCTTTGGACTGCTGTAACCCTAAAAGCTCGGTCATCTCGGTGCGCAACACCACGCGATCCCCAGCACCAAGCACCACCGATCTGAGATCGCGTCTCAGCGACGCATCGCCCCGCAAGACGTCGACCAAACGCACGCCATCGCGCCGAAATAGATCAACATCTGTCACAGATTGACCGATCAGAGACGAATCCTTTGGCACAACGACCTCAGTGAAGAACTTCATCTTCGATCGCTGTCCCAAAAGGTTTGCCATGCTTGTTCTTTCCGGCAACAGCTTTGGCCCAACGATGGCCATATAGAACATCCCCCACGCCACAAGAACAATGGCCAGCGGCGTGACCTCAAAGATCGTGAACGGCGCCATCCCATGGCTGCGCGCAACGCCGTCGACCAATAGGTTTGTCGATGTGCCAATCAACGTCAACGTCCCACCAAGGATCGCCGCATAGCTTAGTGGGATTAGTAGTTTCGACGCCGCACTTCCCATGCCGCGCGCTAATTGCACAAAGACAGGGATCATCACCACGACGACGGGCGTGTTTGACACAAACGCCGACGCAATCGCGACAAACCCTAACAAAACCACAATCGCAAGGATCGGACGCCCTTTGGATTTGCGCTCAGCAAAGCCCACAAACGCATCAAGCGCCCCTGTGCGCACCAAGGCCCCCATGACGATAAACATCATAGCAATGGTCCACGGCGCAGGGTTCGAAAACACGGTGAGCGCGATCTCATAGGGCAACAACCCCAAGACCAGCATCGCGACAGCCCCACCAAGGGCCACAACCTCGGTTGGGTAACTTTCGCGTAGAAACAAAACGAACATGCCCAGCACGATCATCAATCCAACAACGGCTTGGGCATTTGGTATGAAGTCAATCAATTCGAACAACCGGATCAATCCTCTCGGTGACAAATCAATTTTGGCGGTCCTCGCGCACGGGCGCAACCCGTAATAAAGGCTTGGGCTGCACTAAGAACACCCCTGAAAGCACAAGTAGCAACGCCGCCCAGACCCAAGGCGAATAGCTTTCCCCCAAAATCAGACGCGCCCACAATACCCCTGAAAGGGTGACGATATAGCCAACCTGAACGGCAAATATCGAACCGGCGATCCCAACAAGCCAAACATACCCTGAATAGACAAACGCGTGGATCAACGAAGACATCACCAAAGCGACGTCGGGCATCCCATAGGGCGGCAACGGATTGATCCAACTGCCCGTCACAAACATCATCGGGGCGGACACAAAAAACGACACAATCGACGCGCCAAACAACGCTTGCAGGGCGTCCAATCCGGCCATGCCAAACTTGGCGACCAAATTGCCCTCAAAAGCGTACATCAACGATGCGATCAGCGCGATTGGGATCCACCACCAACTGACCCCTCCAATGGCGTCTTGACCGGGAAGGATTAGAAACAGCACACCGGCCAAACCCAAACTCAGCCCAAGTAACCGCTTAAGGTTCAGCCTTTCAAGCCCCAGCGCCAAGGCAACGGGCAAAGCGAAGATCGGCACGAGTGAGATCAAAATAGCCATTATGCCCGCGTCAAGATGGACATAAGCCGAATACGAGGCAGCATTCGGCAAAACAGTGCCTATCAACGAGATCAGAGAATAGACCCGCATCTGAGACACGCCAAACGGCAATCCTTTGCGCCGCACCAAAGCCGTTAAGCCAAGGATCAGCACCATAAGAACGCTCTGCCAAAAGATCAGTCCAAAGTCGCGGTATCCACCATCGACGGCAATCTTGGACAAAGGCGTCGTCAGCCCCCAACCAATCCCGAGACCGATCAGAATAAGCCAGTGCCGCATCAAGGACCAGACGGCTCTAACCGTCCACCTTGGCGCACCATCGCTACCCTTTTGGCGGCGCCGGTGCGATCATCCGTCTCAACATAAAGCCCCGAAAGCGTGGCCTCGCCCTCCGCCGGCTGAAACCGCGTCTTAGACATGCCGGTCACAAATCGCCGCATTGGCTCTGCCTTATCCATTCCAATGACCGAATTGTAGTCACCACACATGCCCGCATCCGACAAAAAGGCCGTCCCGCCGGGCAAAATCTGCGCATCGCCGGTTGGAACATGCGTATGCGTCCCCACAACAACCGAGGCCCGCCCGTCAATAAAATGCCCCATGCCCATCTTCTCCGACGTCGCCTCGCAATGCACATCCACAAGCGTCGCATTCACCATCCCACCGCGCGGATGCTTGCGCAAAATCTGATCAACAGCGCTAAACGGATCGTCAAAGGCGCGTTTCATAAACACCTGCCCCAACACTTGTACGACCAATATTTTGCGCCCCCCCGGCACATCGTAAACCCGATACCCGCGCCCCGGTGCTGTCTTGGCAAAATTCACGGGCCGCACAATACGCGGTTCTTGCTCGATAAAGGTCAGCATGTCCTTTTGATCAAAGGCATGATCCCCAAGCGTCAAACAATCCACGCCAGCGGCCAGAAGCCCCTGCGCATGATCTTTGGACAACCCCATCCCATTGCTGGCATTCTCGCCATTCACCACAATGAAATCGAGCTTCCACGCCTCGCGTAAAGCTTTGATTTTCTCTATGACAGCCGTGCGACCAGACCGTCCAACAATATCGCCTAGGAACAGAATTTTCATAAACCCTGCCTATGCAAGCCTGACGATCAGAGCAAGCCCACTCCGCTTTATCTTGCCCAAAATACCTCGGGGGAATTGCGCCTTGGCGCAAGGGGGCAGCGCCCCGATTCCCCTTAGGGCGATACTCACGTTAAGATTTGCGTAAACTCGGGATCTTTAAACCGGCTTCACAGGACTCGATTAAAATTCCTAGACGCTTCTCGCGCGTCTCCTCGCGCTTGGCGCTCATGACCCACCAAATAGACTCGCGCCTGTAAGACGGTGCTAAGGCCGACAAAAACGCCCAAGCGGCTGCATTGGCCTGAACCCTCGCCTCATACGCTGGCGAAAGCGGCAAATCGCGATCTGCCGAGGTATAGCCCTTTTGATCCGACCGCGCGTCAAACAACGCCAAACCTTCGGGGCGCATTTTGCCTTGCAGCACAAGCGCGCTCACTTTTTTGACGTTCACAGCGCTCCAGACGCTTTTAGGCTTTCGCGGCGTGAACCGGATTTTGTA
>Ga0316204_10011113_pt1 | contig 11377 bp, 10 predicted proteins | sample 6monrhotite_MG_2_FD_205661 | JGI IMG/M metagenome (GOLD analysis project Ga0316204, IMG submission 205661) | Microbial mat bacterial communities from mineral coupon in-situ incubated in ocean water Damariscotta River, Maine, United States -... | ecosystem: Environmental > Aquatic > Marine >...
AACTTCAAGCTCACCAAATGTTGTTACACCTGGTGCAACGATCATGGGTTGAATGCAAAAAGGAGGGCATTTTCGAGATGTTTTTGCGAAGCCGCCTGTTAGTTGATTACTTTGATCCTGAACTCGCTGAATGCGGACTGTTTTACCGTTATTGTCGAGTGCAACGTAAGATAAATCTTGCGTGATGTTAACGTCAAGCGCAAAAGCTGTACCTTGAAGAACAAAAAGGCAAAGTGTTATTAATGAAGCTAGACGACTAGTATATATTTTCATGTAATTAATCCTTATAAAGCTCGGTTTTATTTTGTATTAATTTTTTCGTATTTTTCGATAATCATACGTTTTGCAGTAGAAAGTTTTTTTGTCGTTTTGAAATTGTCAAAAATGAGAATACGGGAACTTGCAGGCAGTTTGGAATAAACGGCATGGCTTGATGGATATTTAGTTCTTATTAATGATTCAAAGTCATACATAGAACTTAATGCTGCTTTTATTTCAGAAGACATCTGCGTTCGAGACTGCTCATGTATTTCAGTTTCACGTAATTCTTTTTTTGCTTTTTTCAGGTATTCGGGGCTGCTCACTTCATCAGACAAGCCCTTAAGGTAATCATCTGTTGTGTAGAGATCCTGAGCTTGCGATAGCGGAGAGAATGTAACGCCAATGCAGAGGTAAAATAAAGCGCTGAACTTGATGCTTTTTCTCAATAAAATCATATTTGAGCTTTCCTAAGTTAGATGTTTGTATACGTCGACATATCTTATCTAAACTTGAGTAAATGACAGAGATATTGGCGTATGTATATAAGTTGGGGGAACACTAACTATAACAGCATTTTCTTATATACGAAAATGATACTTGATGTTAACGTATATTTGATTAATAGAATCAGGTGGGGAAAAGTACAGATTCGATTTCTTTTATTTCATCTTGGGCTTTTTTGATCGCTTCAGGTAAATCTTCTTTTGATAATCCGGTTAGCTCCCAGGATATTGGGTTTATCATGGGGATTTCATCATCCTCGCTCATTGAGTCAAAGTCAGCCATTACGGCAACGGCATTTGCGATATTTATTAAGGCAACTTCAGCAGGAAATTCTTTCGCCTTTTGTGGTTCATGGTGAAATTCAACACACTCTTCGAGAACTGGAGAAAGTTTCCAGCTTTTAATTAATGCTGCACCGACCTGCATATGATCAAATCCAAAAATATGGCGTTCTGCTTCATAAGTTTCTAACTCTTCAGAACCTTCCATTAACAATAAAATGGCCTCATGTGATTTTTCAGGCAGTTGGTTGAACATGAGTAGTTGACCAATATCATGCAGTAAGCCCGCGATAAAAATAGATTCTGCGTGTATTTTTTTGGATTTTTTTGCAAGAATTTGCGCCAGCAAACCACAATACAAGCTGTGGTGCCAAAAATCCTGCATAGTAATTAAATTATTGGGAATGCCATCAAAAGCATCACTTGCAGCCGTTGATAATACTAAATCGCGAATTTTATTTGTGCCGAGAACAGCAATGGCACGTGTAATTGTTTCAACTTCAGTTGAAAGTCCGTAATAGGCGCTATTGGCAATTTTTAACATACGTGCGACAAGTGCAGGATCTTGAGAAATAACCTTACCCATCTCATCAGCGGTTGAATCCGGGTCATTAGCCAGCTCATTAACGCGAAGGGAGACTTCGGGAAGTGAAACTAAATTGCTGGCTTTACTAACTAATTCCTGAATTTCAGCTGCGGACATAATGGGTAGAACCTCATTCTTTATTATTTAGTTTAGTTAAAACATGCTGCTTTTCTATTAAAAAGAGGGTTGGAGCTCACAGTTCCAGCAAAAGCATATAAAAACCAGGTGTTCGATTACGTTTATTCGTTAAGCAAATGGGTTATTTTATTGAGAATACTTTCTTTTTCCCAATCAACGCCCCCAAAAATTGCGTATCGAATTTTTCCTTTTTTATCAATAACATAGCTGGTAGGGAAAGCAAAAACACCCCAGCGTTTTAATGCTGTACCTTGTTTATCAAATAAAATAGGAAACTGAACATCGACTTTTGTTTTAAGAAAGTGACGTACGGTTTTCTCATCCTCTGCCATGTTAACGCCCAAAATCGTAAAACCTTTAGCAAAAAAACGATTTTGTAAGCGTTGCATTGAAGGCATTTCATGAACACAAGGTGGGCACCAGCTTGCCCAAAAATTAACCAGGACAACCTTTCCTTTTAATTGACTAAGATCAACCGTTTTATTGTTGAGATCTTTTAAATTCAACTCCTCGGGGATGGGTGATCCTTTATAAACAGAGAGTTTTCGTTCTTTTTTTCCAGGTGTTACTTTTATATTTTTATTTTTTGTTGCGATCACTCTACGTTTTTTATAAGGCAGCGTTTTTAGGTAACTTGCAGCTCGCTTTAATGTGGCAGGAAGTTTTGTGCTAATTTTATTTTCATAAGCAAAGGCATCTGGACGAAAATAATAACGATCACGAACACCGTTTATTCTTTGTACAAAAACATCACTACCACTTTTTTCTAACGCCGGAATAGTTTGATCGAGTTTCCAATACCATGGGGATTGTTTTGGTTGCAAAATAAAAATTGGTAGATTTGTTTGTTTAACAATTTCAAGTAATACACCTTCTTTTCCAGGCTCGGGTGTTTCAACAAAAAATTTTGGGCTTATTAAAATGACACCGACAAGGGCATGACTGTTCTTGTATTTGTTTTGCCAGCGGTTTGCACCTTTTAAAACCGGTAAACTGCCACGGCCGGTAGTAACAGGGATAATTTTTTTACCGGTTTTTTTAAATGCATATTCAATTAACTCACTAATATCAGAATCAGGAATTCGATCCATACTGCTGCTGGCAACGGGTAAAAAGTGTGCAGCAAAAAGATCAACGCGCCAGACCTCAATATTATTTTTTACCAGTTGATTGGCAATTTCATGTTCAGATTTTTGTGGTCCCGCCTCTGAATAAAGCCAAAGAAATAAAGTATCGCCTATCGCTGGATAAGCGGAAATTTCAATTTCAGTCTCTGCATTCACTGAGAAAAAGAGCGTTTCTTCTGCACAAATAATACGAGAACTAAAACTCATACTTAATAATATTATAAGTAATGAAAGGTTAAATTTTAGTAAACAATGTGTTTGCATGGCTTGAAATATTGTATTTTGATTTTATTATCTACTTATAGCAGTAGTCTAACTGATTTAGGAGTAGTAAATGAAAAAATGGCAATGTCTAGTATGTGATTTTATTTATGATGAGGCTGTCGGTATACCCGATGAAGGAATTCCGGCTGGAACAAAGTGGGAAGATGTTCCAGATGATTGGTTATGTCCCGATTGCAGTGTTGGTAAATCTGATTTTGAAATGAAACAAATAGCTTAAATATAGAGATATCGTTCTCTAGTGAAACCCAGGAGAAGTCGTTCACCAAAGAATCTAATCAGGAATATCTTCTGCTGGTGTATTTATATTGCTTTTAAGTTCCGCTAAATATTTTTGTATTTGAGTAGCTGAACTTTCCTCTAAGATAGATTGCTCTTCTTTGGCTTTCAGTAATAATTTTTGAATTTCAAAACAAATATCGGCTTGTTTAACAAAACCAAAAGTTGCGGCAGTTCCCTTAAGAGTATGAATGAGTCGGTAAAATAATTCGATAAAGGTGGGATTGCTGTAGTCGGTTTGATATAGTTTCCAGCTATCTTCAATTTCCTGGTATTTTTCAGGTAGCTGGCTGCAATATTTTTCATGCAGCGCCGACATGCGTTCTTGTAATATTCGTTTTTTTTCGTCGGTCATAATCTTTTTTAATTGTTATTAAGCGCGATGAGTAAATGAATTTTATTGTGTTGTATTAAGCCTAACATAGAAATAAAAAATGGGCTGCTTTTCATTAAAAGCAGCCCATTTTGTGTTGGACAAATGAGTCGTTTTACTTAAATAATAGTATGTAAAACGGCTAAAATTACCAATTTACTAAATTTTATTAAGATACCTCAGCTTTCCAGCTCAACATTTCTTTTGTGAGAGCACCCGATGCTTGAGAGTAAGTACTATCGAAATCGATTGCTTTTTCAGCCTCGACTTTTTTACCGGCTAAAGCTAAAGTAAGTACATCGGCTGCATTTTTATGAAAATCTGCATGTAACCCTTTAACATTGTTGTAATGGGGGGATGACTGTTCCTCTGCAGAGCATGAATATAGCCATTTCCCAAAGTCACATTGGTTATCCTGACAAACGATACTCGGTGTCCATTCGCTTTGTCCCGTTTTAATTGCGTCCAATAGTCGTTGCTTCCACTTTCCATGGGCTCCAATTCCTCCAACAATTGCGTCTTTTGTACTCATATTTTCTCCTGTATTTCTATAATGGGTGGTATTTATATTTGTCGGCTGTTATTTGAGATCCTTAACTTTTTAATAGAACATTTTGTTAGAATGGTAAAATGGATGTTTCTTATATAATCGACCCTTTAAATGATGCACAGCGTCAGGCGGTGTGTGCACCTACTTCAAATATTCTGGTTTTAGCCGGAGCCGGTAGTGGTAAAACGCGTGTTCTGGTGCATCGAATCGCCTGGCTAATGCAAGCTGAAAATATTTCACCTTATGGCATTCTGGCAGTGACCTTCACGAATAAAGCGGCTGCAGAAATGCGGGGTCGTATCGAAAATCTACTGGGTATGCCTTCAAGCGGCATGTGGGTGGGCACGTTTCATGGCATTGCACATCGTCTCTTACGCGCACATTGGAAAGAAGCGGAGTTACCACAAACTTTTCAGATTATGGACAGTGAAGATCAGCATCGTGCTTTAAAGCGTGTTGTGCGTGAAATGGGTCTGGATGAAAAACGTTGGGTGCCTCGAGAAGCACAGTGGTGGATCAATGCGCGTAAAGATGAAGGTCTGCGTCCTGATAATATTGAACATAATAATGACATGTTCTTAAAGCATATGGTTGAAATTTACCGTGAATACGAAGCCATGTGCCAGCGTAATGGTTCACTTGATTTTGCTGAGCTGTTATTGCGTGCTTATGAATTATGGGTAAAACGACCTGATGTGTTGATGCATTATCAACAACGCTTTCAAAACATTCTGGTTGACGAATTTCAAGATACCAATACCATTCAATATGCCTGGATTAAAATTCTGGCTGGCAACACAGCAAATGTTTTTGTTGTTGGTGATGATGATCAATCAATTTATGGTTGGCGCGGTGCGCAAATTGAAAATATTTATAAGTTTGCAAAAGATTATAAAAATGCCTCTAACTTTCGCTTAGAACAAAACTATCGTTCAACTGGAAATATTCTTGGTGGTGCAAATGCTTTAATTACTCATAATACTGATCGTATGGGTAAAGAGCTGTGGACAGATGGCAGTGATGGTGAGCTGATTGAAATTTATAGTGCCTTTAATGAAACAGATGAAGCACGATATATCGTTGATAAAATTACAGCATGGACTGACGAAGCAGGGTTGCGAAGTGAAAATGCAATTTTGTATCGCTCTAATGCACAGTCACGTGTTCTTGAAGAAGCGCTAATGCTGGCCGGTACACCTTATCGTATATATGGTGGATTAAAATTCTTTGAACGCCAGGAAATAAAAGATGCGATTGCTTATTTACGTTTAATTTCCATCAAAAGTGATGATGCTTCTTATGAACGTATTGTTAATGTACCAACCCGTGGCATTGGTAATAAAACCATTGATTTAGTACGCAGCTATGCACGTGCAAATGCCGTATCAATGTGGCAAGCCACATTAAAACTTATTGAGTCAGGTGAAATAACATCACGCGCATTAAGTGCGCTACAACAATTTGTTGATTTGATGTGTGATATGGAAGTTGATTTAGACAAAATGGAATTGTTTGAACAAATTGAACATGTTATTCATCATAGTGGTTTAATTCCTCATTATGAAAAAGAAAAAGGTGAAAAAGGTCGTAACCGCATAGAAAACCTGGAAGAACTTGTAAGCGCTGGCCGTAGTTTTGAACAAGATGACTGGGAAGAGTCTGATGTTGATAAAATGACCGCCTTTATCTCGCATGCTTCATTAGAAGCGGGAGAAGGTCAGGCGAATGAAGGTGAAGACAGCGTTCAATTAATGACCTTGCATTCAGCAAAAGGATTAGAGTTCAAACAAGTTTTCTTGGCAGGTTTAGAGGAAGGTTTATTTCCACATAGTCGCTCATCAGAAGAAAGTGGTCGCCTGGAAGAAGAACGCCGTCTTTGTTATGTCGGTATGACGCGAGCAATGGAAAAACTCATAATCTCGCATGCAGAAAAAAGACGTTTATACGGTGAAGAAAAATATGCACCCCCTTCTCGTTTTATTACAGAAATTCCCGATGAATTTACCCAGCATGTTCGTATGCAGGGCAGCGCAACACCTGTAGCCGGTTATGGTGGCTCCTATCCGGTACAAAAAGAAAATGATGTTAGAGAAGCAGCACCCGTTCAATTAGGGCAACGTGTTTGTCATGAAAAATTTGGTGAAGGCGTCGTGTTAAATTATGAAGGTGAAGGACGTCATGCCCGTGTGCAAATTAATTTTGATGACCTTGGAAGTAAATGGTTAGTGATGGAATATGCGAATTTGATTATTTAATATTGTACGGCCGAAACCGGACATAACGTTAGTTATAAATAATTTTATCCGTTTGCCCGGTAATAATAACTTTCTTAGTATCAATAGAAGGTAGTGGTTTTCCAAGATAATGCCCTTGAGCAAAGTCAACACCAAAGCCTTTTAAAATATTTAATGTCTGTTCATTTTGCACAAATTCAGCAATAGTTTGTTTACCCAGGGCGTGTGCAATTTGATTCATGGATTGCACCATGGCGCGATCAACTTTTGATGTGTCGAGTGATTGTACAAATGCGCCATCAATTTTAAGTTTATCAACGGGTAAGTTTTTTAAGTAAGCAAATGAACAGAAACCTGTACCAAAATCATCCAGGGCAAATTGGCAGCCCATATCTTTAAGACTTGCGATAAATGTTTTTGCTGCGGAGATATTTGCGATAGCGGCAGTTTCTGTTATTTCAAAGGTTAAGCATGTGGGTTCCAGACCGGTGTTATCCAGGATACCTTGAATCATAGGCAGTAGTTCTTTATCTTCAAATGCGCGACCTGAAAGGTTTATTGCAAAACGTATATTACTGTTTTCTTCGTGTAGCTTAACAAGTGCATGCATTGAACGGCTTACTGTCCAGCGATCAACATTATTTATTAAGCCAAAACGCTCAGCTGCAGGTATGAAGCCACCGGGTAAGATGCATTGTCCGTCATCTAAATCCATTCTTAATAAAACTTCATAATCTTCAACTGTGCCATCGTTTACAGAAACAATAGGCTGATAAACTAATGAGAAGAGATCATTTTCATAGGCGTTTTTAACGCGGCTTGCCCAGCCCATATCTTCTGCCATGCCATCGAGTTGTTTATTGGCAGGGTCATAAACATGGAAACAATTTCGACCTTGTTTTTTAGCCATGTTGCAGGCGATATCTGCATGAGATAAAGCACTTTCAGCAGATTCAGTTTGGTTGTTAATATGCGTGATGCCCATGCTGCAGGTAATATTAAATAACTGGCTTTTAGAAAAGAAACGATAGGACTCGAAGAAGCCTAATAGGTTGTGTGCAACGATATCGATGGCGTGTTCGTCTGTATCATAAAGAATAATTGTAAATTCATCTCCACCAAAGCGGGCCAGCAAATCACCTTCTCGTAGTTTATCTTTTAACAGCTGGCTTACTTCAATAAGAAGCTCATCGCCGGCAGCATGACCAATGGTGTCGTTTACATATTTGAACTGATCAAGATCAAGATAAATTAATGCGCAGGTTTCACCGCTACGGTTGATGCGGCTAATTAAGCATTCAAGTTCTTCCTGAAAAAAATTACGGTTTTTAAGACTGGTTAATTTGTCGTGTTGAGTTTGATAAGTGAGTTCTGACTCATAAGCTTTTTGTTCGGTGATGTCTCGCGCAGTGCCTGTAATATACTGAACACTTCCATCTGAACCAATATGCGGGCAAGCATTAAAACTAATATGACGAATGAGGCCTTCTTTATCCAGGTGTGTTGTTTCATAACCAAGTAGTTCATTACCTGCGATAACAGATGCAAAGGCACTATCATCAAGGGCTTTGGATTTATCCGTTTGTAACATCGCTAAAGGCTGGCTTAAAAGTTCTTCTGGTTCATATCCATAGATATGATGTGCAGCAGCATTGAGATATGTCCATTTACCCTCAACATCCATACTCCAAACTAGATCATGTGCGGTTACCACTAAATTACGGTAGCGTTCTTCGGCTTCGAGTAACATGACTTCAGTTGCTTTACGTTCAGTAATATCACCCACCAGTAAAATATAATAAAGCGTATTATTCATGCGCATGTGGCTGATATGCATTGATAGCGTTAACTTATGCCCATCACGATGTGATGCTTCAATTTCCTGACGAATAATTTTTTTCTTGTTGTTCTCTTTCGGTAAGATGATCTTAGGCAAAAGCCAGGATAAATTACGATGCCCAATTTCATGACTGTTATAACCAAAAAGATTTTCAGCTGCAGGATTAAACATTTCAATATGTTGATCTTCACTAATGACGATCATGGCTTCAGCAGCATGTTCAACAATTGCCTGTACATATTCATCTTGTTCGCCCAGGCGATGAAACAAGCGGTTTAATGTTTGCACTAAAAAACCAATCTCATCATTCGATTGTGGTTGTAATTGTTTTGCTAAATCAGCATGAGTCGTTGCACCTGTATTTGCAGTCACCATTTCAACGGGTTTTAAAGATTGTGTAAGACTGCGATAGGCAACCATGGTTGAAATAATGGCAGTGAGACCCATTAGTGCCCACGCAAGTACAACTTCAAGCGAGATAAAGCCGGTTTGCCACCAGTAATATTTTAATAAAATTGATGTTATTAATAATGGGATATAAGCACCGACGAGTAGCATTTTGCTGCGCATACTCACTTGAACGTTTGATAAGCCTGTGTAACGTGTCAGCTTACCAAGCGTAGACAAACCGTCGAGGTAACCGGGTAAACCAACCAGGATCGCAATGGTGAGTTGTAATAAAATAAATTGTAATAGTGAAGAGACGCTAACAGGTTGTCCTGCGGATTGTAAAAACCAGTGATGGATAGTGGGTATAGTTAAAACGAAAAGCAAAAAAAACATCCAGTAGCGACTGCTATAACTTTGTAGCTGCGCATTAAGATGTTCAGGTAAAAAAGTATCGTCTGGGTGATGCAGTTTCCACTTAATAACGGGTTGTAAGAAACTTTTAAAATTAACTGCGCACCAAAGTAGCAGGCTGCTATATATAGCAATGAGGACAAAACCAGAATTCCCTGTAAATAGAATTTGTAGCTCAGCCATATTAAAAAAGCTTGCAGTTGCATAGCCAATAATCGGTGTGATCGCAAAGCTAACAAGGGTGACAAAAAACAAACGTCGCTGTATGAGTAAAAGTGCGTGTTTCATTTTATTTTTTCACTGTGTTAATTCGCGTAAAGGGAAGCTCTACTCTTTTAAAGTAGGGTAATATCATGTCAGAATCGGTGCCGTGTTACTATATAAAAAGTACCTGGGTCATAATTTAAGAGTTCGCTAATATTAAAAAATAAAAACGTATTTAAAAGGGAAAAGTCATGAAACGACGTGAATTAGTAAAAAGATTGGGCGTTAGCTTGCTTGCTCTAGGCATGGTTATATCCACGGGTTGTTCTAAGCAAGATGCGGTCACCGCTGATAAAGAAAAAACAGCAAAAATCTATAAATGGAAAATGGTCACCACCTGGCCAAAAAATTTCCCGGGATTAGGTACCGGTGCGAATAACCTTGCCAGGCTGATTACTAAAATGAGCGGTGGTCGTATCCAGGTCAAAGTTTATGGTGCAAAAGAATTGGTTCCTGCCTTTGAAGTGTTTGATGCGGTCTCACGTGGCACAGCAGAAATGGGGCACGGCGCAGCATATTATTGGAAGGGAAAAAATGAAGCGATACAATTTTTCTCAACCGTTCCCTTTGGATTAACCGCACAGGAAATGAATGGTTGGTTATACCATGGTGGAGGTTTGAAGCTTTGGACCGAAGTGTACGCGAAATATAATTTAGTCCCGGCGGCGGCAGGTAATACGGGTGTTCAAATGGGGGGTTGGTTTAATAAAGAAATCAATTCGCTTGCAGATCTTAAAGGTTTAAAAATGCGCATTCCGGGTTTAGGTGGAGAAGTGTTTAAACGCGCAGGTGGCACGCCAGTTAATTTACCTGGTGGTGAACTTTACACTGCATTACAAACGGGTGCGTTAGATGCAACAGAATGGGTTGGCCCTTATAACGACTTAGCATTTGGTTTTTATAAGGTCGCAAAATATTATTACTATCCTGGTTGGCATGAACCAGGTACAACGCTTGAAGCGATTATTAATAAAGAGGCGTTTGATGGCTTGCCAGAAGATTTACAGGAAATTGTACTCAGTGCCTGTAAGACAGTTAATCAGGACATGTTAGCGGAATACACAGCGCGTAATAATGCAGCATTAAATACGTTAGTAAATGAACACAAGGTTCAGTTGCGAGCATTTCCTGATGATGTGTTGAGAGAGTTGCGAAAAATTTCAGATGAGGTTGTTGCCGAGTTAGCAGCGAAAGATGATACGGCTAAACGTATCTATGCTTCATTTAAAACATATCGTGAACAAGTAAACGCCTGGCATGAAGTTTCTGAAAAAGCATTCTTGCGAGCACGAACGTTGAAGTAAATAAATAATTATTATCATAAAAAACGGAACCAACCTTGTGACTAGTTGCAAGGTTGGTTCCGTTTTTTTATGTTCAAGTGAATAAAGCTATTCCATAGCTTTATTGTAAACATCACTCATATCTGAAAATTATTTTAAATATAAATAATCAAAAAGCATTTGAGGTTAACGCTGGACAAAATCAATTGTTAATCCTTTAAAGTCAGCAAGAAAAAATGCTAAAGAAAAAATAAGTGTTGAGTCAATTATTGGTATGCAAGTAGAGCATATGCCAGAGTTATTGGAGCTTGTAGATAAAATTGATATTTTATTGAAGAGAGGCATTGATGAGCATGAAAAAGGTGATGAACAGAAACTGAGTGATGTATGGATAGAAATATTTTCTGTATTAATGCCAATATCTTAATTTAAGATTCCTTTAAATCCAAACTAACCGAATTAATACAGTAGCGTAAACCTGTTGGCTGTGGCCCATCAGGAAAAACATGGCCTAAGTGTGAGCCACAATTACTGCAATGCACTTCGACTCGAGTCATACCCAAGCTATTGTCAC
>Ga0316204_10011114_pt1 | contig 11376 bp, 21 predicted proteins | sample 6monrhotite_MG_2_FD_205661 | JGI IMG/M metagenome (GOLD analysis project Ga0316204, IMG submission 205661) | Microbial mat bacterial communities from mineral coupon in-situ incubated in ocean water Damariscotta River, Maine, United States -... | ecosystem: Environmental > Aquatic > Marine >...
TGGGAGCGCGTCTGCTTTCGACTGATAACGAAGAAGAAGCCGAAACCATTGCCCGACAACTCGATAGCTTCAACACCGAGCGCAGAGCCATCGAATCGGCCGTGATGGATGAAGCGCTTCATCAACTTGAAGAACAGGGACAATCGCGATCGGTTTTGATCGCAGCCGGTGAAGGTTGGCATCCCGGTGTTATCGGGGTTGTTGCGGGTCGCATGAAAGAAAAGTTCGGCAAACCCGTTATTATCATCGCCTTAGACCGTGAGGGTGAAACCCCGATGGGCAAAGGCTCCGGTCGCTCCGTTCCCGGGGTTAATCTGGGCGCGGCGATCAGTGAGGCCAAAAAGACCGGACTTTTGATAGCCGGGGGTGGCCACGCCATGGCTGGAGGTTTGAGCGTTTCTCCAGAACGGATAACCGAATTGGTGGCTTTTCTTGATGACATCCTGGCCCCCCAATTGGCGAATGCTGTTGATGCCATGGCTTTTAAGCTGGATGGCCTGCTCTCTGCCCCGGCAGCGAACGCGGACTTGGCAGAATTAGTGGCCAAAGCCGGACCTTATGGGCAAGGCAATGGGGAACCCCGGTTTGCCTTTTCAAATATGAGGGTGTGTTTTGCTCAACGTGTCGGGACAGACCATGTTCGATTCACACTTGAAGACGCGAGCGCACAACGTGTTTCCGGTATATCTTTCAGGTCTGCCGAAACCCCCATTGGAGAGGCATTGTTGAGTGCAGATGAGCGTCTTTGGCACGTTGCAGGCAGAATAAAGCTGGATGAATGGCAGGGCCGAAAGCGTGTCCAGCTTCACTTGGAAGATCTGGCTGCAGCTGAAAGCTGATTTTTTCACAAAAGCGGCTTGCCACATCCCTCCGGCTTTAATATACGACGGCCCTCTTGGCACGCGCCCTTCGTCTATCGGTTAGGACGCCAGGTTTTCAACCTGGAAAGAGGGGTTCGATTCCCCTAGGGCGTACCAAGGCCTTTTTATACCATTGATTTGTATTGTTTATTTCAGGGTTAGACACTTTGGATCACTAAGGTTAGACACTACCTGTTCTCGGTACGTTTTTTCTGAGCCTCTTCAGCCAGTCTTTTTTGATCTACTTGTCGTGTGTATCGCTCAACTTCTGAAATTGTTTTGTGGCCAGTGATGGCCATGATTTCATGGACCGTACACCCGGCCTCAGCCAAGTGCGTGGCTGCCGCCTTTCTTAAGCCGTGCGATGCACATCGCTCAGGCAGACCTGCTTTCATGCATATTTCGTGAAACCAGTTCCCGTAGCCATTCGGAGAATATGGCTTCCCATACTTGGTGATCAGAATCAGTAGGTGCTCGCGCTTGTGCTGATCTAGCTCGATCTGAAGTTTTTTATCGACCGGAATCGACAATGGCGGTTCATGGTCTTTCGCCTTTGCCTGCTTTACACTGATCAAGCCATCTTTTGGCCAAGGCATTCTTACGATGTCGCTCTTGCGCTGGCCGGTGTATAGGTGAAGGGAGAAGGCCAATCTCTCTTTTGAACCTGAAGGCCATCGATCCTCAAAAGTTTTGATCTCGTCGGTTGTCCAGGTGTGGTATTCCCCTTCACGAAATCGCTTGATCCCGGCTGAGGGGTCCGATGATATCCATTTTAATCGCTTGGCTAATACGAACAGTGTCCGGAGGCGTTTCAAGATATTGTTGGCAGCCGACGGTGTGGCTGACATTTCAGCCATAATCGCTGATAGGTGCTCGAATTCTACTCGATCAACAGGAAGGTGGCCGTACTTTGTGAGGAAGGTTCCAAGGTTGGATTTATAACCTCTCTTGGTGTTTGGTCTCAGATCAATGAATGCGGGTGAGTTGAAGTAGATATCTGCGAGGCGGTTGAAAGACCGGGCTTGAGGGGCCGCTTTTTTGGCGGGCTTGTTTCTTTCGTCGGCTTCAAATTCTGCATTGTAAGCCGCCATGAAATCTGTTGATCCCGGCGCGCCGGGCAGAGCCACGCGTCGGCCAGCGCGTCGATAATAGTGTCGCTGCTTTCCGTGCCTGTCCCTGTACGCTTGGATATATGGCAGATCAATTTTGCCCAACAGCCTCATCCCATGGGTTGGTTTGGGCGCTACCATTTGTCAAAGCATTGAAGGCGTCAAGTAATGCGTCGGCGCGCCAGAGTGTGCAGCCGTCGATTTTGCAAGGCTTCGGCATTCGGCCCTGCTTGACCATTTCCAGAAACTTTGACTGGCTGATACCAAGATATGTTGCGGCTTCAGGCGCGCGATATCCCAGCTTAGGCATGGCCTCCATGTGTGTCATCTCGCCTCCCTTTTGTGTTGCTCCGCGCGGTCCAGCCGTTCAATCTCAGCAAGGATCAAAGCGCCCGCACGGACAAGGTCTTCGCGTCTGGACTTGGGCTTGTGGCCTCCCTGCTCGTCATCAGCAAACACCCAAGCGGCATCATACCAGGCGGTATCCCATCCGTGGTTGCATTCGCTTAACCCGCGACATCCGCAACGCGCTTGTTGCTCGCATTTTATTGGAACAGGCGAAGCATATACCGCGGCCAGCAAGGCCAGCTTGCCGTCTGCGTGCTCATCATCGTGATCGAGCGTCCAGCCTTCCTTGGCCTGCTGGCGATCACGCTCTTCAACCACATCATTCAGCGCTTCTGTCTGTTTCATTGGGATTGCTCCTGCGTGCGTTCTGGTGGGGACGGATACAGTTGTTCAGCGTCATATTTTGCCGCTTGGTAGAGTTGAACCGCATCAATCGTGGGATCGTCCTTAGAGCCGGTTCCTGTCCTCAGAATGCAGGCACCGAAATAAAGGCACAGGTGCGCCAATTTTCGGTCTTCGACCGTCTCTTGTGGGTCGCCGTACTGATCGCGAATTTCATCATAGATTTCCCCACGCATTTCCCGTCGGGCCCTCTGACGTTCATAGTTCATTTTCCCGTCACTCATTGCTGTCTCCCGTGGTGGTCTGGGGAAAGGCGCGGTGTTCGACGCCGTCCAGTAAATGCCCGGATTTCTTCTTGCCGGTCTTTGTCATCACCGTGGCGGCAAAACTCTTGTGTCGGCCTTTCAGGTCTTCATCTGAAACCGCATCCATCGTGTCTGGAACCGACCGGCCATCGTTATAAACGCACCGCCGCTCGCCTGATTTTGAGGGTTGAGAGCCCAAAGCCCACTCTCCCCATTGTTTAAAAAAGTACGGCACATCCGCCGCTGCGCATTGATCGCGCAGGGCTCGTATCCAATCGGGATGACAGGGCCGGGCATTGGGTCCGCTCTCGCCACCGGCAATGACCCAGTCGAGCCCAGTGATGCCTCCTTCATCAGGGTTCGTGAGCTTTCTGCAGTTTTCCAATTTTGGATGTCCGTTTTCGCACCACCCACAATCACCCCAGCACTCAGAATAAAGTGCGCTTTCTCCGTGCCAGCTCGATTCAAGATCCACCGGCCCTAGAAGTGGTTCTGCCGAGATAAAGCGCAGGGCTGCGGGTGTTGCCAGAAGATCAGGTATGCGCTGATCGGCTGATACCTGGTCTTCGATAGATGGTCCCAGCCAGACATTGGGCAGGGGCCATCTTCCGGGCGTCATAAAGTACCTGTATCCGAATTCCGGCACACCGTCTTTCATCGGTCCAATCGGGCTTTTGGTATAGACTCTGGGATTGTATAAATTGGGGCGCAGCAATCCGGGGGTCTCGTCGAACTTGGAGATATGTTCGGCAATCCGGGCGCATACGCCATCACCCTTAAAGGGGCCACCCAGATATTCCCGCATCCGATCCGGTCTTTTGGTCAAGACCTGAAATGTGTGGTGCGGAGATAGCGCCATCACCGCAAACATTTCATCAACCCACGCATCCGGCACGGCGGAATCAAACGGATCGCCCATTGAATTGACGAAATACAAGCGCGGTTTGGTGGCTCTCAGCGGAGCAAGGCGGGCCTTCTCAGGTGCTTGGGCTACCTTGCCGGTCCAAACAGCTTTACCTTTCACGCGCTTTGTCAGGCCCGCATAATGGCCTTTGCCGAGTTGACAGGCGTCGACGCGGGCCGCTTGGCCCATCGCATAGCAATTGGTGCAGCCCTTCGAGACAATGGAGCAGCCGACAATCGGGTTCCATGTGTCATCGGTCCATTCTATTTTGGTCTTGCCGGTCATGGGGTTTCCTCGCAGTTGCGGATCTGATCAATGTTTTGCTTGATGACTTCAAAGGTGATGGCGCTCACCCAAGGGTTTTTATCCCAGCCGAATCCGCGATCGGAATTGATGGCGTTCCAGAGGTCGCGCCAAACGTCGCGCTCTGTCTCGATATAGCTACCTCGTGGCGCGATGTTTTGAACGTCTTCCCGCCAAACCTCCCAATCTTCGGTGATGGCTCCCTCAGCACGAATGTCTGCGGTGCTGATATCCTGAACGCGCTCAACCCGAACGTCTTTGACCAGAAGGGTGAGGCGGGATTTAACGCGTGGCATGAACCGGGCGAGCCGCTTGTGCCATGTGACCGTATCGGGATCGGCATGGTGACGCCCGCCTCGAAATTCGGCTGGCTCGTCAAAGCGGATTTGATCGTCGGTTGGGTAGAATGCCCATTTTTGCCGTCCGGTGCGTGTGCGCTTTCCTTCGACCGGCATCCAGTTGCCGCGTTGAAAATAACTTTCCCGGACATAGAGCCGGTCGCCGACAGCATATCCACCTTGCCAGAGGTCGGCATAAGAACCGTCCGTGCAAGGCACAATGCCGATATGTTCGCCGGTTTCACCGTTTTCCCAACCCCAACATTCAGGATCGTTTGCGCACGCGTGCGGCCCGCGATTGTCCGGCAGTGCGCCTCGGTTTTTGAGCACCCGTCTTGTCTGGCTTTTCCTGCCATCGAGAAGGGCTCTGACCATCTCGCCAGAGAATAAGATAGGGCGGTCGGTCATGCTTCACCACCGCAGCTAGGCTGTCCGTTGGTGTCAAGCCGGGGTGTGATCGCGGTCCCAGACGAGCTTATTGCGATCAGATATTCACAGCCATTAGCATCTTCGAACCGATTTATTTGAACGTGAAAGCCGAGGCTGGGTTGTTGCTTTGCTAAAGTGGCAATAGATTCTGGATTGATCCCGCGCGGCATGTCCGCTTCGGAGCAGCCACTCAAAAAGATCAGAGACAGAAGACTGAGGGGGAAACTTTCGGATCGAGACTTCATGACTTCCCTCCGGGGCGAGTTTCAATCATGAGCGAGGCAAGACCATATGCTGCATCTGCCATTTCTTGAGGCGAGTGCTCAGTGCTTTCAGGGTTCGCAATGAGCCCCACCAAGGCCTGCCCAGCGAAGTAATCCAGAAGCGTCATTCCTTCGTGCTGGCGATGTATTTCACTGTGGGCGCTATCCATCATCTCATCTTGAGGATAAGCGGGTCCGCCGGTTTTGATCTCCGTCATGACAGAATCCCCTGAGCTATAGCGAGAATGGTTCCTATGGCTGCGGCAATGCCGACAATCCAAAGCAACCTGACGGCTTGAGGTGTCCAGAAAGAGCCTTTGCTGCGAGTGCTCATGGCGCTTCCTCCGCGGCAGGAGGGGCGGCGTAGGTAACACCCTCTATGTTGTGTAGTGGGGCTTCGAAAATAACCGTTTCGCCATCATAGACCCGGACACGCTCCATGTTGCAGTAGGGTCCGGGCAGGTCTTCCGTTACTGTTATGCGTGTAACTGTGCCCGCCTTTCGATAGACGTTTCCAAATGTCCTTTGGTAGGACGCGCCAACCCTGTAATGCACACCCTCTTCACCATGCTCACCTTGAGGGATACCGCTGACGCTGACGGCTTCTTTCTCATGAGTGCTCATGCTGCCCTCCGGAATAAGCTGGAAGCTTCAGCGTCGGTCATTTCTCGCTCGTCAGAGATGGACCGGAGCAAATCAATCACACGGCGGCGAACCGTCTGATCTTGAATGCCAGAGAATGCAGACGCCAAAGCCAAGCCGTCCGGGCTGGCAATGAGGTCATATAGACCTTCACTATCGGCTGGCTTCAGCTGAACAATTCCGGCACCGTCAAGGCCCTTGAAAAAGTAATCCAGGTCAACTTCAAGAAGTCTGGCGCAATTGAACAGGCGACTTGAGCCAAGGCGGTTTGTTCCGCGTTCATATTTTTGGACTTGCTGGAAGGTGACGCCGAGCTTGTCGGCCAGCTTTTGCTGACTCCACTTCATTTCTGACCTGCGAAGGCGGAGACGGGCTCCAACGTGACGGTCTATATGGTCTGGCTTTCGAGCGCTCATGACCCGCCCTCCACGGCACCCAGATACAGCTCAAGTAGGGCTTCCATCTCTTGGCGCTGATGGGGGTCGAGCTTGCGCAGAGCAATCACTTTGCGAAGGGCTTTCACATCATAGCCGGTGGATTTGGCTTCGGCGTAGACTTCCTTCATGTCGGCCATGACATTGGTCTTGTCTTCTTCAAGGCGCTCAATGCGAGCGACAAAAGCTTTCAATTGCTCACGGGCGGTGCCGCCAATGGAGTCAACATTACCATCGGATGGGGCGGATGATGTTTCGGTGAAAGTCATGCTGCTTTCCTTTCAGGTTCGTCTTGTGAAATTTCTATTCCTTCGCGAGCGCACCAAACCTCAATGATTTCGAAGAGGTCTGAGAACTCGGAAACTGTGAGATTGCTTGAGGAGTAGGCAATGGGAATCATTCCCTCGCCGTCGAGATCGAAAATAAATCGAGCCTCTTTTCTCAGGCCATGAACAAACAAGATTTTGTAATCGTCGGCGCTCATCTTCATGCCGTGATGCTCTGGCCTCTGCTTGACGATTTCACCAAGGATTGCCCAGAGCCGAGCGTTTTGGATATCCGACCTCTTGCGGGTCAGAACCAACGTCCAACCGTCCTTTGTGCGGCCATTGGCAACCCAATTGATCCCGTCTTGGGCCTTTTGTAGATTGGCCGTGCTGTTGAGCTTTATGGATCGCCGGTCAGCACTCATGCCGCCAGATCCGATTGAGCGATTTCGTGGAGCTTTTGAAGGCCGAGAACCTTTGCATTCACTTCAATCAAAAAGTCGCTGACGGCTGCTTCCAGCTCGTCGATGCGTTCCGCGTCGCGATGGATGCGCGTAACCTTCATCCTCATGGATTCTGGAAAGCGAGGATCGAACGACACATAATCGCACCACTGCCTGTCAGGAAGGCAGGCCATTTGCCAATGCATCTGTGTCAGATATTGAAGGGGTATCTTTGCGCCTTCGAGAGCTGCGAGGTGCTGCGCTGGTTCTGGGCATTTGAACTCGACAAGCCCACTATCACCGGCTAACCCGTCAGGACTACATCCGCTCATCTCGATAGTTGGATGTTCGACAAATCCGACTTGTTCAATTTTGATGCTGTTGAGGAATGAATACACTTTTCGCGCATCATCCTCGACCTCGTTTCCACGCTCCATCGAAGCGGATTTGAAGCCGTTTTCATCGCGCCGACCGGTCAGTCGCTCAAGCACCAATTCGGCCATGTAGTTCTTACGACCGGCGGCAACCATACCGCTCTTTGCGCGAGCAACAATGCTCTGAATTTTTGAGGCTGTGGCCTTACCAAGGCGAAGCTCATGCCACTCTGGCGTTCCTTGCTGGATATCCATCACGCGGCCTCCCCAAGGTTTTCTTTGGATGACATCTGACCGCGCTTGATGGTCAGGGCCGTGCAAGCATCGCCAAACCGACCGGCGGGAAGGTCTTCAAGGCGATCTACTTTCAGGTATTCACAAAAACCAGCCTCATCTCCGCCAAGGTCCGCCAGTTCGCGGCGGAGGTTCTGAAGGTGCGCATCACCAATGGTTTGCGCGTCCTCGGCGGTTAGTTCTGATTTTTCGGCATCATCATCGGCAGAGGCTGACAATCCGAGCGCCGCTTTCAGGGTGTAGCGCTGCAAATACGTGATCGTTGACCCGATAGCCTGGATGCTGTTCTTGTTTCCAGACTTGTCGTGACCAGCTGTCAGGGTTGTTTCTTCGCTGTGGCCTTCGCGGTGCGATAGAACGCATGTGACCGATACAGAGCCATTGGCATCGTTAGTTTTAAATCGGTAAGACAGGCCAAATTGAGACAGGATCGGGGTGATCGTCCGCTCTATGCCCGCCAAATCCTCGAACTTGTAATGCGTTCGACCTTTATTGGAGCTGAAATCAACCGTGCGGTTTTTGATGATGGGCGGGATTTTTTCCTTGGCGTCAGCAATTGCATTGTCAAACGCCTTGCGGCCTTGGTTGGCCTCCCAGCGCTCGTGAAGGGTCATAAGCCTTTCGACGATCTCCATGCTGGCCCCATCCTCAACGGCATTATTGAGGATTTCCAGAGGTGTAAGCTTGGCTTCATGGTCGTGTTGGACTGGCAGTGAGTCTGGGGTCAAGGTTACTTGTTGATCGGTATTCATTTCAGACCTCAAAAGTTGATTTGAATGTTGGGGATGGAGCCGCTTTCAATCGCGGTAATGATGGCCAAGGCTTGGATGTCGTCGAGGTGGCCGGTGCGCATCAGGGCCTCAACAGCGGCCTTGATAACCGCCTCTCGGTGATCAGCGTCAGCTGCCCGTCTGTTGGCCTCCTCGGCTTCATGACGAGCCTTGGCTGCGCGCTCTTCCTCAATTTTGGCGAGGCGGTTGCTTTCGTCGATCCGGGCTTGTTCGGCTGCGGCCTCTTCGCGCCGTTTCATTTCAGCTTCGCGGGCTTTTTCTTCTTCAGCTTTCCGCTTTTCAGCCTCGACCCGGCGCTCTTCAGCTAGTCTCTGCTGTTCGGCTTCAGCGTCTTTTTTGGCGCGGGCCTCATTTGCTTTGCGAAGCTGTTGCAGCTCTGCCCGGCCAGCTTCTTCCTTGAGGAGCCTTTCAAGGGCAGCGCACAGAATTTGGGTGGCCGATTCATGCAGGCCAATGGCCAAGGCGTAATCATCGCCGAAACGTTCTTCGCCTATTTCGATTTCAGCGAGGCGCTCAATGTCGTCAGAAACGCTCTTGCTCGTGGCGTCGTGCGCGACCAAGGCAAAGGCTCTGAGGCGAGACATGACAATCTCGTTTTCCGCCTGAATAGCTTTTTGTTCGTTATCCCACTTGTTCAGGGGTTCACGAACTTTGTCCCGAAGCGCTTCAAGTTTTTCTTTGTACAAATTTCGGGCGGCATTGATTTTCTTGATTGAGGCTTGAGCATCTGCGTTCAAGCCCTTGCCAGCGTCATCAATTGCCGTTTTCGACTGAGCGACCTTGTAGGCCATTGAGGCGATAGCTTTGCGGCCCTTCTCTGTTGTGACGTCGGGAATTAGCGTGTCGGTTTCAGCCTCAACAGCCTTGAAAAATTCGTCGAACTTTTCTCCATCCGTAAATACCAGGGCAGGATTTTCGGTGACATCGGCAACGATAGCCACGTCAACAGCTTCGCTATCCGGTGTATCTATTTTCACTTGAGCATTCATTGTTTCATCCATTCATTGTTTGAGGGGTGAACCGGCCAGCCCGGACGGGGTCTGGGGAGAACTGGTCAAGGCCAGCCGGTTCTGATCAGGGACATGAAGCGCGGTCACACGCGCAGGGGGGGTCATGCCGCTGATTGTGGGGGTTCTGGTGTGGGCTCGAAGCCCGTATGAGGTGGAGGAGGGGTAGGTTCGTTATCAACGGCCAGAACCGGACCTGTTGCGGACCTTAGCTGGGCAACCAAGCAAATGTTCTCGCGGAACCTTCGCAGGCATGTCTCAGCATTTCCGGCCAGCCTGATTGAGGCCTCCAGAGGCTCACGACACATCGTGTCGGCTGGGTTGTGTGCTGTGCTTTCAGCCATGCCGATCTTGCGCAAGGCGTCGTGCATCAGCCGGTTGGCGCTCTCCAATTCATCAAGAGCTGCAGCGATTGAATTTGAGACTGAATCTGTCATTTCTTCCTCCATGTTCGGCGGGTGTCTTTGTTGGTTTTGCGGTCCTTGATCCGGGCCAAAACAGAGGCCGGTGGGCCGTCTTCATTGTTGGCGGGACGGATAGGCTCCTTGAGAAGCGGATTGAGGAGAGAGCGGTTCATGCCGCTTCATCCTCGGACTCAACAGGAGCCTCTTTGACCTCACTCCATGAGTTAGCGCGAAGACGAAGCAGGCCAATCACAGCCGCGTATTCTTGCCCGTACTGGTTTTCGCCATGTCTTTCCTTCACGGCAATTTCAAATTCGTCTAAAGTCCCAGACCAACAACCCCGGCAAACCCACGGACCGTCCTTGCTTCTGCAAAGGGTCAACGTTCCATTTTCCGACCCGATATGGGAAAGCCACAAGACCTCCGCATTGCCGTAGACCCACGCATCGCCGGAGACCCTCGCATCGCCGGAGACCCACGCATCGCCGGAGACCCTCGCATCGCCGGAGACCCTCGCATCGCCGGAGACCCTCGCATCGCCGGAGACCCTCGCATCGCCGTAGACCCTCGCATTGCCGTAGACCCACGCATTGCCGTAGACCCGCGCATTGCCGTAGACCCACGCATTGCCGTAGACCCGCGCATTGCCGTAGACCCGCGCATTGCCGTAGACCATCGCATCGCCGGAGACCCTCGCATCGCCGGAGACCCTCGCATCGCCGGAGACCCTCGCATCGCCGGAGACCCACGCATCGCCGGAGACCCACGCATCGCCGGAGACTGAAAGATTTTCTTCTTTTTCGATCCAACCACCGACATCACCGATGGAAATACCGATAGATGCGATTGCGACGAGGGATCGAATTTGCTTCAGCTCTGCGCCAAAAGCCTTTTTGGTTTGGCCCGTGAATTCATACTTTTCGTTTTTCATGCCGCGCTCTCCATCTCAGTGTTGAATTTACGAATGGCTTCAGCTTCGCTCTCTTCGATAGGCTCGACGCTGATCCGGTAGGACTGGCCGTCAAAGGGATCGGTGATGACCGACTCCATGCCGCTCGCATATGCGTTGAGCGAGAGGCTTTCAAAGACCTCGCCGTTATCAGCTGATCGGTGGGGTTTGTTTTTCAGCCGGCCCAAGATGGTGGCCAAAATGCGAAGGCAATAGGTCGTTCTCGGCAGGGTCACCGGCTCGAAAATTTCTCTGCTTGCTGGAGGGATAGCCATTACGCTGCCTCCAAGGCCTGTTCAGCCTCTTCAACTTCAGCGGCAAATTCACAAATCGCATCGCCTTCAAGATAATCGTGAAGGGCATCAGCTACGGTCTTTGCGGCATCATCACCAACAGCGGCTTGAACCAGTTTTTCCAGCTTTGCAGCGGTGGCCCGGATTTCATCCAGAGCTTCACGTGAATTGGTAATCTCGTGATCGTCAGGGCCATTGGAATGGAAAAGGCTTGTGGTGTTTGACATCGTCTTGTTCTCCCAAGTTGTGAGAGAAGGTACGCGTAACGCGTACTTACT
>Ga0316204_10011115_pt1 | contig 11376 bp, 11 predicted proteins | sample 6monrhotite_MG_2_FD_205661 | JGI IMG/M metagenome (GOLD analysis project Ga0316204, IMG submission 205661) | Microbial mat bacterial communities from mineral coupon in-situ incubated in ocean water Damariscotta River, Maine, United States -... | ecosystem: Environmental > Aquatic > Marine >...
CCTACTATTGGCGCGGCAAAATGCCTGCCGCTCCGTTTTTCTCCACCCTGCCCTTTGGCCTGAATGCAACAGAGATCATATCTTGGTTATTAAGTGGTGGCGGCTATGAGTTATGGCGTGAGCTCTATAAGCCCTTTGGCGTTGTACCTTTTATTGCCGGTAATACGGGCGTACAAATGGCTGGTTGGTTTAATAAAGAAATCAACTCCCTCGAAGACTTAAAGGGTCTGCGTATGCGCATCCCTGGCCTTAGTGGTGAAGTGCTTAGTCGTGCTGGCGGAACACCTGTTTTGCGCCCGGGCAATGAGGTTTTTACTGCCCTTGAAACAGGTAACATTGATGCCGCAGAGTGGGTTGGACCATATAATGATCTCGCCATGGGACTATATAAGGCCGCAGAATATTATTACTACCCTGGCTGGCATGAACCCGGCACTAATCTGGAAGTTGTGGTTAACGAAAAAGCCTTTGCTGAATTACCAGATGATTTAAAAGCCATTGTGACCCATGCTTGTCATGCGGCGAATCAAGAAATGTATGCAGACTTTACTGCCAAGAACAACGAAGCCTTGAAGGTACTTGTTGAAGAACATCAAGTGAAATTGCGTCGCTTACCAGATGATGTGCTTGAAAAACTACGCCAAATTGCAGACGAGGTGGTGGTGGAAAGTATTGGTGATGACCCTATTGCTAGGCGTATTCTTGATTCTTACCTGAACTTTAAAGTCAATGTCAGGGAGTGGCATAAGATATCTGAAATTGCCTATATGGATATTATGAAATAACTATGGATACGGAGACTTCGGTCTCCGTTTTCTCAGCCCATGTAGCACAATCAACCTATTTTTATTCAGCCAGTTGTCAGTCCCCCTATTGTTAACCACCGTAAATGAGGTGCGGCAACCACGTAGTAACATCAGGCCAAAAGGCTAGTAATATCAACATCAGCAACTGAATGCCAATAAAGGGTATGACACCACGATAGATATCTTTTGTCGCAATTTCAGGAGGCGCAACCCCGCGTAAATAAAACAAGGCAAAACCAAAGGGCGGAGTTAAAAATGATGTCTGCAGGTTAATGGCTATCATGATACCAAGCCAAATAGGATCGAGCCCCATCATCATCAATACCGGTGCGACAATCGGCACAACCACATAAATAATCTCTATAAAATCGAGAATAAAACCTAACAAAAACATCACTAGCATAACTACCAGCATAGCGCCTATAGCGCCGCCCGGTAATTGCTCGAATAACTGGCTAATCAAGTCATCGCCATTATAGGCTCTAAACACCAACGAGAAGATTGAAGCCCCAATGAGAATCATAAAGACCATGGAAGTTGTTTTAGTCGATGTCAGCATTACTTCTCGCAAACGCTTAATCGTCAACTGGCCACGTACAAAGGCCAAGAGTAGCGCCCCAACAGCGCCCACTGCCGCTGCCTCACTCGGCGAAGCCAAACCAACTATAATTGATCCAAGAACCGCAATAATTAATCCCAGCGGCACAAACAGGCTCAATAGTACGGTTGTTACAGGCACCTTGGGTAAATCTTCAGCCCGGACAATGGCCGGTGCCAATGATGGCTTTAGCCGGATGCGAAGTGCCACATACAACAGATAAAGCACGACCAAAACTAAGCCAGGCAATAAAGCCCCCATGAATAGATCGCCCACTGAGATGGCTTTAGGAGGATAAACCCCGGCTGCTGACTGAGCCTGTAAATATGCGCTGGATAGCACGTCGCCTAGAAGTATTAAAACAATGGATGGCGGAATGATTTGTCCGAGGGTGCCTGAGGCACAGATGATACCGGTAGACAATGGCTTATCATAACCATTTTTCATCATCACAGGTAAAGATAATAGGCCCATTGTGACAACGGTAGCGCCCACTATTCCAGTACTAGCCGCCAACAGCATGCCGACTAGAATAACGGAGTAAGCAAGCCCACCGCGGATCCCGCCAAAGAGTGATGCCATAGACTGCAACATATCTTCAGCGACGCGTGCTCGCTCCAACATGGAGCCCATAAACACGAATAACGGTACCGCAATGAGGGTTTCATTATTTATGATTCCGAATAATCGATTGGGCAAGGCGCGCAACATAACGCCTTCAAAAACACCAAAGTATAGTCCGCCAAAAGCAAACAGCAGGGCTGTACCAGCAAGCGTAAACGCCACTGGAAAGCCGGCCATTAAAACTAAGCAAACAACCAGAAACATAAATAGCGGAATCAATTCAAGCATGTTGTTTGCTCGCGCTTATCCCGACGACTGAAGCCAGAAATAAATGTAAGCCCTGCAAGGCAAGCAAAATTGGCAGTGCTAATATTAATGATTTTAAGAGAAAAAGATAAGGCAACCCGCCGGACTCTGGCGAAGATTCCATTACTCGCAAACTAATACTGACGTAATCAATGCTATAGCTAAATATAAAGAAGCACAGCGGAAATAAAAATATGAGACAGCCCATTATATTAACCCAGTGCTTTTGGACTGGTGTCATGCGAGAGTAGAATACATCCACCCGCACGTGCTCATCTTTAGCCAGGGTATATCCTGCGGTCAACATAAACAAAAATCCATGTAAATAAATAACCGTTTCTTGCAGTGGAATTGAGCCTATTTTAAAGACATAGCGCATCACTGCGATAGTGAACACCAATATCACCAAAAATAAACTACACCAGGAAATTGTCCGCCCTAGCCAGTCTGAAAAAGCATCCAGAACATCCAAAATGACATCAAGAATTAAATTCATTGAAATTTCACCAATAATTTTTTATCCACATCGGGGCTCAAAAGTTATCCACAGGCAGCAATTAATCAACAGTCTAAGATGTGTGCTCTATCCACATGAAATATATGGGCTTTTGCCTGAAAACTGGCTTTTGCACATTTTTAGCAGGAAAGTGTACTTTTAAAAGCTGAAATTTTAGCCACAAAACTATCCACAGGCAAAAAGTATAATTTTATTCTTTTTTACCAGACACTTAGGTTAACTTGCTGACAAGTTTTTTTAACTAGAGGCCCTAAGTCTGCCTTTACCACTCAATTAAAATCCAATTCGGTACGGTCATCTCTTTGCCCATATCTGGACCGAATTTAACGAACTCGCCAGTGCCTTGTTTATCGATTAAATAATAAGGAGGAAAGCCACTTTTCGGCGTTACCTTAATCGCTCGTAATTGACCGTTTATTCGATACTCTTTAACAAGGGTATCCTCACCTTCAACGATGGTGATTTCTGCCTTTGGCACGTAGCCCTTTTGGACTTTAGGTGCCTCTTGAACGGGTTTTTTGTCCTTTGTTTTGTTTTCTGCAGCGAAGAATCCAGTGGTGAGAAAACTCAGGGCCATGATGATTAATATTCGATTGCACATAAATCATTCTCCAGAGTCAATTGACGTACATACCAATCCTATAGCAAACTGGAGCTTTCTGCACATAAATTAATTTTATCCGGATAGATAATGCCAAACAAATCGCCTGTTATTCTCGTTGATGCCTCCTCCTACCTGTTTCGTGCTTACCACGCAATGCCGCCACTTATGAACTCCAAAGGTCAGCCAACTGGTGCTGTCTATGGGGTTATCAACATGATGAAAAAACTCATAGAGGAATACCAGCCTGATCATATCGCTATGATTTTTGATGCCAAGGGGCCGACTTTTCGCAATGAGATGTATGATCAGTACAAGGCGAACCGGCCACCGATGCCTGATGATTTGCGTGTGCAGATTGCGCCACTGCACAAACTGATCGAAGCCATGGGAGTTCCCTTAGTCGTTATCTCAGGTGTTGAGGCTGATGATGTCATCGGAACCTTAGCCCAGCAAGCGGCCAATGAAGGACAAGAAGTGCTGGTATCAACCGGTGATAAAGATATGGCGCAACTAGTCACCAAAAATATCAAACTGATTAACACCATGAATCAAGTGCTTCTGGATGAAGCTGGCGTGCTCGAGAAGTTTTCTGTTCGCCCAGATCAAATCATTGATTACCTCGCACTAATGGGCGACACCTCAGATAATATACCGGGTGTCCCAAAGGTCGGCCCTAAAACAGCTGCAAAATGGTTAACAAATTATGGCGATCTAGATACCTTAATAGAAAACGCTGATGAAATCGGCGGCAAGGTGGGCGAGAGTTTGCGCGATAATCTTGAGCAATTGCCACTCAGCAAAAAACTAACCGAAATTAAATGTGATGTTGAGGTAGATTCCTGGAAAAGCCTAAAGCCCGCAGCAGCAAACCTTGACGTATTAATTCCGTTACTACAGGACCTTGAGTTCAAGACTTGGCTATCAGACGCACAATCTGGCGAATCAGAGCATAGCTCAGCACAGGAAGTAGATTACCAAATTATCACCGAGCAAACAGATTTTGAGGTTTGGCTACAAAAACTAAACTCAGCTGAACTGATCGCCTTTGATACTGAAACAACTTCCCTTGATTATATGACCGCCAGAGTGGTTGGTGTGTCCGTTGCAGTAACCCCCTTCGAGGCAGCCTATATCCCATTTGGTCATGATTATGCTGAAGCACCGAAACAACTGAGCGAAACAACCGTTCTGCAAGCATTAAAGCCGATTTTAGAAGATCCTAATAAAGCTAAAGTAGGCCAGAATCTTAAATATGATCGCTCGGTACTCAAACACCATGACATTAACCTTCAAGGCATTACCTTTGATAGCATGCTTGAATCCTATGTCTTTAACAGTGTCGCGAGTCGCCATGATATGGATAGTCTTGCCCTGAAATATCTTGGACAAAAAACGGTGGCCTTTAGTGATATCGCTGGTAAAGGCAAAAACCAAAAAACCTTTAATGAAATCCCTTTAGAAGAAGCGGGCTTTTATGCCGCAGAAGATGCTGATATTTGCTTGCGGCTACACGAACGTCTCTGGCCAGAAATTCAATCTCAAGAGCTACTATCTCAGGTCTACGAATCTATTGAAATACCTCTAGTCGCCGTATTAAGTGATATTGAGAGCACAGGGGTCAAAATCGATGCCGAAGAGTTAGGTAAGCAAAGCAAAGAGCTTGGCGATGAAATTATTCTGATGGAACAGCAAGCACATCAAATTGCAGGTGAAGAATTTAACCTTGGCTCACCCAAGCAATTACAAGAAATACTGTTTAATAAACTTGGCCTGCCAATCATTAAAAAAACCCCAACTAAACAGCCATCAACTGCGGAAGATGTTCTGCAGCAGCTTGCCGTTGATTATGAGCTGCCTGCCATGATATTAAACTATCGTAGTTTGACTAAGCTTAAGTCAACCTACACAGATAAATTACCAAAAATGATTCATCCTGCTACCGGCCGAGTACATACCTCATATCATCAAGCAGTTACAGCAACCGGACGATTATCTTCAACCGAACCTAACTTGCAGAATATCCCAATTCGCACCGCACAAGGTCGCAAAGTGCGTCAGGCTTTTATTCCCGAAGATGGCTATAAGATGGTGGCAATTGATTACTCACAGATTGAATTAAGGATCATGGCTCATTTGTCTGGTGATGAGAGTCTTATCAGAGCCTTTGAGCAGGGTCAGGATATTCATAGTGCCACGGCATCGGAAATATTTGAGGTCGTTCTAGATGAAGTCAGCACAGAACAACGCCGACAAGCTAAAGCGATTAATTTTGGTTTAATTTACGGTATGTCCGCCTTTGGTTTAGCACGCCAGTTAGGCATTGACCGTGGTGATGCCCAAAACTATATGAACACCTACTTTGCTCGCTATCCATCCGTGCAGTCATACATGGACAATACACGAACTGGCGCTAAAGAAAGGGGTTATGTTGAAACCTTATTTGGCAGGCGTCTTTACTTGCCAGAGATTTCAAGCTCAAATGCCATGCGTCGACAACATGCCGAGCGCACCGCAATTAACGCACCAATGCAAGGTACTGCAGCGGACATAATTAAACTTGCCATGATTGATGTCTGGCAGTGGTTACAACAGGAAAATACTAATATTCGAATGATTATGCAGGTGCATGACGAACTAGTATTTGAAGTACCAGAAGATGGGCTGGATGGCTATTGCACAACCCTGCAACAAATCATGCAAAACGCGACCGAGCTATCTGTACCATTAATTGCAGATGTCGGAATGGGCAATAACTGGGACGAAGCACACTAAGTGCTTAAATACCCATATTGCTTAATGTTGCTGATATATTATTAAGCAGAGCCGTTAGCTTTGGGTGGCTTACTTCAAAACGCGTCACTGCATCGCTAATAGGTTCGTTCAAAGCATGCTCTGTCGCTAATTGCTCTTGCACGATAAAATTTTCAATTTTATCGATCAGACTCTGAATTTCCTGTCGGGATGATGGCGCGGCAAATTCGCTGGCTGCTAATTCATCCTTAAGGTGACTCAGAATCTTTTCAAGTTCTTCTTTATCCATAGCATATCTCCTATATAAGAAGTCAGATGTAACCACTCAATTGTTATGTTGTAACAATTACTTACACTTGACTCCAAAGATGATGAAACTCTCTTTAATTCTACACCTCTAATGAAACAGATGCTTACCTTTGGGCATCTTTTCCACTCCAGTACCAGTACCTAACTGGTATTGTCAGGTTCCCCCCTGACATTTTATTAGCCCGATGGCATATGTTATCGGGCATTTTTTTTGCATACAACTTTTAAATGTATGATACACCCTGACATTCTATGGCGCGCTGTAAATCCATCCATGGAAGCTTGCTTCGGCATCCATGCCTCAGACAGCCACAGAATTAGTCAGACTTTATCATAGGAAAATTGAGCAACGAAAATTTAGCCCGTTAGGCTGAGGCAAAATTACTCATGGGGCGGGTTGTAGTGTGCGTTTAAGAACTTTTCTAGCACTCGAACGCCATCATTTTTTAGAACGGAAAAACTCGTGACCTCTAAATGAGCAGCCATCGTATTCACTTCTTTTAACCGTTGCTTCACATCACGAACTGTTTTACTTCTCTCACCCTGCTTCACTTTACCTGACTTACTCAACAATACGAGTACCGACAGGTTTGCGTGAAGCATATGCCTCAGACAGCACTAGAATTAATCAGACTTTATCATAGAAAAATTGAGCAATGAAAATTTAGCCTGTTAGGTAGAGGTAAAAATATTAGAAATAATTATTTAGCTGAATTTTTTTGATGTGCCACATACTCATCGAGTAATTGGCGAATCATCTTCTGATACTGCATATCATGTTTATTAGCTTCAGATTTAAAATACTCAATACTCTCAGTGCTAAGCGAAATAGTGATCTTAGTGTTGTTATTTTTAAGTTTGAGCTCTTCGGGAGAAGGCAAAACATCAGCAACAAATTCTAGTTCGCCAATGGACCCATCAGAGTATTGGATTTGCTTGCTCATATATCTTCTTACCTTTTCTCCAATAGCCTGCACCAATGATTCGCATGCGCCTATTTCTATAAGTAAATCTAACCGTTAGTATCCCCGTGTGTTCTTTATTAAAACCAAAGCAATAAAAACGATTTTCTTTCTGACCATGATTAATGTCTATAGCCGCTACACGGTTTTCATCCAAAAAAGCAAACTGTGCATCATAGAAAGAAACACCATGCTTTTTGATATTAGAGAGGTTTTTAATCTCACTCCATTCAAAATTACTATCATCCATTATGACAGCATACAAAGCATATGGCTATATAGCCATACACTTTCTCTCAATCACTAATGGACAATATCCTAATTAAGCGATGATTACTCGTGGGGCGGGTTGTAGTGTGCGTTTAAGAACTTTTCTAGCACTCGAACGCCATCATTTTTTAGAACGGAAAAACTCGTAACCTCTAAATGAGCAGCCATGGTATTCATTTCTTTTAACCGTTGCTTCACATCACGAACTGTTTTACTTCTCTCACCCTGCTTCACTTTATCTGACTTACTCAACAATACGAGTACCGATAGGTTCGCGTGAAGTGCCCATTTAATCATCGCCCAATCCATTTCTTTGCCGGAATGACGAATATCCATAAGGACAACTAAGGCTTTTAAGCTTTTTCTGGTTTGCAAGTACTCACTTAGCACCTGATCCCAGTGTTTCTTGACTTTCTTCGAAACTTTAGCAAAGCCATAGCCTGGCAAATCCATCAACCGACGATCGTCATCAAGGCTAAAAACATTGATTTGCTGGGTTCGCCCTGGTGTTTTACTGGTGCGAGCTAAACTCTTTTGTTCGGTCAATCGATTCAGGGCACTCGACTTGCCAGCATTCGATCTGCCGGCAAATGCAACCTCAATACCGTCATCTGCCGGAAGCTGGCTTAACTCAGCAACGCCCAACAGGAAACTAGCACGTCGATAATCAACGGATATTACATCTTCAGAATTATTCACTGGCACTTTCTATTACGCTCAAAAAAACTGTATAATCCCCGATCATAAATGAAGTGCTCGCAACATGACACCCCGATAAAAATTTTTTAGCTTTGTGTTTTAAGGAATTAAGATGAAACAACTAGTACTGGTGATTTTTTTAACAGTCATTACCAGCGTCATTCAGGCCGGCGATGCAACCGCAGGTAAAAACAAATCAATGCTATGTAGCACCTGTCACGGTAGCGAAGGCATTAGCATGGCTGGCAATTGGCCCAACCTGGCAGGTCAGCACGAAAAGTACCTTGCCAAACAATTAACCGAATACAAATCTGGCAAGCGCAATAATGCTCAGATGAGTGGCATGGCAATGCCGCTCAGCGAAGAAGATATCGCTGATCTGTCGGCTTACTATGCAAGCTTGGAAGCCGATCTTGGTGAAGTTAAAGAGAATTTTCTAGTTCTAGGTAAAGAGATTTATGACCGCGGCGCAGAAGGCGTTATGGCTTGTACCGCTTGTCATGGCCCTAATGGTAAAGGCCTTGCAGCGGCTGGCTTTCCTAACCTATCAGGTCAAAAAGTTGACTACACTATAACCACCCTCAAAGAATTCCGTGCCGGCATTAGAAATAATGATATGAATGGCATGATGCGTGACATTGCTAAAGCAATGAGCGATGAGCAAATTGAAGCTGTTGCTAACTATCTGCTCGGCCTCCACTAAGCGACTTCTATTATGTTTCGCTGTACTTGTTTTCTCAAGTACAGCGAGCTTTGCTAATGACGCCACCACTGAGCTATGGCAACCTAAACTCGATAGTCATTATAAACGTCTACCAAGCCCCCTATCTGAACCTACAGAGCAAGCCTTAATAATCTATTGCTGGTTAGGTAGTCCCTCATGTTATCAATTAGAGTCTGCTCTGAATGCCTGGTCTCAGACATCTGGTGTTGCAATTGAATATCGGCCACTGATCATGCGCCCTCACTGGCGACTGTTAGCAAAAGCGCGTTTAGTAGCAAAAGAAATAGCTCAGGAATCTCTAGTTGTGAGCGCTATTTACAACAAGCTACATGAAGAGAAGCTTGCCATTAGCAACGAAGAAGAACTATTCATGCTCATCGAAACCTTAGGTGTCTCGGCCAGCCGTTTTGCAAACGTCTTCTATTCCGCAGAAATTAATGCCAGCCTCAAAACCATTGAAGCTCAGTCAAAAGAATTAATGCTGGATGGTGTCCCGAGCTTAATTATCAATAATCGATGGCTCATAGATGCCGGCAAACTTAAAACGTCTCGCGAATTTTTACTAACAACGGATTACCTATTGCGTATGAATAGTAAGCCATGAGCCCTGCCGCTAAGCGACAGACCCTACGTCTACTGAGTTTTAATATTCAGGTTGGCATTAATTCTCGGCGCTATGCTGATTACATAACCTCAAGTTGGCAACATATCTTACCTAATAGCAAACGCATGGAAACACTGCATGCGATGTCAAGACTCATGAAAGATTATGACATTGTGGCTTTACAAGAAGCTGATGGTGGTAGTATTCGGAGTAACTTTATTAACCAGGTCTCTTTATTGGCTCAGTTTGCCGGCTTTTCGTACTGGCACCAACAATGCAACCGCAACCTTGGTCGTATTGCGCAACATAGCAATGGCTTATTATCAAAGGTAGAGTTGGAGCGAGTAACCAACCATAAATTACCTGGTATTATCCCTGGTCGCGGTGCAATCGAAGCACATCTTGGAAATGCAGCCAACAGTCTACAAATAATAGTTGCCCACCTAGCATTAAGTAGTCGAGTCCGAAGACAACAACTAAGCTACATAGCCGACCTCATTCGCAATCAACCCTATGTCATTCTCATGGGTGACTTTAATTGCACTTATGACGAAGTACTTTCTGCCTTCGCGAGTCTCGGAGTAGAGTTACATCAGCCAAGACAGAGTAAAAGTGCCACATATCCAAGCTGGAAACCAGTGAGACATTATGATCATATACTCGTTTCACCAGAAGTGTGTATTGAAAGTTATGCAACTTTGCCAAATACACTGTCAGACCACTTGCCCGTAGCACTGGAAATCTCTCTCCCTGAACAGATCAGTCACACCACTGTAATCACACATAAAGCACATCCCGTTAAAATGCATAAACGAAATCACTAAAGTTTGCTAGACTATAGTTAGTGTTATTTAGCAATGAGCCTAGGCCGACGTTTAGGATGTTCGAATGAGAAAACAATTATGAGTAAAAAATCAGTCCTTAATGGCCTCTTTTCTAAATCTGGGAAAGATAGTAATAGTGAATCTGAACTAGACACTTTAGATTGCCTGCAACAATTACTTGATGCTCATCTTGGTGATAATACTCGGTTGGATGTCGAAATTAATAAGTTTAATAAATTACTCAAAATCGGTAGTCAAGCCGATGATGTAATTGCTCAGTTAGAGGTATTGCGAGCACTGATTCAGAGGAAACCTGTCGCTCAGGTAAACTCGCCTATACAAGATACCAATTGGCTCAAGAACCTACCTGCAAACGTTTTTGTCAAAGCGCTTCTTGAGGAACCTCTAGACGCCTCGCTTAAGGTTCAACTGAAACATTATTTAAATGGTCTCGATGCCAACCAAACAACCAGCGCCATCTTGGTCGATATCATCAATCTTCTTGAACCAGAAGATGATATTAAAGTAATAGAACCGGCGCCGGTAGCAACAACATCATTTGATAATGCAGACATAGATGCCATCAAAAGGCCTGTCATTAATTTATTAAATAATCTTCAGCAAAATTCTGACCTGACTGAACATGTCTCTACATTACTCAGTCAAGCCGAAGAAGTTACTGATAATAATGGTTTATGTCGCCTGCTCGAAGAGACAAGCAAGCTGATCATATCTTCCGTGAATAATGCAACCGGACAATTTGAGCACTTTTTACTGTCACTGAAAGAGCGCCTTGATCAGGTTGATTCGTTTATTAATCTTCAAAGCCAAACTAATA
>Ga0316204_10011117_pt1 | contig 11375 bp, 11 predicted proteins | sample 6monrhotite_MG_2_FD_205661 | JGI IMG/M metagenome (GOLD analysis project Ga0316204, IMG submission 205661) | Microbial mat bacterial communities from mineral coupon in-situ incubated in ocean water Damariscotta River, Maine, United States -... | ecosystem: Environmental > Aquatic > Marine >...
CGCGACCTTTGTATTTGGTGCCCAACTTTTCGGCTGGTTACCGGATTCTGCAACAGAATCGCTTGCCGCCGCGATTGACCTGGTCATCATGTTACCGCTCTTCGTGGCGGAAATTCTGGCCATGCTGGTGATCGTCTATCGCCTCAGGCTGATTGTCGGAACGCTGATCGCAGGCGACCCCTTCGTGCCTGAAAATGCAGGCCATTTGCGGGTAATCGCGATTGCGATCGGGATTTATCAGGTCGCGCGCTATGCCGCTCAGGGACTGGTCGCGATTTCGCTGGCCGTCTTTAATTTCCGGATCGGTGGGGTCGAGTTGACCCATTTCGATCTCAATCTTGGCCCCTGGTTCGCCGTGGCCGCCTTGCTGGTGTTGTCCGAAGTTCTCCGCGAAGGAGCACGGATGCGCCAGGAACAGAAATTAACGATTTAGGGAGGCGCAAACATGCCCATTCGCGTCACCCTCGACAGAATGCTCCTTGAGCGCCGCATGTCTTTGACAGAGCTGTGCGATCGGGTCGGCATCACAATGGCCAACCTGTCCATTTTGAAGACAGGAAAGGCCAAGGCCGTAAGATTTTCGACGCTGGAGGCGTTGTGTCAGGAGCTGGATTGCCAGCCTGGCGACCTTCTCAGCTTCGACGATGAGGATGACGAGGACGGCGAAAACGCCTGAACCGTTTCAATAACGCCCCCGGACGGCAAGCCGACCGGACGGTGAAGAAGCAGCGGGAGCGGGCCTGATTGGCATACGCCCCTTCCCAAGAGCGCCGATCAGGCCATCACCAGCCCCCCAGCGCGCTCCCGCTGCTTCTTTTTTCTTATAATACGGAATTCTGGATTTCGCCTAGCTCGGTGATTCCCTTCTTCGCCAGCGCGAAAATATCCATAAAGGCGGTTTCCGGCATGGGGCGGTCTTCAGCTGTAGCCTGAATTTCCACAATTCCACCATCGGCTGTCAGAACGAAATTCGCGTCGGTTTCAGCCTTGCTGTCTTCTTCATATTCAAGGTCCAGCCGCGCCGTGCCATCAACAATGCCGCAGGACACAGCGGCGATCTGGCCAAAAACAGGGTCGGACTTCAACACACCTTCTTCAACCAGCCATCCCGTCGCGCTTTTCAACGCCACCCACGCGCCGGTAATCGCAGCTGTGCGCGTGCCGCCATCCGCCTGAATAACATCGCAATCGAGCGTGATCTGACGTTCGCCCAAAGCCCGCAAATCAATGATAGCGCGCATCGAGCGGCCAATAAGGCGTTGAATTTCTTGTGTTCGGCCCGACTGCTTTCCAGCGGCCGCTTCGCGGCGACCACGTGTATGGGTGGCACGCGGCAACATACCATATTCAGCCGTCACCCAACCCTTGCCGGAATTGCGCATCCATGGCGGCACATTTTCATCAACCGATGCTGTGCACAGCACATGCGTATTGCCGCACTTGATCAGGCACGAGCCCTCCGCATAGGGGGAAACGCCGGTTTCAAGCGTTACTGATCGCAGCGCATCGAGGGCGCGTCCATAGGGTCTCATTCAGCTCTCCGCTTTGTAGGTTCTGATTCCGGTCTAATTGTGCCATTGACGCGGGTAAACCACATATCACCGCAGGCCGTAATTGAATGCGACGCGGGCTTGGCCTAACTGATAACCGCAATGTCGGACAAAACACGCACCTCACCCAGCCTGATGGAGCTGGACGAACGCTCGCGGCTTATTTTTCGCGAGATCGTCGAATCCTATCTGAATACAGGCGACCCCGTCGGCTCGCGCACCTTGTCGCGTCGCGAGGGGCTGGATCTGTCGCCCGCCTCGATCCGCAATACCATGTCAGATCTTGCCGCCATCGGATTATTGACCGCGCCCCATCAAAGCGCGGGCCGACTGCCAACTCATGCCGGGTTGCGTCTGTTTGTGGATGGTTTGTTACAGGTGGGCGAACCCGCCGCCGAGGACCGAAATGAAATCGAGGCGCGCGTTGCCAGCAGCCAACGAACCGTAAAAGACGCGTTGGCAGATGCCTCCGCCATGTTGGCGGGGCTGGCAGGCGGAGCAGGCCTTGTGACCTCGCCATCGCGCGAAATCGCACTCAAACACGTTGAATTCGTTCCGGTGTCAGCCAGGGAAACGCTCGTCATTCTGGTGGGCGAAGACGGCTCCGTTGAAAACAGAATGATGGTGTCGCCGGACGGCCTGCTTGCGTCCACCCTGATCGAGGCCGGAAATTATCTTTCAACACGGTTAAAAGGCCGGTCGCTGAAAAGTGCCGCCGAGGAAATCCGCGCTGAACTGGCAGATCGCCGGAACGCGCTGGATGAGGCCGCCAGCGCGCTGGTTGAACAGGGTCTGGCCGTATGGTCGGGTGGCGAAGAACGCGCCCTCATCATTCGCGGTCAGGCGCAATTATTGAACAATGTCGCCGCTGCAGAAGATCTTGAACGCATTCGCATGCTGTTTGACGAATTGGAGCGCAAGGAGGGCCTGATCGCCTTGCTGGACAAGGCGCGCGAGGCAGATGGCGTGCGTTTGTTCATCGGTGCCGAAAACCCGCTCTTTTCACTTTCGGGTTCAAGTATGATTGTGGCGCCCTATATGGATTCCGAACGGCGCATTATTGGCGCGTTGGGCGTAATAGGCCCGACACGGTTAAATTATGCGCGCGTCATACCCATGGTCGATTATACAGCCCGCGCAGTCGGGCGATTACTGGACAATTCTCGCAAACAGCCGGGATAGAAGGACACACAAGATGGCAAATACTGAAGACGATCAACCCATCGAGGACCGGATCGAGGAAATCGAAGCGGCTGAAGCAGAGGCGCTTGCGGCTGTCGAGATCGAGGAAGCCGCGGCTGCGGAAGAGCAACCCCTGGAACCATCGCCGGAAGATGCCATTCGTGCCTTGCAGGCTGAGCTGGAAGACACACGTGATCGGTTGCTGCGCACGGCCGCCGAAGTCCAGAATGCCCGCCGGCGTTCGGAAAAAGATGTAAAAGACGCACGCGAATACGCGATTTCCCGATTTGCCGGCGATGTTCTGAACGTTGCCGACAATCTTTCGCGCGCCCTGCAGATCGCACAGGCTGAATCGCTCGAAGGCCCGGCCAAAACCTTGATGGATGGCGTCGCGCTCACCGAAAAATCCTTGCTGTCGACGCTAGAGCGACACGGTGTGAAGAAGGTCGACCCACAGCCCGGCGACATTTTCGATCCGAACCGTCACCAGGCGACAGCGCAAACCCCCTCGGATCAGCCTGCAGGCCGGGTCGCGGCGAGTTTCGCCGCAGGGTATATGATTGGCGAGAGGCCGCTCAGAGCCGCAATGGTGGCCGTTTCGTCCGGCCAGCCCGCAAATTCGGCGGATAACAATGAAAATGGCCCGGGTGACGATCAGTCCGAACCAGGCGCCGGCATCGACGTAAAGGCCTGATCCCGATTATTGGTTGATTCTAACCCTGTTTCGTATTCCTCTTGCGCCCCGGGTAACGAGGAATTCGAGACATGATAGAATTCATGCTGGCCGCAAACGTGGTTTCAGGCTTCGACGCTGCTGCGGCGACGGATGCCTATATAGCCACGATGGATGCCGCAGCCAGAGCGCGATCTGACGCCTATTTCGAAGGCGGCTACTGGCTGATCCTGGTGAATCTTCTGACGGGTCTCGCCATGGCGTATCTGTTGCTCCAGACCGGGTTTTCGAAAGGCTTGCGCGACCGAATTTCTTCGGTCGTAAAGCTGAAGTCCCTCACCATTGCCGTATACGCCGCACTCTACACGCTGGTCACAACCCTTATCCTGTTTCCCTTGACCCTCTGGCAGGGCTATTTCCGTGAACACAGTTACGGATTGTCAACCATGTCGCTGGGCGGATGGATGGGCGAGCAGGCCATCGGGCTCGTCATGGGCATGGTAATGGCCGCCATCTTTCTCACAATTTTCTATCTGGTTCTGCGTATTGCCAAAAGCGCCTGGTGGATTTGGGGCGCCGGCGTTTCTGTCATTCTGCTGGCCGTCGCGATTTTCGTATCGCCCGTCTATATCGACCCGCTTTTCAACCAGTATGACCCGATGGAAGAGGGCGAATTACGCGATGATATTCTGGCACTGGCCGAGGCCAATGGCATCCCGGCCGACGATGTCTATGTCTTTGATGTATCGCGCCAGTCCAATCGTATAACGGCCAATGTCAACGGGCTGTTCGGAACCACGCGGATTGCGCTGTCTGACACGTTGATCGACAACACCGACCCGGACGAGGTGCTGTCCGTCATGGGGCATGAAATGGGCCATTACGCCCTGAACCATCTCTGGGAAATGTTCATCATGTTCGCCGTGATTCTGGCAATCGGATTTGCATTTACCGACCGTGTGTTCCGCTTCCTGAATAATCGTTTCGGCAAGAATTGGGGCATTGACAGCATATCGGACATTTCCGGCCTGCCGCTCCTCGCAGCCAGTCTTTCAATCTTTTTCTTCCTTGCGACCCCCGTTATGAACACGGTGATCCGCACGAATGAGGCAGAAGCAGATCTGTTCGGGCTGAATGCGGCGCGGGAACCCGACGGGTTTGCGACCGCCGCCTTGCGGCTGGCGGCCTATCGAAAAATAGATCCCGGTGTGTGGGAGGAATTTGTGTTTTTCGACCACCCGTCAGGCCGCGCGCGGGTTTTCATGTCGATGCAATGGAAAGCCGGTCAGCTGGCAATGGGTGCCGATGACCAGACGCCTGAGCTTCGCCTTGACCGCGCGCGCGCGATCTCTGAGGCCTTGACCGACCAGAATAATGAGGTCGATCAACCCTGATCGGGCAAACTCACCCGGCGAAGCGTGAGATTTATTCGACCGCCGTCGGGCACAAGGGTTGAGCTTCCGGGATAGATCCGGTCGACACCATGATAGCAACGGCGCGCTGCGCCGCCCAGGACAACAACATCGCCCGAAGAAAGGACAAGCGAGTGCGTCTTGCCTTTCCGTGTGGGTCTGCCCAACCGGAAGCGGGCCTTGTCGCCCAGCGATACCGACACCACCGCCGCATCGGTCGCCGCTTCATCCCAATCGACATGTAGACCCATGCGGGAATTGGCTGTGTAGTAATTGATCAGGCAGGCTTCAAACGGCGCCGGATAACCCGCAACTTCATCCCATAATGCCATCAGCGCGGGCGGCGCGTCCGGCCACGCCTCGCCGGTTTCCGGATGATGGGTTTCATAGCGATACCCTTTGTCCTTGTCCGTAACCCAACCGAGCGGTCCAAAATTCGACATTGTGACGCTCATCGGTTGCCCGGTTCGCGGCATGCGGGGTCTGTAGAAAGGAGCTGGTCCCGTCGCGTTGATCACCGCCTTGACCAACGCCTCTTGCTGCGCGCGGTCGAAATAACCGGGTAGATATCGAAAGCCGTCAGCCAATGTCATAAACATTAACCTAGCAAATGCCGTCCGTTCGGCCAGTTCCGCCAACTGCAATCATCTGAATTGATTCGCCCTACACCCTTGCGGGTTATCTCCACCCTCCCTATCTCGGGCATCGAGCCGGGTGTCCGGCAAATTGATAATGATGAAACAGGCGTTGCAGCCTGAACCTATGGGGGGTTTTCATCAATCCGGCTGGCGCTTCGGGCCGTTCGGAGTTTTGTGAAGACCTCGCCCAAAAACAAAACGGAGACGAAATCGTTATGAGTAAGGTGATTGGCATCGACCTCGGGACCACAAATTCATGTGTTGCGGTCATGGACGGCGGCTCTGCCCGCGTCATTGAAAACGCAGAAGGCATGCGCACAACGCCGTCTGTTGTGGCGTTCACGGAAGACGGCGAGCGCCTGATTGGCCAACCGGCAAAACGGCAGGCCGTCACCAATCCGGAACACACCTTCTTCGCCATCAAACGTTTGATCGGCCGCAACATGTCGGACCCGATGGTCAAGAAGGACGCCGACATGGTGCCTTACAAGATTATCGCATCCGACAATAATGATGCCTGGGTTCAGGGTCGCGACAAGAAATATTCTCCGTCCGAAGTTTCGGCATTCATCCTTCAGAAGATGAAGGAAACGGCAGAAGCCTATCTGGGTGAGAAGGTGGAAAAAGCCGTCATCACGGTTCCGGCCTATTTTGACGATGCCCAGCGCCAGGCCACCAAGGATGCTGGCAAGATCGCCGGTCTTGAGGTGCTTCGCATCATCAACGAACCGACGGCAGCCGCCCTGGCCTATGGCCTCGACAAGGGCGAAAATCGCACGATTGCGGTCTATGACCTCGGCGGTGGCACATTTGATGTTTCCATTCTCGAAATCGGTGATGGCGTCTTCGAAGTGAAGGCCACCAATGGCGACACCTTCCTCGGCGGTGAGGATTTCGACATGCGTATCGTCGAATATCTTGCGGACGAGTTCAAAAAGGAAAACGGCATTGATTTGCGCGGCGACAAACTGGCGCTGCAACGCCTGAAGGAAGAAGCCGAGAAGGCGAAGAAGGAATTGTCGTCGGCATCGGCTTATGAAGTGAACTTGCCCTTTATCACCGCTGACGCATCAGGTCCGAAACACCTGACCATGAAATTGTCGCGCGCAAAGCTAGAATCGCTGGTTGAAGACCTCGTGAAACGGACAATCGATCCGTGCAAGAAGGCGTTGAAAGATGCTGGTTTGTCGGCGTCAGACATTGAAGATGTGGTGTTGGTGGGGGGCATGACTCGCATGCCGAAAGTCCAGGAAGCCGTTGAAAAATTCTTCGGCCGCGAACCGCACCGCGGCGTGAACCCGGATGAGGTTGTCGCAATGGGCGCTGCTATTCAAGCCGGCGTGCTGCAGGGTGATGTGAAAGATGTTCTGCTTCTTGATGTCACGCCTCTATCGCTTGGGATTGAAACGCTTGGTGGTGTCTTCACGGCATTGATCGATCGCAACACGACAATTCCGACCAAGAAGTCGCAGACCTTCTCCACCGCTGAAGACAATCAGCAGGCCGTAACCATCAAGGTCTCGCAAGGCGAGCGCCAGATGGCCGCTGACAACAAGCTTCTGGGACAATTTGATTTGATGGGCATTGCGCCGGCGCCACGCGGCATGCCGCAAATCGAGGTGACCTTCGACATTGATGCAAACGGTATCGTGAATGTGTCGGCCAAGGACAAGGCCACAGGCAAGGAACAGCAAATTCGCATCCAGGCGTCCGGTGGTCTGTCGGATGACGATATTGAAAACATGGTCAAGGATGCTGAAGCCAACGCCGATGCCGACAAGAAGCGAAAAGAGCTTGTCGAGGCGAAAAACAATGCCGAAGCCTTGCTGCATCAGACAGAAAAGCAATTGGAAGAATTTGGCGACAAGGTTGGCGACGACGTGAAGGCCGAAATCAACACAGCGGCCGACGAGTTGAAAGCCGTCAAGGACAGCGAAGATGCTGCCGACATTACAGCCAAGACTCAGGCTCTGGTTCAGGCCGCGATGAAGTTGGGCGAGGCCATGTACGCCGCCCAGCAATCGGAAGATGGATCCGGCGACAGCGATGGCGATGAAACGACAAGCGATGAAGATGTCGTGGATGCCGAGTATTCTGAGGTCGATGGCGACGATGCCGGAGACGACAAGAAAGAGAGCGCCTAACCCGTAGCAGGAGTTATAATTGGCGCCCCGCACGGGGCGCCACTCTCTTGCAGTTGAAGGTAAGCTTCCATGGCCAAGCGCGACTACTATGAAATCCTTGGCGTCCAGAAGGGCGTAGACGAAAAGGCGCTGAAAAGCGCCTATCGGAAACTGGCAATGCAATATCACCCGGATCGCAATCCGGATGATGCGGAGGCTGAAGCCCGGTTCAAGGAAGTCGGCGAGGCCTACGCCGTGCTGTCCGATCCGCAGAAGAAAGCAGCCTATGATCAAATGGGTCATGCCGCTTTTGAAGGCGGTATGGGCGGGAATGGCCAGGGCCCCTTTGGCGGTGGTGGCGGTGCCGCTGATTTCGCCGATATCTTCGAGCAGGTGTTTGGCGGCGGGTTTGGCGGCATGGGTGGCGGTCGACGCGGCGGCCAGCGCAATGGACCGGCGCGCGGGTCCGACCTCCGATATGACCTCGAAGTGAATTTGCAGGATGCATTCAAGGGCAAATCCGAAACCCTGAAAGTGCCGACCAATCTGACATGTGAACGATGTTCAGGCGATGGCGCCGAGCCGGGCACATCGCTGGAAACTTGTACCACATGTGCTGGCGCCGGTGTTGTTACGGCCGGAAACGGCATGTTCCGGATTCGCCAGACATGCCCGACATGCGGCGGTCAGGGCAAAACCGTTTCAACGCCTTGCCATGAATGCGATGGCGTTGGACAAGTGCGCAAAATTCGCTCCCTGAATGTGGACATTCCGGCCGGCGTCGAAGATGGCATGCGCATTCGCTTGGCCGGCGAAGGTGAATCAGGCGCGCGCGGCGGACCGCGCGGTGATCTCTATATTTTCGTATCTGTACGCCATGATGATTTGTTTGAACGCGATGGACCGAACCTTTATTGCCGCGCCACCGTTCCCATGGTGACAGCCGCTTTGGGCGGTTCGGTATGCTGCCCCGTCATCGACGGCGGCAAGGCAGAACTCAAAATCCCGGCCTCATCCCAGACCGGAAAGCGCATGCGCTTGAAGGGGAAGGGCATGCCGAGACTGCGCGGCGGCCCGCGGGGCGACATGATCGTCGAGATTTATGTCGAGACGCCCTGTAATCTTTCTGATCGGCAAAAAGAATTGCTTGCGGAGTTTTGCGAGCTGTCCGGGGGTAATTGCAATCCGGAATCGGAAGGTTTTGTCGGAAAAGCCAAGCGATTCTGGGAAGACCTCACCAGCGAGGACGGCCGGCCGAACGTCTAGGCCGAGGGCGCCGTCAGATACCACAAGGCAGCCTTTTGTATATCAGACGCAAATTCTGTCCGCGCGGTCTCGTTATTCGCCAGATCCGCCTGGAAGAGGGCCGCGTCCCGGCTTAATCCCATGATGAGGGAAATCAGGAAACGCGCGGCAGGCGGCGCAAAATGCGGCGGTTTGATTTTCAGAACGGTCAGGGTCTGCGCGATATCTGCGCTGAGCGTCGCTGGAGGTTGGGCCAGATCAACCGTCCGACCCGCCAGTCTCGAGAGTAATGCCCGGTTCGCAAGGCCGTGCGCAACGCATTCATTTGCGATCATTCCAATCCACCTATGCACATCGCGATGACGACGCGCCGCTTGATTGGCCTCCATCAATGTCTCCGTAAGGCGCAATAAGCGATCCGAATACAATGCATCAAGCGCCGAGGCTTTATCGGAGAAGCGACCATAGAAAGCGCCAACAGATGATTTTGCGCGCTTGGCAATATCCGCGACGGTTAGTGAGTCGATTGTGTTTTCCAGTACGGATTTTTCGAGAATTTTCAGAATTCTTTGCCGCGTGGCCTTGCTGCGCGCTTGCATGGCAGGACGAACCCCGGTTTCCGGAATTGGCGTTGTCTTTCCATCCCTCTTCCAGGCCATTCAGGCATTAACCTCTCATTAATGTATTCGAATCAGCCGTTTAGAAACTAGCTAATATTAGAACCAAATTCCAGTTCTTATGAAGGGGGGACACGTCACAAGGGAATTTATAACTATTTTTCGGGACATTGGCGCCGTAGGGTTGAGCGGCTTTTCGCTATAAAACCGGCGCGACGCTCAGCCAACACTCTATTGACGTTGGCAACGGCTGGTCCAACTCGCTTGCCATCCCGCTGGCGTTTCGCTCGATCCTTCCCAGAAAAATCCATCGTCGGAAATGTCGGAAAATGTCAGGCGTGAGACAATTGTTCGTCCGTCTGGTTGAACAATTACCCGCCGGAGCACAATTGCATCATCCTCAACGCCGCCAACCCAGATCCCGGTCGAATAGGCAGGTTCTGAGAAAAACGATACTTTCCAGACATCCTCGCTTTCATCGTACTGGCGGACATTCGACGTATAGAAGCCGGGGGCCCAGTATTGATCCTGAATGGCGTGACCATTCATGAAGTAGTGGCCATTCCAGACAGCTGGAAACTCGATCCATTCGCCATTTGGCCCCAATCGCCCGTCTGTGCAATCGAATGCGCCGATGAAAAACGCAAATTGCGCAAGCTCTGCCGGCGCATCGGGGTGTGGTCGCCCATGTGGATGCACAACGCTGGGCTCGTATTGAGTGTCGAGAACAGGCGCATTCGCCAACTGAACGAGCAATAATGCAGACAGAATAGCGATATTCACGAAAATCTCCCCTTTTCGGCAGGCACAATAATCGCTTCACACTTCCTGCTATAAAGTGCTCGCGTTCAATTGATCGAAAGTGAGCAGGAGTAATCCGGCAATGACCATCAAGATTGCAATCGTGGGGGTTGGTGGCCGACTGGGCAGTACAATCGCCCGGGAAATCATCGCGGATGACCGGTTTGATATTGCAGGCGGCGTTGTGCGAGCGGATTCAGACCATTTTGAGCGCGATATCGGAGAAATTGCCGGGGTCGACTGGATAGGTAAACAAACTGTCGTGCGGCTGGAGGATGCGCTGGCCGGCGCCGATGCGGTTATTGACGCATCGACCCCTGGCGCCAGCGCCGCAATTGCCGGGCGACTGGCTGACCTTGGTGGCCCGGCCCTGCTGTGCGGCGTAACGGGGCTCCAATCGGCTGCCATCGAGGCGTTGACGCAGGCCAGCAAAACATTTCCGGTCCTCACGGCGAGAAACTTCTCAGTCGGGATAGCATTGGTAGAAATGTTGGTTTCGACAGCTGCGGCAGGCCTTCCCCTGGAACGCTGGGATGCCGAGATCGTGGAAACTCACCATCGTAGCAAGATTGACGCCCCGTCCGGCACGGCGCTCTTGCTGGGTGAAAGTGTCGCAAAGGCCCGTGACCAGATACTGGACATGATTGCCGAACGCGGACGCAGCGGCGGCACCGCACAACGCCAGCCTGGCGCGATCGGGTTTTCATCAATGCGGGGTGGCGCCGTGATCGGCGATCACGACGTGCGTTTTTTGTCCAACCATGAAGAGATCACAATCAGCCACCGGGCGCTCGACCGGCGGGTTTTCGCACTCGGCGCGCTGACGGCGGCCGAATGGTTGGTCGGCCAATCGCCCGGCATGTACACGATGCGGGACGTTATCGGCGTTCCGGCCCGGTAAGGTCGCTCCAGCGCTCTAAAGGCTTGACGCGGCGGTCTCTCAAGCTGAAAACATCCAAAACGTCAGGATGTGACATGAGCCGCGCACGCCGCCTTGTAGAAATTGTACGGACACTGAAAAACGCCGCGCCCGGCGCGCTGACGGCAGCGCAGATTGCTGACACATTTAATGTCTCGGAACGCACCATCTATCGTGACATGGCAAAATTGATAGATTCCGGCATTCCGATTGAA
>Ga0316204_10011118_pt1 | contig 11372 bp, 7 predicted proteins | sample 6monrhotite_MG_2_FD_205661 | JGI IMG/M metagenome (GOLD analysis project Ga0316204, IMG submission 205661) | Microbial mat bacterial communities from mineral coupon in-situ incubated in ocean water Damariscotta River, Maine, United States -... | ecosystem: Environmental > Aquatic > Marine >...
CGGATAGCGAGCGCGCATGACCCCATCGAGGTCCATCACGATCCAGCTCAGAGCTCGCGCGCGGAGCTCGTTCTCACCGGCCTGTTCTTCAGCCCAAACACGGAGCTCGGCGGCGGCGCCCCCCTCGCGCTGCAGCGCCGCCCGCAGCTCCTCGTCCTTCGCGCTGTTCTCGAGCACGTACCAGCGCAGGTCGATCTCGCGCCCGACGGACAGCGCCGCGAGCTCCGCGGACGAGCGCATGCTGCGCTCCCTCAATCCGCGCTCACGCCCGGCGGCCGCGTTCAACCAGACGGCGGCCAGGGTCGAGATGATGACGACCACCAGCAGGGCGAGAGTCGCCGTGTAGGCCAGGCCCTGGTGGCGCCTCACCCACCGCGCCAGTCCACGCACCGGGCTGTCCGGCAGCGCGCTCACGGCCTCGTCGCCGAGCCAGCGCTCGAGGTCTTCGACCACTTCACGCGCGCTCGCGTAACGGTCCTCGGGACGCTTGGACATCGCCTTGGCGCAGACCGCGTCCAGACCCTTCGGGACCATGGGGTTGATCGACTTCGTCCCGGGGCTCTCGCCCTCGACGATCTCGCGGAGCACCTCCATGACGTTGTCGCCTCCGTGCGGCGGCCGACCCGTCAGGATCTCGAACAGGATGGCGCCGAGGCCGTAGACGTCCGTGCGTTCGTCCGCCGCATTGCCCGCGGCTTGCTCGGGCGACATGTAGGCGATCGTGCCCAGCACCGAGCCTGCGCTCGTCTTCGTCAGACCGTTGTCGCCCGTGCCGGGCTCGGGGTGGGAGTCGTCGTCGAGTCGCTTCGCGAGCCCCCAGTCGAGCAGGATCAGCTCACCGAAGCGACCGAGGATGATGTTCTCCGGCTTCAGGTCGCGGTGCACGATGCCGCGTGAGTGCGCGTGCGCGATCGCGTTGCTGACCGCCACGAGAGCGCGCAGGAGCTTCTGACGGCTGCGCGGCCAGCGGCGCCCACCTCCTTCCTCGTCGAACTCCTTCTGGATCGCCTCGCGCAGCGTCATGCCGCGCACGAAGCGCATGGCGTAGAACGGGCGGCCACCGTCGCTGCACTCGCCGACCTCGTAGACAGGGACGATGTTCGGGTGCTCGAGCTGCCCCGTGATCTGCGCCTCGCGCATGAAGCGGGCGCGCGTCTTGGGATGCGCAGCCTGTTCGGACAGCAGCTCCTTGAGCGCGACTTCGCGCCCGATCTTGGGATCGGTCGCGAGCCACACGCGCCCGAGTCCCCCGCTGCTGTGCAGGCGCGTCAGGTGGTACCGGTCGATGGCAACGCGGTCGACCGCCGCCCCTTCTGAAGGCCTCAGCACGCCGGGCTGGAACTCGGTTCGATCGAGGGGCTGGCTCGCTGCCCGGTCCTCGTTCACGCTGTGCTCATCATGTTCTGTGCTTTCGGCAGCTGTTCGCAGCAGAATCGACCCAGCGGCACTGTTTGCAACTCCTAGCCCTCTACTCATACGTGGTCGGAGGCGTTCTGACCATCACAATCCCCTGCAGGGGGTCTCTCTGGGGTCGCGACGCACACGAATGCGGGTACGATGAGCCCCGCCGCCTTCCGCCGACCCAACCCAAGAGAACGGCGCCCCATGCCCCAAGCCGAATCCAGTCCCCGCCCCTACGCCTGGTGGCAGCGCCCGTACGACGGTCTCACCTTGACGATCGTCGCCATGGTCTCCGGGGTCCTCCTCTGGGAGGGCATGTTCCCGGCCTTCTACTACATGGTCCACCTGTTCATCGTCCCGGCCTGGGCGATCGTCCTGGGGACCTTCATCGCCACGCGAATCGCACTCGCGATTCCCTTCGCTCGAGCGACAGGGCGCCCGATCGTGTGGAGCGGGGCCGCGGGAGTCCTCGGGCTGGCGGGCGTCGTCATGGTCTCCCTCCTCCTGAAGGTGCCGCTCCACGTTGGCTTCGCCTTCGCCGAGTCCGACCTCAACCGGACCATCGCGGAGGAAGCCGAGGCCGGGCAGGACTTCCACCTGTCCCGCTCCAGCTACGGCCTCTACGGAGTCCTGCAGCTGGCGCGCCGCAAGTGTCACGACGACCAGCGCATCTACTTCACCCACGCAAACGACGGTGAAGCCGCGTTCGTGTACAGCACGAACGGGATCGACGACCTCTGCTACAACTCCGGCACCAAGGGACACCTCTCCGGTAACTGGTACTGGATCAAGGAAGACTGAGCGCGCACGCGAGCGGTCGGCCTCGGGCTGCACCTCGGAGTCAGGAGCTCACCGAGGAACCAGCTCGGTCGCCACCGCCACCGCCGGCGCCGCAGCACCGGCCCGAACGCCCGCACGAGCCCGGGCGCGTTCCGCCAGAGGCCCTCGTGGGACGAAGCGGCCGACCGCGGCTGGGGGCCACGCCGTAGCCGCGGCGCTACAGCTCGCGAGGCGTGACGGCATCGACCTTCAACACCTCGCTCGAGCCCGGCTGCGTCAGCGCGTAGGGGAACTGCTGGTTCGACGCCGCGGCGCCGAAGCGGCCCCGCTTGTCGATCGCGATGAAGCAGATCGAGAGGTCGTAGCCGAGCGGATCGCTCGCGGCGATGCGGTGGATCACCTCCTCGCAGGCCTCCTGCGGAGACGCTCCGCCTCGCATCAGCTCGACGATGGCCATGGAGGCGCAGTGCCGCATCACGTTCTCGCCCAGTCCGGTCGCGCCTGCAGCACCCACTTCGTTGTCGACGTAGAGCGCCGCGCCCAGGATCGGCGAGTCCCCCACGCGACCGGGGAGCTTGCCGCCCGCGCCGCTCGTCGAGCAGCCGCCCGCCAGGTCGCCGCTGGCGTCCAGCGCGAGCACCGTGATCGTGTCGTGACCGCGCTCGGCGGCGCCCGGTGCACCGGGATCGAGCTCACGCGTCACCCACGCCTCTTTCTTGGCGGGGAGGTCGGAGACGTCGATCGTCTCGAGACCTTGCTCGAGCGCGAACCAGCGCGCGCCTTCGCCGACCAGCATGACGTGGCGCGTACTGTCCATCACACGGCGCGCCGCCGTGATCGGATGAACGATTCCCTCGAGACCCGCCACGCTGCCCGCGTCGTGGTCCGGCCCGTTCATGATGCACGCGTCGAGCTGGGGATAGCCCGCAGCGTTGGGCCGGCCGCCGAGACCGACCGAGCCGTCCGAGCTCAGGGTCTCGATCAGGCGGATGCCCTGCTCGATGCCATCGAGCGCAGAGCCCCCATCCTGCATCGTCTGGAGCGCGCGATCGGTGGCTTTCTGACCGAAGGGCCAGGTCGCGATCAAGAGCGGCCGCGCCGTCTCCACCTCGGGCTCCACCTCGAGTTGGGCGCAGGACGAGTAGAGCGGCAGAACGAGCAGCGCGAGCCAGGGGGGGGTTCTCTTCATGGCGAACACGATACGGTCTGGGAACGGCGCGGTTCCAGCGACGCCCCTCCAACTCTCCGCCGTGAAAGCGCCCGCGCGCCCGATCTCCCCTCTGCGCGGACCTCGTCCTCCCTCAGCTGCGGCTCGCGCAAGCCGTCCGCTTGTCAGGCAGAGTCGCCATCGTCACGACCACGTCTCGCTCTCCTCCTCGGGCCCCTCCTCGGCGTCGAGGACTTCGAGGTGCTCGCTCGAGAAGACGCGGCCGAGCAGGAAGCGAATCGGAACGAGCAGTGCGATGAACAGCGGGAACAGGATCCCCCACGTGCTCGCCTTGACGATCCAGAGGCCTCCGAGGCAGCCGGCCTGGATCAGCGTGAAGAGGTGCATCACACGGTGCGGTACGCGGTGCACGAAGTGCGTGCGCGAGTACAACGCCGGGTCCGTCGCCCAGAGGCTGAGCCGCTCGAAGAACTGGTTCCCGCGCATCGACACGACGCCCATGTAGAGGAACAGCCCGAAGAGGACCGCCAGCGGAATCGTCTCGAGCACCGGCAGGAACAGGAGGGTTCCGCCGAGCAGGAGGTGAATGGCGACTCCCGTCACGCGGTTCTCGCGCACGTGCAAGATGCGGGTGTGCAGCCCGCCCGTCTTGTCCACGCGCTCCTCCGTCGTCGCGAGGCTGCGGAGGTGATTCAAGGACCGCACGGTCGCAGCGACCAGCCACGGAAGTCCGAACACGGAGCAGACCCCGATGAGGACGCCCACGACGGCGAGGTCGAGGTGATAGGACTCGCCCTTCTGCAGGTTGTTGTCGGGGCTGTTGACCAGACGCGCCGTGATGTTCTGGTCGAGGAAGACCAGCACGGCGGCGAGCAGCGCTGGAATCGAAGCCAGCAGAATCAGGTTCGTCGGCGCGTCCACGAACGAGACGAACCAGGGCCGGCCGACCGAGGTCTGGAAGTGGTCGGGGGCCGGCAAGGGGTCCAGGGCGACCGTCTCGCGGGACAGGAACGAGATCACGCTCATCGCCACGATCGCGATCGTCGGGCCGAAGTCGGCCAGGAACTCGCGCGCCACCGGGACGAGCAGGTGGCTCTTCCGGAAGCTGCTGAGGCTCGTCGCGACGTAGTACGTGCCGAGGGCGAGCAGGAGCGAGAGGAGCGCCACGTCGTACCCGATCGACTTCCCGTCCGCAGCCCGCTCGAAGATCAGGAGCAGGTTGGCGATCGCTTCGTAGATGAAGATCACGGAGATGAGCGCCGCGAAGATCTCGTCCGTGAAGCGCGTGAAGTAGCGCATCAGGCAGCTCGCCTCCGAGGCCGCCAGCACGAGCAGGATCCCGGCCGTCCACAGCCCGACCCAGGCATAGGCGTGCAAGAAGACGATCTCGTGCGCGACGCAGTAGTCGTACAGGATGCCGGTGAAGATCAGCATCGGCCCGGTTCCGCCGAGGATGATCAGCGGCTGCCCGGCGAAGATCGCGTAGACCACTCCACAGAGGGCGCTCGCGACGATCATCTCCACCGCACCGATGTCGCCACCGGTCTTGCCGTACATCAGGCCGCCGAAGATGATCGCCGGGGCCAGGCACGCGAAGAATAGGAACAGGGTTGAGCCCAGGGCCTGAACGCTGAGGCCGTCCTTGATGTCGGAGGCGTAGTGAGCGGCGCGCCGGCGGACGTCGGCGACGATCCCGCCGAACGGCTTGCCCGAGTAGCGCAGGCCCTCGCCCACGGCGGCGATCCGCGCTGCGGCCACCTCCCCCCCGAAGTGCGCTTCGATCGCGTGGCCCAGCGACTGCGCGCTCTGGGCCTTGAGCGCCATGTAGCGGAACCCGTCGTCCGACATGAGCCGCGCGACGTTCGCGAGGGCATCCAGGTGCTCCTCCGTCGCGCCGGTCGGTCCCAGGAGCAGGAAGACGAACTGCGTGGGCGCTCCGTCCGGCGCGCCCGCGTTGATCCCGTTCTTCAGTCGCGCGATCGCGATCATCGGTTCGGGTATGCCCTCCAGGTACGCGTGCGGCACGGCCAAGGAGGAGCCGATGGCGGTCGACGCCACCTTCTCGCGCTGGCGCAGCTTCTCGAGGAGCGCCGGGGCGCTCTCGGCGTCGACAGCTCCCCGCTGCACGAGCCCATCGACCATCGTCTCGAACGCTTGGTCGAGGGACTGCACCTCCAGATCGAGGAACACCAGGCCGGCCTCGCACGATCGGATCAGCTGTCGAATGTCATCCCTCGGCGGTCAGGCAAGTAGCCGGCTCCATGGGCTGACGTCGACTCCAGGGATCGGCGGACGCCGATCGATGCGGCCGGGCCAGACTTGCAACTCCGTCCGGTGCCCGACATCAGGACAGGTTCCGTTCGCGCGGGAATCCCCACGTCTCCTTCTGTTCTCGGAATCCTCTCCAGCAAGTGTCAGAGGGTAGCAACTCGGGACCTGGTCGCTTCGGCGGGTTCGGATAGGAAATTGAATCGCGAGCGCGTCCGTCCCTCCTCGATGTCGCCGCATCCTGTACCACACCGTGTCAGGATCTCCGCCTGACGTCCGCCGGGCTCGGCTTGCGACGCTCATGCATGAGCAGCCAGCGGACGACAGGCCTGCTCGGCACGACGAATCCGTACACGGAGTACAAGGGCCAAGGATCGGACTCGCACCCCGGCGCGAACCGACAGGAGGAGGCCGACGGGTCGCGCCTGCGCCGCTTCAAGCTCCGCTCGCTCGAAGACCGATCGCGGCAGAGACCCCCTGCGTTCGCCGACAAGGCCGTGCTAGCCCTCGCTCCGCCATGGCAACCGACGGGAGAGCACTGGCGAGCCTCGGAGGCCTGCACGCCGACCTCGGCCGCCACTCCGGCGCGAGCCGAGCCGCCGCTCTCCGTCAGCGCTGGCGGAGCGTCGCGGTGACTGGGAAGTGGTCCGACGGGTAGCGCCCCTCCTCATGAACACGCACGATCCCCGCGGCCAGAGTGGCCCAGCGTTCGTCGACGAGTACGTAGTCGATCTTGGCGCCGCCGAGCTCTCCGCGAAAGCCGTTGAACGTGCCGACCGGGTCGGCGCCCGGATGCACGTCCCGGAAGCTGTCACGCAGCCCTCCCGCCCGCAGCGCCTGCAGCGGCGGCGAGTCCTCGTCCGCGTTCAGGTCCCCCGTCAGGATCACGGGCAGCTCGGGGTGCCGCGCTCGCTCGGCCAGGAGCACGCCCGCCGACTCGCGCCGTGCCTCCTCCCCCCTGTGGTCGAAGTGCGTGTTCATGACGAGCAGCTCGGCCCCGCTCACACGGTCGCGCAGCACGGCCCAGGTGCACATGCGAGGCAGGGCCGCGTCCCAGTCGCGCGAGCCGACCTGGTCGGGCGTCCTGCTGAGCCAGACGTCACCGCTCTCGAGCACCTCGAAGCGCTCGTCGCGCACCATCAGCGCCGAGAACTCGCCCCGCCGGCCGCCCTCGCGCCCCTGCCCGAGGAAGCGATAGTCCGGGAAGGCCGCGCCCAGCTCGTCCATCTGCGCGGGCAGCGCTTCCTGCAAGCCGACCAGGTCGGGTCCGCAGTCGCGGAGCACGTCGAACACGAGCTCGCGCCGCTGTGCCCAGACATTCGCGCCGTCGTTCGGATTGGCGTAGCGCACGTTGAAGCTCATCACCTCGACGGGCGGCGCCTCCGTCGGAACGGTGCAGCCCGAGACGAGCAAGACGACGGCGAACAGGAGGACGCTCCGGAGCCGAGCGGGGTGGTTCATGCGAGGACCCTACCCGCGCGAGCGAGGCCTGGCGAGCCGTGCCCGCGCTCGGCGCCCGAGGTCCTGGCGAGCGGCGCAGCCGCTCCTCCGCCCGGGGAGCCGCGGAGCGAGCCCATCGCCGTCCCCCCGCCGAGGGCGCCGCGTGCGCGCCGGGACGCGACCTTGTGGGGCCGGGGGCAAACGACCTACGCTCCTCCCCATGCGCACTTGCTCCGACACGAGACCGTTCCCCGCCCCGCTGCTCTTCGCCGCCCTCCTGCTGGGCGCGTCCTGCACATCGACCGGGCACGAGCCCGCCCACGACGTGCAGGGTCGCGACGTCGTGTACGCCTCCCAGGACACCGAGCTGCACGGCTACCTCGCCTACGACGCGGAGCAAGAAGGCCCGCGGCCCGGCGTGCTGGTCGTGCACGAGTGGTGGGGCCACAACGAGTACGCACGCCGGCGGGCGCGCGAGCTGGCCGAGATGGGGTACGTGGCCCTGGCCCTGGACATGTACGGCGAGGGCAAGCGCGCGGAGCACCCGCAGGACGCGCAGGCCTTCGCGGGCGAGCTCATGGCGAACAAGGACGTCGCCGTCGCGCGCTTCCGGGCCGCGCGCGACTTCCTGTCCTCCCAGCCGCAGGCCGACCCCGCGCACGTGGCCGCCATCGGCTACTGCTTCGGCGGCGGCGTCGTGCTGCACATGGCGCGCATCGGCGAGGACCTCGACGCCGTCGCGAGCTTCCACGGCAGCCTGGGGACGGACGCCCCCGCGCGGCCGGGCGCGGTGCGCGCGCCGCTCCTGGTGCAGACCGGGGCCGACGACCCCTTCGTCCCGACGGAGGCCGTCGAGGCCTTCCGCGCCGAGATGGAGGCCGCCGGCGCCGAACTGACCCTGATCGCCTATCCGGGCGTGAAGCACTCGTTCACCAACCCGGACGCCACGGCGATCGGCGAGCGCTTCGAGCTGCCGCTGGTCTACGACGCCGAGGCCGACCGCGCGACCTGGGCGGAGCTGGAGCGCTTCCTGAAGGCGTCCTTCGCGGACTGAGGTGCAGGCCCGACGTGGCCGCCCCTTCCCGCGGGTCCGGATCCGCCGCGCTCCCCTGTTCTCCGGCCGCCCGGCTTGCGCGCCACCGAGCGCCGCTGCCGGACGCTCTCCTCGAGGAGCGGTCACGCGAGGAGCGGAGAGGCGGACGGTCTCTCTCCGACGCCGACTCCGTCAGCCCGCCAGCGGGCTCGCCGTCGGGCCTCCGGCCGGCCCCTTGCCTCGTCCTGCGGTGGGCTCGCCATCATGCCCTGCGAGCGACGCGCGCCCGCTCGGATCCCGCAGGACCTGCGTGACGAAGGGAGAGGTCATGGCGCGCACCAGCGCGCCGTAGTCGAGCTGGAAGGTGACCTCGGCGCCGATGGCCAGGCGCTGGGAGCCCGGGTCCAGCACGAGGTGATCGCTGCTGGACGCCAGGACCTCGATTCCCGCTGGCGCGTGCAGGCCCTCCACGTCGACGTCCTGTCGCCCGAGGGCGAGGATCGTCTGCCAGACGTGGCCTCGATCCGTCACCGGCGGCGGCTCCCCGAACGCGGCCTGCGCGAGCTCGCCCCAGGGCACCGATGGCTTGCGCTTTGCCTCGATGACCTCGGCGTGCAGCGTGATGGCGTCGGTGTAGAGCCCCTCGATCGGCGAGCGAGTGAGCGGCTGGCGTCCCAGCACGATCGCCTCCCCAAGGCGGAGGTCGTTGATCCGTCCTGTGCTCTCCCCGCTGAGCGCCCACGTGAGGTTGGCCGAGTTGCCGCCCGAGACGGTGCCGAGCTCGAGGCCGAACGCCGCCTCGATCGAGTCCACCAGCTCCGACAGCTCGCCCATGTTCTCGGAGGAAGGAGCGACTCCGCTGCGGCAGGCGAGGTTGGCGCCGATGCCCTTCAGCGCCAGGTTCGGGAGGCGCAGGGTCGCGCGGACCGTCTCCGCGAGGTCGCCGGGCAGGATGCCCTCGCGCAAGTCCCCGAGCTCGACCATCAGCACGACACCGTGCGTCTTCCCGGTCGCCGCGGCGACGGACGAGAGCTTGCGAAGGACGTCGAGCTCGGTGTTGAAGCTCACGTCGGCGTGGGCCACGACCCGCTCCGCCTGGCTGAGCATCGGAGAGCGGATGAGGGTCATCGACGCCGTCACGTGCCCGCGACGCAGGGTCTCGATGTTCTCGATGCGTGAGTCGGCGAGCCCGCTCACCCCCGCGCGCAGCAACGCACAGGCGACCTCGGGTGAGCCGAGGGTCGACTTCATGACACCGGTGACCGAGATGCCGAGACCGGCCAGCCGATCGACCAGCGTGCGAGCGTTGTGTTGAAGCTTGTCGAGGTCGATCTCCAGGCGCGGCGCGCTCATCGCACCCCGGAGGCGAGCTTCGGGCGGAGCTCCGGGAAGGCCCCCAGGACCATGTCCACCAGCCGCTCGGGCGAACGGGTCAGCGCGTCCGTCGCGGGGATGCCCAGCTCACGCTCGTACAGCGTGATGGCTGCGCTGACCTCGACGTCCGTCATGTGCTCGTGGTTGATCGTCAGACCGATCACCTTCGTGGCGGCGAACAGCTCGATGAGCTCGATCTCGCTGGAGGGCAGCGGCATCGCCATGCCCGGAAAGTCACAGCGGTGCGGCCGGCCCGGCGCGTGCTGCAGCACGACGGCGTCGGGGCAGCTCCCTCGGAGGATGAACGACGACGTCGAGTAGGCCGGGTGACTCAGCGAGCCCTGGCCCTCGATCACGATCACGTCGGGCTTCTCGACCTCGAAGGCCTCGACGAGCGTCGCCTCGAGCTCCCCCGCGCAGAACTGCGACGGGACGGCGTCCAGCGCGATGCCGTAGCGGGCGCCTTGGATGAGCCCGGTCTGGCCGGTGCCGACCATCACCGCCTTCACGCCGATGTCGTTGAGGGCGCGAGTCAGGATGGTGGCCGTCGTGCGCTTGCCGATCGCGCAGTCGGTGCCGAGGACGGCGATGCGCGGGCACGTCACCTCGGCGATGCGACCGCTGAAGACTCGCAGGTCCTTCTTCGGGCGCGGCTTTCGGACGTCGAAGATCGCGACACCGCTCGCCGCGCTGGCCGCTGCGAACTCGGGGTCGTCGATCAGGAACTCGTGCAGGCCGTTCACGATGTTCATGCCGAGGCCGATGGCCTCCAGCAGGAGGCCGCGCTCGTGCGCCGACAGGAGGCCGCTCGCCGGAGCGATCCCGAAGATGAAGTAGTCGGGTCGCGCGCCCGCGTGAGCCAGGGCGTGAGCCAGGTCACGACAGATCGGGATGCCGTTGGGGACTCCGTCGAGCACCGAACCGGTGTCGAGCCCGGTCTTCTCGCTGTCGATCACCGACAGGATCGAGTACTTCTCCGAGTGGCGGACGAGGCCGTTGGCGGTCTTGCCGTCGATGGCGCCGAAGTTCGCCTCGCAATAGACGACTGCCGTGGCTCCGCGTCGATGCGCGGGGTCGTCCTCGCGCGCAATGATGTCGTTGAAACCAGGCGGATGCGCCGACGCGGACTGCGGGTCTGCGGTCATGGTGACTCCTCGAGTGGGCTCAGAGGAGGCGACCGGATCGTGACGGCCGAAGATGGCCGAATGTCAACGCGAGGTCCCCGCTAAGGTGGGCTTGCGACGCCAATCTAGCACACGGGGTGGAATGCCTCCCGAGCAGGAATGGCATCTCTCGGTGCCGTTCACTCGAGCGGATCGAATCGGGGAGTACACCAGCCGTCAAACCGCCGTGGCTGGCTCCAGTGGAGGTTTGCAGCCCGGAACGAGCGGACGAGACGAGGGCTGGCTGGAGGCGCCTGGGCTTCCTTCACCGCCCCCGCGCGAGCACCAACCGCGACGAACTTCCCCCCTGCGCTGGCCTCCAGGGCCGTGCTAGCCTTCGCTCCGCCATGGCGACCGACCCCTTGGACACCTGCTGGAGCATGCTGCGCGCCGCCTCGCGCGGTGATGCTGCAGCGAGGTCCTCGTTCTCTCGCACCTACGCGACCGCGATTCGAGGCTACCTCTCGGCTCGCTGGCGGGGTCGCCTCCTCGAGGGCGAGTCGGACGACGCCACCCAGGAGGTGTTCCTCGAGTGCCTGAAGCCCGGTGGCGCGCTCGAGCGCGCGGACGCGGAGAAGGGTGAGTTTCGAGCGCTCCTGTTCGGTGTCGCTCGCAACGTCGCGCGCCGCTTCGAGGAACGCGCCCTCGCGCGTGGCCGCCTGCTCCCCGCGGACAGCGCCTGGCTTCATGACGTCGCGTCGGATGAGCCGGGGCAAGCGACGATCTTCGATCGAAGCTGGGCCCG
>Ga0316204_10011119_pt1 | contig 11372 bp, 11 predicted proteins | sample 6monrhotite_MG_2_FD_205661 | JGI IMG/M metagenome (GOLD analysis project Ga0316204, IMG submission 205661) | Microbial mat bacterial communities from mineral coupon in-situ incubated in ocean water Damariscotta River, Maine, United States -... | ecosystem: Environmental > Aquatic > Marine >...
TGGTTACGACCCAACTACCCGCCCAGGAGCCGCCTCACCACACATCCCGGGCTCACCTCACCCGGCCATTTTCAAGCGCAGCCGCCCGTTCACCCCCGTGGTTTCCGCGGAGTCGCATGAGACTCGGAGGGTGGGGCCAGTTGAGAGTATCAAACCGGGGCCAGTGCGAGTTGTCAGACCTAACCGTCTCGATCCCGTCGACCGCGCCAGTGTTCGTCACATCGACGGTCACCTGGATCACGCCATCGACTGACACCTCCACGGCCTCCAGCGTCGGCGCTCCGACCTCGAAGGTGGTGTACGACAGGCCGTGGCCAAACGGAAACAGCGCCCCCACCCCCGCGCGATCGAGGTGGCGATAGCCATGGAAGGCGTCGTAGGTCACCTCCAGGCTCACGTTGTCGAAGTCCGGCAGGTCCGCCTCATCGACGGGGAAGCTCTGCGGCAGCCGCCCGGACGGGTTGACGTCGCCGTACAGCACCCGCGCGACCGCTGTCCCGCCGCGCGCGCCGGGGTACCACGTCATCACCACCGCCTCGACCTCCAGCAGCCACGGCATGGTGAGCGCCGCCCCGCCATAGAGCACGACGATCACCTGATCCGAGGCTGCTGAGGCCGCTGAGATCGCCGCCACATCCTCATCGCGCAGCCCCATCGTCTCCCGATCCCCCGCCGCGATGAGCCCCTCCCCCTCGTCCTCGCCGGTGAGCCCCACGACGACGACCACCGCGTCCGCCGCGGTGAGCTCCGCTGCCCGATCGGCCAGCTCCTCGGGAGGGATGGCCGCCACAGTGCGACCAGCGGCCTCGCCGAACAGCCCCTCGGCGACGGTGACCACGTCCGGCGCCTCCACCGCCGACGACCCGCTGTCGCCGACGTTCTCGACGTCGGCGAGCCGCCCCGTCACCACCACCGTGGCCCCACCCTCCAGCGGCAGCGCGCCATCGTTCGCCAGCAGCACGATCGATCGCTCGGCGACCTCCTGGGCGAGGGCGAGGTGCGCGTCCGTGAGCCGCTCACCAGCGACCTCGGCGGCGATCTCCGTCAGCCCGAAGCAGCGCTTCGTGGTGAGCACGCGGCGAGCGGCGGCGGTGACCACGCCCTCGGGCACCCGTCCGTCCTCCACCGCCTCCAGGAGCGCGTCGCCGTACACCTTGCCGTAGGGCATCTCGATGTCGAGGCCACCCAGGGCGGCCCCCTCAGTCGTCTCGGTCGCGAACAGCCAGTCGGACACGGTGATCCCCGGGTAGCCCCACTGGCCGCGCAGGATGTCGGTCATGAGCTCGGCGCTCTCGGAGGCGCGCGAGCCGTTCACCGTGTTGTACGCCGCCATCACCGCCGCCGCGCCGCCCTCGTCCACCACCCGGCGGAAGTGCGGCAGGTAGACCTCGTGCAGCGCGGCGTCGTCGATGGTCACGTCCACGTCGAAGCGGGTGTCCTCGATCGAGTTCACCGCGAAGTGCTTCACCTGCGCCATCAGCCGGGTCTGCGCGCCCTGGACAAAGGCGACGCCCAGCTCTCCGAGGTGCCACGGATCCTCCCCGTAGGTCTCCTGAGCGCGGCCCCACCGGGGGTGGCGCAGCACGTTGATGGTCGGCGCGAGGAGCATGTTGGCGCCTGCGGTCTGGGCTTCGGCGGCGATCGCCTCGCCGACGCGGCGCTCGAGCTCGGGATCCCAGGTCGCCCCCCGCGCCATCCCCACGGGGAAGGCGGTCGCCGGGCCTGTCGCGTCCTGGGCACCGCGGGGACCGTCGACCATGTGGAAGCCGGGGATGCCGTGAACCTCATCGTCCGGCGTGTCCCAGGTGCCGCTCTCGTTGGGCGCCAGCTGATCACCGGCGAGCTGCGCGGCCTGCTCCTCCAGGCTCATCGCCGCGAGGGTCTCATCGACCCACGACGTCACCTCGTCGGCGTCCTCGGGACACCACGCCCGAAGCATGTCCAGATCGACGACCTCGGCCGGCTCGGCGGTGTCCTCCTTGGCCCTGCACGCCCCGAGCATCAACGCGAGCAGCACCCCGGCGGTCAAGAGAAGTCGTAGAGCAGCTGGTCGACCATGTTCGGCGGGCAGCCCTCCAGCGGCCCCGTCAGCGCGTGGGTCCGCGCCAGGAAGGTCCGGTAGGACGCGGCGCTGGGCATGCGGCGGGGCATCGGCGGGTGGAGGGTCGCGACGGCCTCGTGCACTGCGGCGATCCAGGGCAGATAGCGGCTGGGATCGATCAGGAAGGCCCCGAGGGTGACGAACAGGAAGCTCGACATCCGGGTCTGCTGATCCAGCGCCTCGTCGAGGCCGATCTCCTGACGGTAGAAGGCGCGCAGCGACTCGGACACCACGCTGAGCCGAGCGCCATTGCTGGCCCAGTTCATGTTGGACAGGTGGAGCGCGAAGGTCTGCCCGTAGCGCCCGTGGACGACGTCGCCGGTCTTACGGCTGAGATCCCGGTCCGCGTGGAAGAGCAGCTGCTTCAGGCTTGACTTGTCCAGGCCACCGCCACGGAGCGCGGCGAGGAGCCACTCCCGGGCCAGCTGATCGTGGCGGTTGCGGACCTCGGCGCAGGCCAGCCACCACTCGTGCTGATCCTTGACGATGACGTCCCAGTGGTTGTGGAGGCGAGCGAGTACGTTGGGGTCGGTGGTCATCGTCTACCGATACCCGGCTGGAGCGTCCGGCGCTCAGGGGGACCAGATCTGCCCGTCGCTGCTCTCCACCACCTCACACAGCGCGGTGACGCTGAACGGCGTGTGCACGATGGCCATGTTGCACATCTCGTCCGTCGAGTCCGGGCCGTAGTTGATCTCCGAGTCCGACTCGTTTCGCCAGGTGCAGGTGAACTCGAAGCCCTCCCCCGCCGGCACCACGATCGGCGGCTCGTACTGGGTGATCAGCGGGTTGTGCCAGTCGTCATTGGTGAAGAACACCTCGCCCACCGTCTCGCCGTCGTAGGGCGCGATGGTGAACTCGATGCCCAGCTCGTGGGTGTGGCTCGCCAGGAACAGCACCTCGACGTCCTCGTTCATGACGCAGCGGGTCCACTCGCTGTGCGCCTCGGCCTCCGGCGGGATCACGATGTACTCGTCCCGCACGCTGCCGCCCCAGATCCCCTCCTCCACCTCGTCGTCGTCCACCGTGTAGGCGTTGAGGTAGGAGTAGATGGTGAGATCCTCCGAGGAGGTGTTCACGTAGTGGACCTCGTGGATGATATCGAGGCCCTCCGGCAGCTGCGCCGCGACCCCGTCGGGCAGGATCATCTCGCCCTCGGGCTCCCCCTGGGTGCCGAAGATCATGATCTGATCGTCCATCAGACTGGTGTCGCCGTAGAGGTCGTCGCAGTCGTAGGTGCCGTGGGGGATGCTGCCGGCGGTCAGGAAGGTCGACAGGGTCAGGTGGTGGGTGCCCTCGTTCTGCAGGTACTCGACCCGGTTCACCGAGGCGACGCCGTCGGTGGGCAGGGGGTAGACCTCGCAGGCCCAGATCTCCGACAGGGCCGGGGCCACGGTCTCCAGCGCGAGCTGGAAGCCCTCACCGTCAGCGGGCGGCTCCAGCGTCGGCAGGAGCTCAGCGGCCGAGGTGTCATCGTCGGTCTTGGAGCAGGCGCTGATGAGCAGCGCGGCTGCGGCGAAAAGAACGATCCGGGACATGTCGGCCTCCAGGCGGACTCCCCGTCTACCTCAGCCCACGGCGGACGCGCCAGCCCAATCCCCCCCGCCTGAGAAGGAGCCCACCGTCAGCTCGCGAGGATGGTGCTGGCGCTGCCCTGCTTGATGACCGTGAGCGCCCGGTCGAAGCGCTCGGCGATGCCCGCGTCGTGGCTGATGACGAAGAGGCTGGCGACGCCGAGGGTCTCCAGCCAGTCGCAGACCCGGGCCTGCCCCTCCTCATCGAGGCCGTCGAGCACCTCGTCCAGGAACATGGCGTCCACCCCCGAGGCGCGGGAGAGCGAGGCGTGTCCGCCGTCGCGGGTCATCTCGGCCAGCGCCACCTCACAGGCCAGCTCGATCTTCTTCTGCTGGCCGCCGCTCGGCGTCGCGCCGACGACCCCCTCGATGGTCAGCCCGGGGGTGAGGTGCTCCCGCTGGGAGCCGTCGGCGGCCTCGGCGGTGGGGCGCCACTCGACCTGCAGATCGCCGTCGGTCAGCGCCACGAGGTGCCGGTTGGTGTGCGCGTTCAGGACAGGCAGCGCCTGCTCGATTGCGAAGGCCGGCGCGCCCTTGGGCCCGAAGCCGACGCGCACCCACCAGTCCGCGATCCGCCGCTCCGTGTCGACCGACGCGCGGGTCACCGCCAGCGCATCGAGCGCCGCCTGAGCCTCGGCAGCCTCGGCGAGCGCCGCCTCAATGGCGGCGGCGGCCTCGACGCGGCGGAGGTTGAGCCGCGTCAGGCTCGCGCGCTGACGCGCCGCCCCCGCCCGGGCCTCGCGGGCTTCGAGGAGCGCGCGGTCAGCGCCCGCGGCGGCGCCCTCAGCCCCCGCCCGGGCAGTCGCCAGCGACGCACCCGCGCGGGAGAGCGCCGCGTCCGCGTCCCGGCGCGTCGACCGAGCCGCCGCCAGCATCTCCGAGGCCCGGTCCCGCTCGCACCGGGCTGCCGCTTCGGCCGGGGGATCGTGGGCGCGGGCCGCGCCGCAGGTCGGACAGGGCCCGTCCGTCACCGCCGCGCTGAGCGTGAGCTCGGCCGCGGCGAGCTGATGAATCGCCGACGCCTCGCGCTGCGTGGTGATCTCACGCAGCGCGGCGGCCGCGGCCCGCGCGGCGCTCGCGGCGTGAGCGGCGACCTCAAGCGCCGCCGCCTCCTCGCGCAGCGCCGCCGCGCGGGCCGCGGCCGCCGATGCCCGAACCTCCAGCGCCGTCGCCTCGCGCGCCAGCGCATCCGGCGCCCCCAGCCCCTCCAGCACGCCCTCCGCCCGGGATGCCCTCCCGCGCGCCCCCGCGAGCGCTGCGCGGAGCTCGGCGGCCTCAGCCTCCAGCGCCGCCAGGCGCTCATCGCAGCCGCCACGACGCGCCCGCGCCCGCTCGCGAGCCGCCTCGTAGCGCCCCAGATCGAGCACCCTCGCCAGCACATCCTTGCGGGCCGCGTCGGTGAGCTCCGGGCTGGCGAACCGCCCCCGGTCGCCCTGGCCGAAGAGGACCGTGCAGCGCCAGCCGCCCCAGTCCAGGCCCAGCAGCGCCTCCAGCGCGGCCTGGGTCGCGCGCTTGTCCGACTGGGAGACGTCCGCCACGGGGCTCACATCGATCCGCTCCAGGAGCAGGCTGCCGCCGCGTCGGGTCGCCCGGCGGGTCACCCGGAAGCGCCCCCCGAGGCCGTCGCTGAAGACCACCCGCACCCGGGCCGCGCGGGCGCCGACGTGGATGTGTGCCCGGGCCGGCAGCCCGCTGAGGGTCTTGCCGTAGAGGCACCAGCCCAGCGCGCGCAGCACCGTCGTCTTGCCCGCGCCGTTGCTGGAGGCGGCGTCCGTGTCCCGGTTGTCCCCCAGCACCAGCACCCGCCCCTGCGCGCCCAGGGAGACGACCTGCCGATCCCGGAAGACCCCGAAGCCCTCGATCTCCAGATCCTCCAGGCGGATCATGGCGACAGCATCTCGCGGCCAAAGCGCGCCAGCGCTTCAGCGCTCACCCCCGCTGGCCAGCGCTGGGCGCCGCCCTCGGCGACCTGGACGAAGGCGTCCACGAGGGCCTCGGGGGAGGAGATGGCGCCAGGGACCGGCAGGCGCGCGCTCGCCCCAGCGTCCGTGTAGACCCGGGCCAGGCGGACCCGGCGCAGGAAGCGCCCCTCCAGCGCGTCGGTCAGGCGCTGGATACGCGCGCAGCCGGCGTCCACGTCCGCGCGCGCGCCCTCCACCACGACCTCCAGGTAGGCCGGTCGATCGAAGCGCCGCCGCTCCTCCAGGAACGCCTCGACCTGACCCGGCAGCTCCTGGGCGACGACCTCAGCCGCGCCGCGCTCGGCGTCGGCGTGGAAGCGCCAGCGCACGAAGGGCGGGGCTCGGACCGGCACCGCCGTGAGGCTGAGCTCCCGCTCATCCAGCACCCAGAAGGCGCAGGCGCGGCCCGCGTCCGAGAAGCGCAGGTGCAGCGGCGCGCCCAGGTAGCGGATGCGACCCTCATCCAGCGCCTGGGCCTCGTGGATGTGTCCGCTCAACGCCAGCTCAAAGCGACTGAAGACCTCGCGCTCCACGCCGCGCAGCGTCACGTAGTCCCCATCCCTGGCCCCCTTCACGGCCTGATGAAACATCAAGACGTTGCGACCGGGCGCGAGCGTCAGCGCCTGGACGCGCTGACGAAACAGCGGCCCCGGCAGCCACGGCACCGCGTGGAGGGTGAGCCCATCGCGCCGCTCACGCCAGCCGTGCCCCATGACCTCGATGCCCGGGGACTTGAGCACATCGAAGAGATCGATGGAGTAGACGCGGCCTGCGCGATCGTGGGCGTCGTGGTTTCCGGGGAGCAGGCAGACCCGGCGGGGGAGGCCGCCTCTCGCCAGCGCGCGGAGCGCCTCGGCGGTTCGGATCAGCGTGGGTGCATCCGGGTGACGACGGTCAAACAGATCTCCCAGAATGTACACGCGGGTGATCGCGTTTGTATCGGCGTAGCAACGGACTTGCGACAAAACGTCCAGCACATCGTCAAGTCGATCGGACGTCGTCGCGTCAGGGGCGAGGCGCGCGTGCGGCAGCCTGAGCCCTGCGTGGAGATCGCTGATCACAATGGCGTGATGGCGATCTCCAATCATGTCTGCTCCGGGCGATGTCCTCCTTGGACTTAGCCCGCCGATCGGACAGATACTGTCCTGCTTGCATTTGTCAGCATCGTATCCATCAGGCTGGGCTCGAAGGGCTTGGTGAGGAACCCGGCCACCGGGAGCCCCCGGAGCACCGCCTCGTACTCTATCGGAGAGCTGCCGCTCATCATGACGACCGGCAGATCCGGCTGCTCGGACCAGATCATCCTGGCGACCACGCTGCCGTGCTCCCGACCGAGGCCGAGATCGACCAGCGCGACGTCAAAGTCATCGCCGCGCTTCCGCAGGATTTCCCGCGCCTCCAGCGCGTTGTTGGCGGCGCAGGAGTCCCACCCCATCCGCTTCAAGATTCTCGTCATTGCACGAACGAGGAGTTGATCATCATCAACGATAAAAACGCAGCGAGTCATATCGACCTCCCATCCCAAAACCCTGGTTGAAGCATACGAGATGGGAGGCCGACTGCCGCTGTGACGTCGCGAATGTGACCAGTTGGTACAGCCGCTACGACCCGCGACAAGTCATTGACACACCTTCCAGTTCACCCGCGTCCGGGTCAGAAGGTCGCGCGCATGAAAGCGATCAGATCGCCGACGTCATCGTCCGTCAGCTCGGGGTAGGACGGCATACCGTCCGCCCCATAGGCGATCACCCACCAGATCTTGTCGTCCGTCATGGTCGCGACTTCGCCCACCAGCGGCGTCCCCGCCGCGCTGCCCTCTCCGTTGACGCCGTGGCAGCTCGCGCACTCGAAGGCGTAGATCGCGGCGCCGACCTCGGGATCGCCGCTGGCGAGCGCGGCGGTGTCGTAGTCGGTCGGGGGGGCGCAGCCCAGGATCGCCGGGAGGACAGTGATCGCCAGCAGGGCGCCCGTGGCGCGGATGGCCTGGTTGATGGTCATGGCTCAGTCCTCGTCCACGCCTTCATCGGCGTCGTCATCGTCGTCATCGCTGTAGCTGCCGCTGCTGCCGACCCCGCCGCCGAAGGTGTCCCGCATGTAGACGATGATGTCGTCCACCTCGCCGTCGCTGAGCGAGGGGAAGCCGGGCATCTCGTACTCACCGTAGATGATGATGTCCGCCAGCTCACCGTCGCTCATCTCGTTCAGCTCATCCAGCGCGGATCCGGCGGATGTGCCGCTGCCATCGACGGCGTGGCAGCTCGCGCAGAAGCTGTTGTACAGCTCCTCGCCGCTGTAGCTTGACTCAGCGCCGCTGCCGCCGCCGCTGCTGTTGCCGCCGCCGTTGCTGTAGCCGCCGTAGCCTGTGTCGTAGTAGCCGCCCCCGAGATCGGAGGCCTTGGGGGTCTGACAGCCGAGGAGCGTGAGCCCCACCGAGAGTGTCAATGGGATCACAAGCGCCTGTGGGATGAACTGTCTGCGTCTCAAGACGACCTCCTTAGAGTGCAAAAGGACCGGTTCGAGTGAGGGCGTTCCCTCACTCGAACCGTGGCGTCTCGGTGGTCGCTGTCGCTATCCGACATCCGCTGGAGCGGCGTCGCACGGATGTCGGATGTCCCCCCAGGGTGCAGTGCTGGTGGGCCTACTTGAAGGCGCTCGTCACCATCTGGAGGGTGTCCTTGGAGCTCTTGATGACGTCGGACGCCTCGGCGGGGATGCCCAGGGTGACCTTGACGTTCTGCTTCACGGCCTTGGTGACGGTCGCCATCTCACCCATGGAGAGGCCGGCGGACTTCACGGCGGTGGGCACCTGGCTCGGCAGCGCCTTGGCCTGGGCGACCAGGGCCTGAGCCTGCTGCGGCACCTGCGCCAGATCGGCGACGGCGCCCGCCATGGCGGTGACGAGGCCGTTGACCGCCTGCACGCCCTGCTGAACCTGGCCGGGGGCGCTGGGCTCCACGCTCAGGGAGGGCTGGGTGCCGTTCATGGTGATCTTGATGCTGCCCTTGGCGGCCGCGACCAGCTCGTTGAGGGCCTCGGAGGGGTCGGCGTCGCCGGCGAGCCCCATGACCTCGTTGAGGTTGGTGTTGGCGTCTTCGATGCGACCCGCGGCGCTGCGCAGGGTGCTGACAAGGGGCTGGACCTGGTTGAAGAAGGTGTCGAACTCGGCGATCCCCGTGGGGATGATGTCGAGCTTCTCGCGGTCCTTGGAGGACTTCGACCTCGACTTCTTCTCCTTCTTGGGCTTGGACTCCTCCTCGTCGGTGTCCTCACTGGAGGAGGAGTCGCCGGTGTCGGTGTCGTCGCCCGAGGAGTCGTCCCCGGTGTCCTCATCCTCGATGTCGACGGCGACGATCGGCGGAGCGGCCGCGGCCGCCGCAGCCGCGGCGAGGATGCTCTGGCTGTTGGGGGCGCCCGCCCCCTCGGCCGCGACGTGGAAGATGAACTCCACGCGGCGGGCAGCCTGCATGTCGTCGGTGCCGGACTCCTCACCCAGCGCCACCACGAGGATGCGATCGGGGGAGACGCCGGCCTGCTCGACGATGAGGCTGCGGATGGTCTGGGCGCGCTCCAGCGAGAGCGCGGCGTTGGCGGCCGGGTCGCCGGAGGAGTCGGCGTAGCCCACCAGCAGCAGGTAGACGTTCCCGTCCTTCTGCAGGTTCTCCACGGCCCGGGCGACGGCGAAGTAGTCGTCCTGGTCGCTGAGCGAGGTGCTGCCTGACTGGAAGTAGACCGGGTTGATGTCTGACAGCTCGATCGCCGCTGGCGCGGGGGTCGCGACGGTCTTGGCGGCGCAGCCGATGAGCAACGCGGCGCCGAGCAGACCGGCGGCGATCCAGAGCTTCGGGGCGTTGTAGAAGCTGATCCGGGACATGGGGGGCTCCATGCTTTCAATGGGGCCCGGTATATATCCGATGACGCGGCCAGGAGTTGTCCTTTTACTCAGGAAAACCCTGCCTTCTGGCCCCCCTGCGGCTCGCGGAGCGGCGCTCGTCGTTTTCTTCCAGAGAGGTCGAATAAGCGAGGCGGGGTCTTCGTTTAAAGCCGCCTCATCGCGCCCTCACCCGCTCAACCGGCGGGCTCTATTCGGCGTCGGCGGTGACGAAGGTGGTGATGCCGATCGCCGCGAGCATGCTCTGGACCGTCGGATCCTCATCGCGACCGCTGTCGTGGAAGATGAACTCCACGCGGCGGGCAGCCTGCATGTCGTCGGTGCCGGCCTCCTCGCCCAGCGCCACGACCTTCACCCGATCGGGATCGATGGCGCCGCTGGCGAGGACAGCGGCGCGGATGGTGTCCGCGCGCTGGAGGGAGAGCACGTCGTTGGCCGAGGCGTCGCCAGCCGAGTCCGCGTAGCCAGCCAGCACGAGGTAGGTGCCGGGGTCATTCTCCAGGTGCTTCGCGGCCGCGGCGATGGCCGCGCTGTCGGCGCTGGAGGTCAGGGCGGTGCTGCCTGACTGGAAGTAGACCGGGCTCACGGAGGCCGTGCGTGCGGCGCAGCCGGTGAGGAGGGCGCCGCCGACGGCCAGGGACAGGCTGACGGACTTCAAGAGTTTCGACATTGCACAGACTCCAGGGTTGCTCGCTCCTCCTCGTCACAATCGGTGGTATCTGTGACCCCTCGGGGGTCTGCATGTTTCTGCTCGCGTTGCTCGCCTGTCAGCCTGATGAGGGCATCTGTAGCGACGCGGCGCCCGAGCTGGCGCTCCCCGCCGAGCTGATCGACTTCGGAGAGGTGAGCGCGAGCAGCCAGTCGGTCACCGCGCGGTTCTCGCTGATGAACACCGGCGGTGAGCCGCTGGAGATCGAGGACTTCGGGCTCCGGACCGTGGGCGGCGAGCCCGGTGAGGCGGCGGGGGACTTCACGCTGACTGCGCCGCCCTCGTTGTCCATCCACTGTGACGGCGAGAGCGCGCTGGGGCTCACCTTCTCTCCGGAGTCCGCGGGCGAGCACGCCGCGCTGCTGTCGATGACGAGCAATGATCCGGATCAGCCGCTGGTCGAGCTGACGCTGCTCGGGGTCGGGGTTGAGGATTGTGCCGAGGCACCGGTGGTGAGCATCACCGCGCCGGTGGATGGGGCGGTGGTGGCGGCGGAGGCGGAGGCGCGGCTCCAGGCGAGCGTGTCGGATGACTGTGACCCGCCGCAGTCGATGACTGTGGTCTGGTATGCCACCTCGGCGGAGGGCGGGCGCGTCTATCTGGACAACAGCGCGATCGATTCGGCTGGTGTCGCGGAGGCGTGGTCGTGGCTGCCGGCGGGGGAGGTGTCGGTCGAGGCGCAGGTGGTGGACTCGTGGGGGATGAGCGGCGCGGACTCGGTGGAGGTCACCGTCCTGAGTGAGTGAGCGAGTCCCTCGCCAGAATCAGCGTCGTTCCGCTCTGAAGCGGCTCCGAGCCACAGCGCCCTCAAGCCCCCACCTTTCGCCAGCACGCGCCGCACGGCGCGCCAACTGCGAAGAGGCCCCGTTGAGGGGCATGTTGTCCCCTCGCTAAGTCCCCATCTTCCATCAGAACGCGCCGCACGGCGCGCGCCAACTGCGAAGAGGACTCTTTGAGGAACGCGACGTCCCAGCGCCCCACATTAGAGGGTGTTGCGACGTCAGATGCCTCGCCGCAAGGCGACATCAGGAGGCAAGACCTTGCGAACACGTGGACGGTTTTCGACGGAGACAAGCTGTTGCTGTCCTGCAAACCCACGCTGTAAAACCGGCCAGGTTTCGCAATGGATGCAAACCCA